>OODG01000203.1_pt1 | contig 40837 bp, 49 predicted proteins | sample 1671621 | NCBI WGS metagenome assembly OODG01 (sample SAMN06348175, study PRJEB24527) | human gut metagenome | biome: human gut; feature: ankylosing spondylitis patient; material: feces | host: Homo sapiens | place: China | collected 2015-10 | reverse complement strand
AAAGGTTTCTTTAAATTGGCAATGCGTTGACGCTCAAGCGCGGCCTGTTGTCTGGCTTCTCGCTTGTTGGGCGAGGAGGATGTCGCCTCACTTTTGGCTTTTTCAGCTGAAAGGGAAGCTTTGCGTGTTTCGAGAACGAGCTTGGCGTAATCATCAAGGTCCCCATCAAACTCACTGACTTTACCCTCATGAACCAGCATCAGTCGTTCAGTCGTGGCGGCTAAAAGGTGTCTGTCGTGGGAAACGAGCAGTACAGAGCCCTCAAAAGAGGAAAGCGCCATCGTTAACGCTTCGCGCGTTTGCATATCCAAGTGATTGGTCGGTTCGTCAAGCACGATCAGGTTCGGTTTATCCCAGGCCAAAAGGGCCAAGGCCAGACGGGCTTTTTCTCCTCCTGAGAACGGTTTAACCAGTGCGTTAACCATCTCACCGCTGAATTTAAACCGTCCAAGGAAGTCGCGCAGAACCTGTTCTCGTTCATCGGGCGCTTTACGGCGAAGATGTTGAAGCGGTGTCTCGTCGCCTCGTAATTGCTCAAGCTGATGTTGTGCAAAGTAGCCGATTTGAAGCCCCTGACCGAAGCGGAATTCGCCCGCCATCGGGACGAGTTCCTTGCAAATCCCTTTGATTAAGGTGGATTTACCGGCTCCATTGACACCCAATACGCCGATTCGCTCACCGGCGCGGATAGAAAATTTCACGTCATGCAAAATTTCCTTATCTCCATAACCGAGAGCGACGGATTGGGCTTCAATCAAATGTTCCGGCAGGCGTTCAGGCCTTAAGAATTCAAAACGCCATTCACGGGTGGCTCGCACCGGTTCGACCGCCTTTAAGCGCTCGAGCATTTTGATGCGGGATTGCGCTTGGCGGGCCTTCGTCGCTTTATAGCGGAATCGGTCAATAAAACTTTGAAGGTGGGCGCTTTCGCGTTCGTAGGCTTTAGCGGCAGCGTCCTGTGCGCGAAGTCTTTCCACGCGCAAAGCTTCAAAGGCACTGTAGTTACCGGCGTAGCGGCGAATCGTGTTGTCTTCAATGCTCCAGATGGTGTTGACGGAACGATCCAAGAATTCACGGTCGTGGCTGATGATAATTGTTGTCGCATGCTGGCGCTTTAACCACGCTTCAAGCCAAATGACACTATCTAAGTCCAAGTGATTGGTCGGTTCGTCAAGAAGCAAAAGTTCTGCCGGGCACATGAGCGCACGCGCCAAAGCCAAACGGTTTCGCCAGCCGCCGGAGAAATCCTTGACATGATGCGTGGTCATCTCTTCGGTAAAACCCAAGCCGTGCAGGATGATTTTGGCCTGCGCCGTGATCGCGCCTTCGTTGAGTTCGGCCAAGGTTGCGTGCGCGCTGGCAACACTCATATCGTCTCTGGCTTCAGTCAAGGCTTTTTTTGCGGCCATGAGGGGAGCGTGGCCTGAGAGCACCCAGTCAATAGCGACTTCGTCAACCGTGTCAATGTCTTGAGCAACGTGACCGATGTTTTCAAGAGCCGGGGCGCTGATTTCACCCGCTTCAAGGGGGACTTCGCCTAAAATCGCAGCGAGCAGACTTGATTTTCCACAGCCGTTTTCCCCCACGAGACCGATTCTTTCGCCGGGATTGGCCAAAAGTGTGGCGTGCGAATAGAGCACTCGCACGCCTCTCATGAGACTGACGTCTTGAAGTCTAAGCATTACGGAAGTTCATCCTTTCGCAAAAGATAGACCATCGCATCTTCATTTTCAGTGGCTAACCATGTAAAGGGCACTTTGGGATAAGCCGCTTCACAGGCGTCTTTTCCATCACCCACTTCAACCACCATGACACCGCGGTTCGTGAGATGAGCTTTTGAATCCGTCATCAGGCGGCGCACGATATCCAGGCCGTCGTCTCCAGCCCCTAAAGCTAAAGCCGGTTCGTGACGGTATTCACCGGGGAGGTTGTCCATCGCCTCTTGGGTGACGTACGGGGGATTGCTGATGATCACGTCGTACTGACGGTCACCCAATTCATTGAAAAGATCGCTCTTAATGAGTTCGATTCGATCCTGCATGCCATAGCGTTCAACATTGATTTTGGCCACATCGAGCGCGTCCTGGCTGATATCCACGCAATCAACTTTGGCATTGGGGAAGACTTCGGCCGCGATAATGCCCAAGCAACCCGAGCCCGTGCACAAATCAAGCACGCGCGTGACGTTTTCAGGATTAGAAACCCAAGGCGCCAATTCGTCTTTTAAAAGTTCGGCAATGTAGGAGCGGGGAATAATCACACGTTCATCACAATAGAAGGGATGGTCAATTAACCAAGCTTCCTGCAAAAGGTAGGGTGTCGGGATTTTGTCAACGGCACGCTTTTCGATTCGTTCCAAAAGCATCTTGAGCTCCGCATTGGAAACGCGGGCGTCCCAGAAGCGATCCGAGTCTTCGAAGTTAAGCTTCAATGAACGCAACACCAAGAAGTAGGCTTCCTCGTACGTGTCGGCGCAACCATGACCGCAGAAGATATTATTAATCTCAAATTGCGTCATCGCATAGCGGATGACATCACGGATGGTTTGTAGTCGGCATTGATGAACGTCGTTATCGGTAATCATAAAAATTCTTTTAAAAATCAAGCTTCAAAACAGGGTCCTATTTTAACCCAGAACGCTCGTGGAGGGGAGCGTGAAAAGAAATTCAAAAATTCTGAAATTTTGCCCAATCAGAAGCGTTTCTTTTCAGTTTCGGTCGGTTTTCTTTTGATCAAAATGAAACTGAGCACGATGATGAGCCACATGACGGCAATCCATAGGCAAAATCCGTTTGCAATGGTTGTCATGGAGACGTCTTTAGCCAATTGACCAATTGAAAAATTCGGAATGCCGGATCCCACGTAGGCTCCTAAATATAAGGCGGAAATAAGACCGGCTCGCTCACGTAACGTGGCATCCATGAGTAATAGTTTTAATCCGCTGCAGCAGGTGCCGCCTTGCGCGGCGCCGCAAATTACGACAAAAATCATAAATAGTGCAGGAGACTGCATATCAAGCGTTAGAAAAACGCCTCCCGCTCCAAATAGAAATACTGTACTCATTAACAGGAGTGTTTTGCTCGGATTAAAGCGCCCACTCACTAATCCGAAAACAGCGATCGGAATAATTAAAAGCAAGTACGTGATCGCTGCGAGTAAGACGCTGCTTTCTCCAAATACAATTTGGGCAAATTGAGCGGAGAAGCCTTGAAAGAAACTGCTCACACCCCATGTGCCTATGAAGGCGGTGATGCTCAAAATGAAAAGCCGTCTTAAGCGGGTGGGAATCGCGATTTTGGGAATAAGCACTTGGCCGATGCTTTCGGTTCCCAATCGCATGGTTTCTGTACCCAGGGCAACTAAAACAATGCAGAAAATGAGCAAAGCTACACAGGCATCAAAAAGAAATGTCGGATTGAGGACGTTGTATTCAATGATGAGTCCCGTGAGAAGTGTTCCGAGCGATAGGCCAATGTTGGGGCCGGCTGAAGTCATGGCTGTGCCTAACCATGCTCGGGCTGGTGGCGCTGTATCTACGACCCAGGACATGCAAGCGCTGGTTGCCAGTCCGCAAGAAAGTCCCTGAAGAAAGCGCCCAATATAAAGATCGCTTGCCGATTGTCCGACAGAAAATAAGTAACAGGCAATAGCGCCGAATCCAAGCGCCGCGATGACAACAGGTTTTCTGCCTAAAAAATTAGAAAGACGGGCAAAAAGGATAAGCGTGAGAACGCAGCCGGCGAAGTAACTTACAACGCTCATGGCGACTTCTGAAGAGGATAGCTGCAGCTCACTCACCCAGTAGGCCATCATGGGAATGGCGGTCGCGGCCGTGACGAAACAGGTGATTAAACAAAAGGCGGCCACGAAAAAAGAAAAGCCTCGCTGTTTGATGGCGTCGCCCTCCGGGTGCGCAAGTGATTTCTTTTCAAATTCAATGGCCATGGATAATGACGATTTGGAATCGAATCAATCCGATAAAAGCAAAAGCCCGATGGTTAATTATCGAGCCATTAGGTGACAGAGAATTATGTCACATTCAATTGGTATTGGAATTAGTATGAGAAGTTAATCCAACAATTGAAAATGTGAAAAAAACTTTAAAAATACAATCGGCAAGTTTTTAGGCTTGCCGATTGATACTCAAAGAGCGAAACGATTAGAAGAGGTAATTGACGCGTCCGGACACAAGCCAAGTGTCAATCGTTTCACCGCCGGCTGTTCTTTCAACATCGACTTGGAAGGACACATTGTCTTTCCAGTTCAAGTAGCCGCCGACACCGAACGTGGACCACGTGTCCTTGTTACCCCAAGTGACATTGACCTTATCGCTAAGGTCGCTAAACTGTGCGTCTTGACCGTCTGTGAATTGGTGTAAAACATCGGCGCGGGCGTAAAGTTCACCGACATAATCGGAGGACTCAAACGTCTTACCGGTTCTGAGACCAACACGCCCAATGACACTGATATCGCTATCGGCATCAACCTTCATGTTGCGTTCTGTGCGGTAGTTGTAGTCACCGAGGTAGGCCACTTGCAATTGCACTTGAGGCTCAATGAAGACATTGTGTTCCTCTTTAAAGTTATAGCCGTATTCTGCAGAAAGAGCCGCATACTTTTGATCAAATGAACCGCTTGTTGTGAGTGCTCCGGATTGGTTGGTCACGTCAAAGTCATTATCCACTTGACCGAAACGGGCAACAAAGTCCAGGTAGTGAGAGCCAAACGTTAAGGTGTCGTAAACAGAAGCTTCATAGCGCTTAAGGTCCCCGGAACCCTTCAAGTCATTGAGGTCCGATTCTCCGTCCGTGTAGGCAAAGCTAAAGCCCAAGCGATTATCGACTGAGGTTGCCTTTTCATAGCCGACATAGACGGTGGTTAAGTCAGCGTTATAGAGATGCTCAGCGCCGGCTTCACCATATTGGACTCGAGCCCACAAACCGTCCTTTTCCTCATTTTGGAAGACTGCATTTTGCAGACGACGGTCGCGACGGTCCATGTTAACGGCTAAATCATAGCTTGCATAGCCGGCAGAGCGCATGCCAATGGAGGCGGCTGATTCTTTTGTCAAAAGACGTTTAATGTACCAATGAGTGCCGCCGTTGTAGTCTACGATATTAAAATCATCGAAATCTTTGTAAATACCTACTAATTCTTCATTAATCTTATCGATTAACTCTTTATCATCATCTTCATCAATTGTTATTGTTTCATGGCCGATAATCAGCTCATAATCGAATAAGGAATTGCCGTAAATATTTTGTTTGTCAGCGAAAGAAACACTGTTAGCGTCTTCTGCTGTCAAGGCAAAAGTCAATCGGTTTGTATCTGAAACTGAAGTTAGATCTTCGGGGCGATAGGGTTCAATAAAATGTTGTCCAGGCTCCTCAGGCTCCGACGACTCAATGAAGATCATATCACTTTGAGATGGTTCATCAGAGTTCAAATCGAGTCTAAAAATACCATTATTTCCTTTTAGATCGCCGATGCGGACGTAATCGTGATTTACCTCGCTAAGTTCACTCCATACATCAAGTAATCCTATGTCTTTCCATTTTTGTTGAATATTCTCGTCAAAAAGGTTGATAATGCCACCCTTATTTAATGTAATTTTTGATATACGCTTTTGAGTGGAAGTAAATTCAGCGGTAATGCCTTGGCTGGTTTCTACCTGTGAAGTTAACAGACCAAAATAACTCCACTGAGCGCCATTCTCAAAAGTTAAGTCTAAATAGTCATTATTAGTGGCAATTAACAGATTTATTCCGATTTGAGCGGCAATTCCTTCCCATCCAGATGGGTTGATGACAGTAGCTGATGTGTTGCTCCATGATTGATCGTCCCCAAACCAGTAGGAATCGGACCCAGAGAAAGTTATGACAACCTCAGAATTATTCTGACCAATATCACCACCCAAAAAATCAATGTTGCCAACGAACTGGTTATGAACTGAATGGACAATTACTTTGGCACCTTCCTTGGCTGAAATTAAATCTGGTTTTTTCGCAAGTGCCCAAGCTTTGGTTACCGAGTTTGTATTTCCAATTTCTATTTTTGAATTCTGTCCGATTGCCCAAAAAACGTTATTTCCTATACCGTCAACCTGCTCATCCGGATGAATGGCTTTGATATTAACATCTCCATTTAAGGATAGAGACCCTCCATCATAAACGCGGAAAAGATAAGTCCCCTGATCATAGCCTTCTATTAATGGGCCAGCTCTTGACTCAACCCTAGTTAGTCCATTTACCGTAATAGATTGAGCGGAGCCGATATTAAAAGTAAATTGGTTTTGCTTAATCTCTGGTGTAATGGAAGCTTCGATTCCATCAAAGATCATTTCGGGCTTGTCACTTGTAAGCCGAAATTCTTCTGTGCCGCTAAGACGAAGAATTTCTGCACTTACCAATGTTGTTGAAAAAATAAGTGAGACGGCTAACGCAATTTTGGTGGTGTTGAATCGATTAAAAAATAAATTTGTTAGGTTAAGGCGATTCTTCTGGGGGGGGGGCATATCGCATAATTATTCCTCTCTATAACTGAAAAAATTAAGTCTTGAAATTTTCTCAAAACAAAAAATGACGATCAAGAAAATTGATATTTAGTATTAACCCTTAATAATTTAGCATTACTACTCGATAACATTATGATTTTTAATAAAAAAATAAATACGTTTGTTCGATAGAGAAAAGTCGACCATTTTAAATTTTGATTAAACGCAAAATAGGCGACTTTCAACTGAAAATCGCCTATTAGTAAAAATTACGAAATGGTTATCTAGAGAACAGAAGCAAAACTTCTAGCCACGTACTTCACATTCTTTTCATTTAACCCGCAAACGCAGATCCGTCCGTTTCTTACCGCGTAAATTCCAAATTCATTTGCCAGCCGATCAACTTGCTTAGGCGTTAGTCCCGTAAACGAGAACATACCGGCTTGTTGTGTCACAAATGAAAAATCCCGTTTAGCGCCAATGGCTTTCATTTCATCGGCTAGAGCTTGGCGCATGGCAAGAATCCGGTTTCTCATGCCGGTCAGTTCCGATTCCCAACGCTTAAATTTTTCAGGATCCGCTAAGACGCTTTCTACAATGCGGCCTCCGAACGTCGGCGGATTGGAGTAATTTGCCCGTGCGCAGGTTTTAAGATGAGTGGTGACCCGTTGGGCTTCATCCTCAGATTGCGTCACAACCGTCAAAGCGCCGATTCTTTCTCCGTAGAGATTAAACGATTTGGAAAATGAGGAAGCCGCCAGGAAATTAAGTCCTGAGTCAGCAAAAAAGCGGATGGTTTGAGCATCCTCGTCCAAGCCTTTTTTAAATCCCTGATAGGCCATGTCTAAAAATGGGATCAGGTGACGGGCGCGGCAAATGTCAATGACTTCCATCCATTGATCAACGGACAAGTCATAGCCCGTCGGGTTGTGGCAGCAGGCGTGCAAAATAACGAGTGTTTTTTCAGGCAATGCCTTCAAGTCTTCAGCCATTGCGCAAAAGTCCACGCTGTTGCTTGATGCGTCGTAATAGCGGTAACCCGTCACGGAATAGCCGGCAAGCCGAAGAATGTCATTGTGGTTGGTCCAAGTGGGTTTTGAAGTCGCTCCGACATTAAGACCGCAAGCCCAATGCATTAAATCAACGCCGAGTTTAAGGGCTCCGGTGCCACCCAACGTTTGCACGGTGCAAGCTCGTTTGGAGGAAACAATTTCACTATCTTTCCCAAAAATCAGTTCCTGAACCAATCGGTCGTAGAGGGGAAGACCTGTTTGAGGAATGTAAGTGTGGGGACGGTGTTCTGCGGCAATGGCTAGTTCAGCTTCACGGACGACATCAAGAACCGGTGTGACGCCGTTTTCATCCAAATACATTCCGACCCCAAGATTGACTTTACAGTCACGGGGATCGGCAAGAAATTTACCTGTAAGACTTAAGATGGGATCATCGGGAACCGCACTCACAGTTGAAAAAATGGATTCATTCATCGGCATTCCTTTCACAAAAGTTTACTTTCTCCAATATAAATCAGGCTTGTGAAGTGCGTGATTGAATTTTCTAAGTAAAAAGCGGTAATTAAGGTTGAAAATTTACCGCCATCTACGTGCTTTTCACTAAATAAAGGTAAGGATTGAATTCTTCATTTACAAAAAAGGCGAAGCCGTGATGACTTCGCCCGGGCACAAAACGTTAAGAGGTTTTGTGATTATTTCTTCATCGCTTCAATGGCTTTTTTCACGCTTTCTTGTGTCGGACGGAAAGCCGTGAGGCGTTGTTGAATGATAGCCGGAGCTTGGGCAATCATGGTGTTGTAGCGATAGCCACCCTTGACCAGCGTCTTTAAAACATTCGCAAAGTCAAAATAGCAGTCTTCGCGCTTAACCTTGGCGGAGTGTTGCAGGCCCATGAAGTCCGTCCAGGTCACTGTGTAAACCACACCCTTGTCGCTCACGTCACAGTGCGTGACTGCCACAGCGTCACAAACCCAAACATTCGGTTCCTGTTGTTGGACGGTTTGTTCCTTTTGGGGTTCTTTCTTATCCATTTTTAACCTCATGATTGATAGAAAAGTTTAAGAAGCAGCGGCCTTGCGAGCTTTGTTCGCCGCTTCCGTCCGTTTAGTGTAAATAGTAGCGCAAACGCCGGAAATAATAATCATGGCCATGCCGACTAAGCCCAACATGGTGACCGTTTCACTAAAGAGGGCGAAACTGACCAGGGCCGAGAAGGGAATGGCGGAAAAGCCCAGGCAAGAACTCAAGAGCATGTTGCCGTAGGCATAGGAGCGGGTGGTGCAGATTTGGCCCAGGGTAGCGCAGATGCCCATGCCGACCAAGTAGGCGCCGGATTCCAGCGTCGGCATATGCATGCCGTCTTCAAAAATGTAACTTCCCAATACGCCGAAAACCGCGCCGAACATGGAAAAGTAAAACACGATGCGCCAGGAGGGCTCCTTGAGATTCCCCAATTCTTTAATTTGCCAGTAAACAACCAAGTCGATGAAGGCAACAAAAAGACAAATCAAAGCGGGGATGAGGTAGCCTTCATCAAAGGTGGGTTGAAGCACGGTGGAGACACCCGCAAAGCCAAAAAGGATAGCCAGAATAACACCCCAGGGGGCTGATTCCTTTTTAATAAAAGCCAGAATGATGAAATTGGCCGCCATAAATAACGGGGTGGTGTAGATCAAGGTCATGTTGGTGCCAAGCGGCATTTCGCCGATGGTGAAGAACCACAGACCGACAGAAATAGTGCCTAAGACTGCGCGTTTGATGTGTCCGCCTAAATGTTCCGTACGAAGCGACAGGCCCTGTGAGCGCACAAACATGGAAATGGTGACAATGCCGATGAGCGACCGGTAGAACACGAGTTCAAGGGATCCGAAATGGCCGCTGCAGAGTTTTACAAAAACCGCCATAAAGGAAAAACAGGCGGCCGCCGCCAGCGCCCAAAGCGATTGTTTCATCATAAATAAAGAATCCTTTTCTTTTTTGCGCAGTTAAGTCCTGACATTGTATGCCTGTTATGTCTTTACTGAAAGGTAGTGTTTGCTCGGATGTTTTAATTAGTTTTTGACGGATTTCTTCTTCCAGCACTGGATTGCCTCTCTATAATTTTGGCTTCTTCAAAAATAAAGCAAAAAGAAAGACAGGCCTTTCATGATCAGACAGTCGGCTCTTTTAGGACACAGTTGTGCGGCAGGCGCGAATATTATTTGGGGCATGATGGCGCCGATTGCCAAAGTGGTGATGGTCGGCGGCCTGGTGACGCCACTTGTTTTAACCGACTTAAGAATTTTCGGGGCGGCGGTTTTGTTTTGGCTCGCGTCCTTTTTTGCACCGTATGAAAAGGTAGCTAAAGCGGACTTATTCAGACTTTTTTTGGCAAGCCTTTTCGCCATTATTTTTAATCAGGGCAGTTATGTTTTTGGCGTTGGTCTGACGACACCGGGTAATGCCACCATTCTGACTTCGACGATGCCCTTGTGGGCGATGGTGCTCGCCGCGATTGTCTTGAAAGATCCGATCACTTTGAAAAAGCTCGTTGGCATTCTGATGGGAGCTGTCGGCGCTTTGACGCTTATTATGTCCAAAACGGATGTCGCGGCCAATCCCGCCATCGAAAGTAACATTTGGGGCGATTTGCTCGTAGCCAGCGCTCAATTGAGTTTTGCTTTTTACGTTGTGCGCTTTAAAGATTTGGTGACTCGCTACAACTTATTTACAACGATGAAGTGGATGTTTACATTCGCCTCACTTTGCATTTTTCCGTTTTCATTTTCATCATTAACCTCGACTCCTTGGTTTTCTCTTAGCCTAAACGAATGGCTAAGTGTCGCCTATGTGGTCGTCGGCGGTACCTTTTTCTCTTACCTCTTGATTGTCGTTGGGCAGCGAAATCTAAAGCCTACCGTTGCAGCCATGTATAACTATGTACAGCCTGTTGTAGGGTGCTTAGCCGCTGTTGCGATGGGACTGGATTCTCTGTCATGGTCAAAGGCGTTTGCCGTTGCCTTTATTTTTGTCGGTGTGTATTTGGTTACCCACAGCGTTAGCGCGAAAGAGCAGGCTGCGATTCAGAAGAAACAATTGGAGGTTTTGGAAAGGCGCCAATCAAAATAAAATTAATATAATATTAAATTAATATTAGATAAATTCTATTAACATATTAAAGCAGTTTGTTTTCTAATTACTGTGAATAATCGGATTGACTTGAAAGCTTTGGTTAAGAAAGCACTGGAAAGAGGATAGTAAGTCACGAGTATTTTCCGATCAGGAATATTTTGTTGTTCTGTCACAATTCTCCGATATACTAGGAAACGCAGGTAGAGAAAATACGACAGGCGTGATTGAAGGGACAAAAAGAAAAACGCTTAAATAACCATTTTCCGTGATTATTTAAGCGTTTTTGGTGCCGGGATCGGCATCGTGTTTATCGTAAAATCAAATAGTTAAAAATTTCACATATCTAATTGAACAATGGCTTGTACGATTTAGATTCGTAAAATTTAATAAATTTTCTTTGTATCATCCTGAATGAATTTGTTAAATCTAATGATTTAAAGCTTTCAATTTTTGATTTCTTGTATTTTTTTAGGGAGTTTGTGCAATAATGGGTCTGCGGATAACTTATCTGGTTTCCGCTCTCTTTATCTCGGACACTCAAGAAAAATAATAATCTGATGATCTCGGGAGGTCTCCCTCCCAATTGGAAGGTGTTTAGGTCCTATGTCTGAAGTTTTCAGAATTTTAGCTAATGGAGTTGCATCTCTCGGGACGCCGCTGTCTTCACGGCGCTACATGCCGGAAAGCCAAACTCCGTTTAAAGATGACAGAAGAAATCTGGCATACGACTGGTTGCGTGTAAAGCAGGATATTTCTAAGAGTATCGAAAGGGTTAATAAAGAAGATGGTTCAAAAGCACGTAGCCGTTAAAGCTAAGGATGCAACGGGTACTGAAGTTCAAGCAATTTCACAGGAAAATGATTTCCCTTTACCACCCGTTCAAGAATTAGAGAAATTGCATCACTTTCGACCGGATTTGGTTGACAAAGTTTTGGAGTTAACTGCTGAAGAAGCACAAAAACGTAGAGAGCGACTCACCACGATTGATCGGTACGTTTATCGTCAAAATATGGTTAGCGGCGTGGGTGCTATTTTGGTTGCTCTACTGGCTTTTGGTGGCGCAATTTATTTAGCCGTTAATGACCATGATTGGGCTGCCGTTGGGCTAGTAGGTGGTACATTAGGTGTAGTTGTTTACGCTATCAGTAAGCAGAGACAGCAATAAATTAGGGCCTCATTTGAGGCCCTTGTCCTTTCAGTTTCCCGGTCGATACGCTTTAACATCTCCGGCCCTCCAGTAGGGGATAGGGGCGTTACCATTAACTGGCTTAGGAAAACCTTTCCTGGTTCTCCAGTCGTGCAGCGTAGCCTGAGAGATCCTGAAATAGGACAATACATCCTTTCTTCTGGCTAGTTCATCATCGGCCATCTTTGCAATATTTCTAACTTCGTATGCCATTTCAAACTCCTATGGCTTCGTAAAAAGTGACCAGTACGCATATCGCTTCTGCAGTTGCTCAAGCGAGTAGCAGGGGAGCAGTTCGTTCTTGATATCAAAGAGAGCTTTGTATGTTTGAGAAACCACAAAGATCATGCTGCCGTCTTGCCGTTCGAAGGCTTTTGCGTAGTAACAGTTTTCATTGCAGAAAATCTGCAGAATCTTTCCCGGATCCGGAACAACTTTTCTTAAGTCTTGCCATTGCATATTGCCTCCTAAAAACTCATAAATACTTCTGCAATGTGCATGCCGATTGCCAAGAAGAATCCGGTAAGCATCGCTAGGATGCAAACAAGTGCACAAAGCACTAAGAAAAAAGAAACGAAATCCTTGAAGTGGTACATTGCTGCCTCTCTAACCGATTTCGATATATCCGTCACGCTCAAGAGAATTTTCAGATGACTCGTCGATCCAATGCGTGACGTAAGTGCATTCAACAGATTCATCGTCATCGGCATTGAATACATAGACCTTTGTATCGCCAGGGATGTTTTCGTCTTTGAGGTCTTGAACAATTTGATAAAGCTCATCGAATGTCATTTGCTTTCTCCTTGAATTCGCTCCAATTGACGTTCGAGCTTGTTCTCCCGGATCTCTCTGCACCGAGAAGCGGATCCGGTTAAAACTTCAACTTGATCAATCATGATGCGGACATCGCTCATCTCTTCATACAGATGTTCAAAATGCGCTTGTTTTTCCCGGCCGAGAAAGATCATTAAGCGCAGTTTGAGGATCGCCATAAAAAGCTCAAACAGTTCTTCCATTGTTTTATTGAGCTGATGTGTCACACCATAGTGACGTGCAATGATCGATATCTTGCGGTCGATTCTTTGAACGTGAATCACTTTTTTAGTTGTTTTCATTTCTAACCTTTTGTTCGAATGCCTCCTTGTAGAATGTAAGTTGCAAATCCATAAACAAACCACAAGGAGGACTTAGATGGTTAAAGCTCAATTTTCACAAGATCAAGCCTTTCAACTTCTTTTAGCTGCCGTTCAAGCTGGTAAGATTGATCTGCCATTTCTGAGAGAGTTCAAAAGCAGTATCAAACGTTATCCTGATAGCCCATTTGCTGATGTAGTTGAGCGGGATTGGCAAAACTTTTTCAAAGAGGCAACAGGTGCGGCCAAACTTGATGCGGCATATTTGTTCAGTTTTTATTTATCCTTGACAGAAGGGTTAAATCCTCAACAACAAGCTATTGCAGAGATGGCGATGAACCGCCATTGACGACTTTGTCAGAATTTTCCAATCGGAATTCCTTATCACCAACTCGAATCCAAGTAGTTGATCGAGTGTTCTTGTTGAGAAGTTGAAACGCTCGAATCATCGTGCAAACATAAGTTTGGAAGCCAAAGGTTTTAATAAAATCTTTGGCATCTACATCCCTTAGGTGTTGGCTTATGAAAGTGTTTTGATCCGCTGAAATTAAATTTTCCGGATCGTAAGGATCGACAACTTTTTGGAATTCCATGATCAAATCGTGTAAACGCTCATTCTCTCGAATCAGAATTTCAGACTTATCTTTCTTTTCCTCGATTCGGAGTTTGATGTATTTGGCAAGGTAAAAAATATTGATCACCAATAGAGCACAGATCAAAGCGTCTAAAACGGTACTGCTCAGAAATTGATCCATTTTTTTCTCCTACATTAGTGCCTGATAAACGTGTTTAACTTTGGCCGGTCTTTCGTACTTGTATCGATCCATGAACTTAACCATGAGATCCAGTCCGGTTGAATCCATCAGATCTTGGCAGTCTTTAAGGATCCAGTTGCGCAGGTGAGTCATGTCGATGTAGTCTCGTACTGCATCGGCCCAAGAGCGGCAAACAACCCCGTTTTTGACTAATTTGGCAATCAACAAAAAGCGTTCCGGTTCATACTCTTTGGTCCAAATCAGCAAATCAACTCGTGAGTCACGATTGAGACAGAGGCCTACGGTAGGTGGTTCCGCAGCATCTTCAATTTCTTTTTCAAGGTCAAGCATTGACACCTCTCTTGCCGAAATAGGGGTTATAACGTCCGAAAAGTCGGATCAGACTCAGCGCATTTTTCTTGTGTTGACGCATTTGCGAAACAGTGAAGCGTTTACCAAGTCGCTCTTCGAGTTGCAGTAAGCAGCCGCGCTGCAGGTTGTCACAAAGGTAGAAAGCAAAACAGTTGCTGCCGGGGTTAATTTCAATTTCCTCTTCAGGGAGCTCCGCTGGAGGATTTGTCAAATGCCCTTCGGCGCACGCAATGTCCGCTTTGACGTACTCCGGGTTTAAGTAGATTCCGTTAGCGATGTAGTCATCCCAGAGCTTGAAGCACACTTCAGAGGCTATTGGTCGGGTGGTGCTATCCAAGAGCTTAGCGAGCGCTGTTCGATATGCCCGGATACTCATTTGAGGTTTGTTTTTCATAGTTTCTGGTGGCCCGCCATCGCAGATAGTTCAAGGGAACAGAAATTGCTCAAAGGTAACGACTTTGGGCCGTAAGTTGTTACGCAACCTTCTTCAGATCCAATCTGCAGAAGTTGTTGTAGGTTTCGGTGCAGCTTTTGATGGCTGTGCTCGTCATGTAGGCTTCATCGCCGATTGCTTGAGCGCCGCGAAGCGCATAAGCAGCTTCTTCGATTGTTTCGGTCTTGGGTGCTGAAAGGGTGCTGATGATCGCACCGGTGGACGCCAGTTTGATGAACGTGCTCAGTTCACTCTTGGATTTTTGCAGCTTTTCAATCAAAGACTCAATGCGAGCGTTTAAGAGTTGCGCCTGGGTCAGAGCATTGACCGTGGCAGGGGAGTTAGGGTTGTAGGAATTGACAGACATTTTTCTCTCCATCGTGTGATGAAGAGAATGTTACTTAAAGGAACATTATTGCGAGTAACTTTTAGCTACATTGTTGACATAAATCAAAATCATGTAGTTAGTTATGACTGATTAACGAGTGTTTGAACAACAGCTTTAATTGTTTTCAGTTGTTGTTTATTGGCCGTTCTTAGCAGTTCAACAGTGTCTTGAAACTCTTGCGGTGCATCAAGGTCTTGAGGGTGTTTTTGACCTCTTCCGGTGAGTAACCAATCGAGGCTAGTTTTTCCCCATTTGGCCAGCTCTATCAGGCGATCAGTGTCTGGATACCCTTGTCCATCTAGCCACTTTTTTGCACTCGGATGAGTGACGTTAAATCGCCTTGCAAGAGTAACTAAACGACCTCGCTGTGGTACGCCAATGTCGTCAAGAATCTCGTTCAGTCGTTTTGCGAAATCTGCGAGATTGTTACTCATGGCATAAGTATGCACCTTCATATATTTATGAACTTGCTTTGAATGTAGTTTTAGGTTACATTACGAGATTATGAAAGAAAACTTAATCTCAAAAGCAATTGAAATTGTCGGTATCTGCAAGTTAGCGAACGCTTGCGGTGTCCGTTACCAGTCGATTTACAAGTGGGAAGCCAAGGGGCGTGTCCCACGAACTGACTGGACCGGTGAAACCGACTACGCCCGTTGTATCGAAACGGCAACTAAGGGTCAGATCACTCGTGACCAATTGCTCAATCTCAATCGTAACGATCAATCTGCAGCCGGTAAACCACACCAGAACCAGGCTTAGGGTGGGAGATAAGATGATGAGAGCAACGTACATTGCAATGTGTAGAGCATTTCCCGGTGGTCTGGTGGCTATGGCCTCTGCTATGGGTTATAGCTTTGACGCATTGAAAAACCGGATTTATGAAAAGAAAGGCCAGTCGATTTCGGTTGATGATGCTCTGCTCATGCAAGAGTTCTCAGGCACAAAGCACTTCGCTAATGCCGTTGCTCGAGAGTCCGGTGGCGTTTTTCTCGAGGTGATTCCTTCAATGATTTCTGATCGATCAGAGCTCTTGATTGAATTTAACCGTCTGACGCAAGAACTTGGCCAATTGTCCAAAGATTTCGAGCTTTCAGTGCGTGATGGGCAAATTGACGGTGTGGAGAAGTCCAAACTCAAGCAGCAGAGCTACCGGATCCATAAGCAGCTCGAGCGCATTCTTTCGATCAGTTTTGCGATTTATGGAGTCAAGGATGATGAGGCGTAGAGCGGTGGGCCGACCAGCGGTTTGGCATAAGTCGATTATCGATTTTGTCGAAAGACGGGGAGAGGTCAGGGCGTTGGAGATTCAAAAAAGCTTGGGGATACCTAAGCAAAGTCTTTATCACGCCATTGATTCGCTCATTGATTCTGGACAGGTGTATTGGTCTACCCGGAAGGTGGGCAATTATCGATTTTTAAAAATTAAAAACACGAAGCAGTTGACCGGGTTGTGCTTATTGGCTCAACTGGGTTACTAAGTGTGTTGAGGGAAAACATGGCATCGGATTTAAGGGACATTGTTGACCAAATGGCTGCCGTTGGCATATTTGTGCCGGCGGACTATGAGCTGAAGGCGGGAACTACAAAGTTTCAGCGTTTCCGTCCCGCGGATCAGAAAAAGAATAAAAAATCCGCTTGGTACATCATTTACGAAAATTTCACGAAGTCCGGAAAAGCCTACTATTCCGGAGCCTTTGGCATCCGTGACGAAAAGTACATCATCAAGGCTTCTACTCAGGATTGGACACCTGAAGAGCGCAAGGAAGCCAAAGAGTTTGCAAAACAAGCTCAAATCAGAAATCAAAAAGATGCTTCCGATCGAGCGCAGAAAGCAGCTCGAACCGCTGAATATATGTGGGCACGTGCTCGTGATGAAGTGCCGGTCACGTTCAAATACTGTGTCGATAAAAAGATCAAGCCTTATGGTGCCAAGCTTTTGCATGGGAACATGATCATCCCCATGTACCGGGGAAAGATGGTGGGTATGCAAACCATCCTCCCGGAGAAAAATGAGGATGGCGTCAACAAGATCTTTTTAACCGGATCTGACATTGTCGGGGCGTATTTCAAAATTGGCAGTTTGAGCCAGGATCCGCAACAGACAGTCTATGTTGTTGAAGGGTACGCAACGGGCTGCAGCGTGCACCATGCCACAAAGCTCCCTGTCATCGTTGCCTTTAATGCCGGCAATCTTGAACCAGTGATCGCAGGGATCCGGGCAAAGATGCCGGATGCGAAAATCGTCATTGCCGGTGATGATGACCGACATGTTTTGATCCGTGCCAGAGCGTTCTTTGAAAAGTTCGGGGTAAAGCCTGAAATTTCTGCTTCTTCCAAGGATAAAAAACAGTATTTTCACACTGAACACTACGGCGATATTGAAGTGGTCGTGGGTTACGCACGAATTGACGGCTCTCAGAGCGTCACGGGATATGTGAAATACACATTGAATGGCAGGCAGATTGACCATAAGCTCAACTTTGCCAATGCCGGCAAAACAAAAGCTTTGGCTGCCGCTAAAAAGCATAACTGCTGCGTGGTCTTTCCGGTCTTTTCAACGAAGGGAAGTAAGGGTACCGATTTCAATGATTTGGAAGTTGAAGAAGGAACAGAGGTTTGTACCAAGCAACTGGACGCTTCCAAACTGAACCCTATCAATGATGGTAAGGCTAAGAAAACCGGTCGTGCTTCAATTGATTATCTCTGCGGTCGCTATGTGCTCATGTACGGTCGTGATGACGTTTGGGATTATGAGAAATGTAAGTTTGTGAAATTAGACAAACTTCGGCCTTGGTGGGGTAAGAATGCAGTCGATATGTGGTTGGAGTCACCTAAGCGAAAATCGGCCACAGACGAAGACCTTGTGTTTATTCCATCCGGTAAGGTGCCGGAGGGCTGCATCAACATGTTTAAGGGCTGGCCAATCAAACCGGATGCGAGTAAGTCCTGTCACTTAATCGTCGAGCACCTCTACAACCTTTGTGGCCGTGACGATGCTGTTTTTGACTGGGTCACGAAGTGGCTGGCTTATCCTCTGCAGCACCCGGGTGCCAAAATGCACACGTGTTTGCTCTTTTACGGATCCAGACAAGGGACGGGTAAGAATCAGTTCTTTGAACAGATCATGCAGCGTATCTACGGTCCACTTTACAGCGACACGATCAATCAAGCCATGCTGCAGTCATCATTTAACGCATGGCTGTCGCATAAGCTCTATTGCGTGGGCGATGAAGTGGTGGCCAGTGCTGACCGCCGTATCTTAAAGAATCAGTTAAAGACCATGATTACAGGTCTATATCATCAGCTCAATGAGAAAAACATTGCCGGGTGGAAAGAGCCGAATCTGACCAACTTTGTTTTTCTATCAAACGAAGATCAGCCTTTGCTGCTTGACATGATGGATCGGCGTCATATGTGTGTGATCGTCAATGAACGCCATCCTCAAGCGTATTTTGACGCACTCGCGGCGGAGGCGAATAGCGGGGGCGTGGAGGCTTTTTACCAGTACCTCTTGGACTATCCGCTGCAGGACTTTGCTCCCTCAACAAAGCCGCTGGAGACTCAAGGCCATCAAGAGTTGATCCGAATGGGCGTAAGCGCCGATCGCCGTTTCATTGAGGATTGGTTAAATGGTGATACGGAGTACCCGGTAGGGCCCGTAGCCATCATTCACTTGTATCAAGCCTTTCAGATGTGGGCGAAGTTAAATGGTGAGCGTTTTTTACCCAACATGACAAACTTTGGCATTGCTTTGGGCCATTTCATGCCTTCGGCTCGCAAGCGCGTGAAAATTTTCGCTCCCGGACAAAGGATTGACGAATTGAGTGTTGAGAACTCATACGGTGAGATGCTCGATTCGAGGCAGTTGACGATTTACCTTCCGGAGGTTCCGAGGGACAAGTACAAAAATTATTCTGAAAGCGATCAAATTGCCTGTTACGTTCGTGAATTTCAGTTAAAAGTCATTAAAAACACGAAAAATCTTCGCATTGGAGAGTATTGATGTTTGGAATTTTTGTCATTTTTCGTCTTTTTCTGAGCATGACACAACTGAGAAGTTGTGCGGGGTGTGCAAGCCAGTGTGCAGGGTTTGTGCAGGGTATGAAATTCTGCAATTTGTTGATTTTTAATAGGAAAAATGAAGCTGTGCAGGGTGTGCACCCAAAAAAGGAAAAGTCTCTTGCGTGCAGGCGCTGGCGCGGGCGCGTCCACGCGCGCGTATATACGCGGACAATTTTGTTTAAACCCTGCACACCCTACACAAATATTTATAACTTCTTGAAAAAACGGAAGAAAGTTTATTTTAAAACCCTGCACAAACTATGCACAAACCCTGCACAGGGTATGCACACTCTTTGAAGCGGAGATTTTTATGGCTCGTATCAAAGAGATTGAAGAGCGCTTAAAGCGTTGGCAGACATGGTACTTCACCGTTGCTCAAGCCGGTGCGGTTAAAAGTCCGAGAATTGGCGTAAGAGTGGACGGTGTGCCGGTTGCTATGGCTCCGATCGCTGCCGGGACAGAAGAAGCCTTAGAAACCGACAGGGCCGTAGCACAACTTCCGTCTGACTTGAAGGCGATTATTAAAGTCGTCTATTTAGATCCTGAAGGGCGAACAATGGATGACAACGCCAGACTGCTTCACGTGAGTCGAATGACTCTTTATCGTAAGTTAGAGCTTGCCGATAAATACTTAGCAGAAGCGATTTATAACAAAACTGAATTATGGTACTGTTACAAAAGTGAGCTATTATGACTACACTTCGTGAGAAGTTGGGTCGAAAGGCCCGATGCCATGCGGAGTACCTCAAACACAATCTTGGCCCTCCAGAGCGATCCGGAGGGCTTTTTTACAGGTATGAAACCGACAGTTTATTGGCTTGAGCAAAGTTTATTTCTATTTTTCTTGCTTTATAACCCCGATATTTTGATGGATTTCCTGCCCTTGATCGCTTACTTCTTTTCGGCTGTCACTTTGCTTTTGCTCGCTATAGATCTGCGGGAGCGGTGCTTGGTTAATTATGTAGACATTTCCATTAATTACAATGGTTGGATGGTCATCCTTATCGGTATTTTCACTGTTTTTATCTTGATCTCCATTGATCAAATATCTAGCTATGTCTTTTGCTACTGTTGCATCGCACTCGGGTATTTCTTGCTGTATGTATTGAGTAGCAAAAGCCTGAAATGTATCTTTAAGCTCTTGAGGGGAAAGCGATGGGAACACAAATGACAAACGTATCCAGAACTCGATGAGTGTACCTAAGATTACAAAGACTTTTGCAATAGATTTTAGGGTTATCGTGTTGGTTTCGGGCTGGTCTAATAATTGAGAGTTTTTTAAGTATTCCGTTAAGACTTCTTTATAGTCGCAAGGTTTCTGATCTTTCAATAAGTCATAGAACGTTTTGATTGGAATATTTTCATAAAGGGATAAATCCAATCCTATTGCATCGCATTGGACAAATAACTGTTGTAGTTCCTCAAAACGTTCTAGTGATAAGTCACCAAAAAAGAAGGGTAGATTTGGGAAAAGTAAAGTGTGCATCCTTTTGGTAATAATAAAAGGATCGATCAACTTACTTATTTCGATAACCCTTGCAAACGGTTCTGAGTAAAAATCTAACACCTTTTGTAAGGCTTTATCGGTTTCTGCAGCTTTAAGTATCTTTGCCTGAGTTTTTATAAATGGCGTCAAAGCATGTTTCATTCTACTGGCAGAAAGTATCTCATCGATAGGAACGTTAATGTTGGATCTGGTTTGATTAGTCTTCTTCATTTCACTGACTCCTTGACTTGAAAATGTTTTCGTTGCTATTTGTACTGTATCAAGTTCAGGGAGTCAATGAAATAACTATATCTTGATTGACATTAAAAATTTGTATAACCTCATGCATTGAGATTGTGTGTGAGGTGATTCAATGCCAGATTGGTTCCAAACGGTTCTAGCAGCTTTAAATAGCAATAAATTGTCTTTTTCCTCTGCCGTTATCATAGTGGCGATAGCTTTGCTCCGAGTTCTAAGCATGTACTTTGAAGGGTGTGCAAAAGTGTTGGAACGATACGCAGACTACTTTTGGCTGATATTCGTCTTTTGTTTAGCCGTTCTGATTGTTCAGTTTGCGTTGTATGTGAAGAATCGAGTATGCAACCATTTCCGTCAGAAGCGAGAAAGAAAATTAGCTGAGGAGAAACAAAGAGAACAAGAACAGCAATTAGTTGATGCTTTTTTCTTTGATTTGACAAGAGAGGAGCAATCAATTCTTTTGCAAATGTTTTATAAAAATGAAACGACAAAGTATTTAAATATTGAGGATGGTCCAGTAATCAAATTGATCCGCTTGGAATATCTCGAAACAATGGGACCAACGAAATTAAGTCAGTGGCATGATCATATCCTTGCATTGGTTTCGTTTAGTAGGATGACAACATCATTGATGAAAAAACATGGTGAAGAGATACGAAAACGATTCAATGATGGTGCCGATCTCTTAGAAAATTAATTAGTGAAAAACTATGAAGCTTGATATCCAAATTGACACGAAATTTGCAGAACGAGAGCTTCAAGGGTTATCCCGTGACATTAAGGAAAAGGCGCTTTCAAGTGCTTTGAATAAAACGGCTACTCAAGCTTGTACAGCTGCAGCGCGTAGGGTCAAAGCCATTTATCAGGTCTCAACCAGAGCTGTTCGAAACTCAATCCGGATTCAGCGATCCAACTACCGCACATTAACGGCAACACTGATAGTGGATGGGAAACCTTTCCCTGTGATGGCATTCAGTGCCAAACAAAATAAGTCCGGGGTTTCATTCAGGCTTAAAGGGCGTAGGGTCATGATTCCTCACGCCTTTATTGCAACAATGTCCAGTGGCCATAAGGGAGTGTTCGCAAGAGGCGGTTATCCCAAATCGGTCGGAGTGATCAATACCGGAGAAACATGGGGCGGTAAGTTTAAGTTCGGTGTGAATAGGACACCGATCAATGAACTTAAGACTATTTCTGTCCCTTATGCCTTTTTGAACAATTCGGTTCAAACGGAGTTGCGCTATCAGATCTCAGAGATCTTTCCCAAGATCTTTTGGCACGAGATTGATTGGCGAATGTCGAAGTTATAAGTCAAAGGTACTTCCTGAAGGGGAGATCATGCGGGGGTGAACAGCGCGATTTTCCTCTACTCATGAAAAATTCTAGGGGGTTGTAAGAATGCCCACACAGCAAGAGGTTGCTGTTCATTTAGGGATCTCTCAACAAGCCGTTTCTGAGCAAATGAAAAAGCTCAAGATTGTTGTTGAGTGTTCCACGATGGATGAAATTCGGCTCGCGTATTTAAAACGGCTGCGCGAGCAGGCGGCAGGCCACGAGAACACGTTGGCCATTGAGCGCGCGAAAACAGAGGTCGTAGATCGGCAAATCAAAGAGCTGGTCCTTGAAGAAAAAAGAAAATCACTGGTCAGAATTGCGGACTTGAAGCCAATGCTCTCAACAATGATGTTGGCGTTTAGAAATGAGCTTCGTTCAGTTCCGCAGAAAGTCGTACTTGAAATTGAAACATTGCACGGCATCCGGGTGGATGCCGATTTAATAGGTAAATACATCGATGACGCTTTGCGGAAACTCTCTCAATACGACCCCGGCGGCGGTGGAACTATTGAGACAGGTTCTGCCGAATCTGGCGCCACCGGAGAAGATATCAACAACGGAGTGGGCTCGTAAGTACAGAGTAATGAGTCCGGTTTCGACAGCTTTGCCGGGACCATACAATCCGGATTTCACGCCTTGGGTAGCAGGTATGCATGAAGCACTTGATGATCCCAAGGTAGTGAAAGTGGTTGCGCGGAAAAGCGCCCAAGTAGCCTGGACAGATGGGGTGCTTTTGAATTACATCGCCAAACGCATAGCTGTGGATCCTTGCGCAATGATCATCATGTTTGCGAAGGATCAGGCGGCTAAAGAGTTTAATAGCGAAAAGTTTGGACCGATGTGTGAGGTGACGCCGGCTTTGGCCAGAATCATTCCTCAGGATAGTCGGCGCAGCTCAGAAAACAAACAGCTGCAAAAGGTATTTCCCGGAGGATTTTTAAAGTTTGTCACTTCCAATTCAGCAGCAAGTGTGAAATCAACTTCCGCTCTGGTAGTGGCAGTTGAAGAGCCTGATGACTGTAATGCCAACATTAAGGGGCAGGGCGACACGATTAAGCTGCTTGAAGAACGAACAAAGACTTTCCCGGTACGAAAGATCATTTTCGGCGGCACGCCAACGGTGGACGGTTTAAGTCGAGTGGATGCGGCTTATAAGGCTTCGGATCAACGAAAGTTTTTCGTTCCATGTCCTCACTGCGGTGAACTGCAGACATTGAAGTGGGAACAAGTTCGTTGGCAAGAAAACGAATCCCTTAACCATGAAGTTTTTGGTCATGCGGATCCGGAAACAGCCGTTTATGTTTGTGAACACTGCGGCGCAATATGGACTGAAGCGCAACGTCACGAAGCGGTAAAAAAGGGCAAATGGATTGCAACAGCACCTTTTACCGGTGTAGCTGGATTTGCTATCAATGAGCTTTATTCTCCGTTTCCGGCTTCCAGACTTCCTGAAATTGTCAAAAAATACTTGGAAGCGGCGCACGAGCTTGAGCAGGGCGATGATTCATACATGCGCTCATTTCTCAATAACCAGCTCGGAATCCCCTATGTGTATCAGTCGGGCTTACCGGATGCAGAGGAACTTGAAAAGCGAGCTGAAAACTATGAAGAGTTCACAGTTCCTGCCAATGCATTTGTTTTAACAGCCGGTGTTGACGTTCAACATGATCGTCTGGCCGTTGTTATCCGGGCTTGGGGACGCGGAGAAGAATCTTGGCTGGTTTGGTGGGGAGAAATCTTTGGCCAAACAATGGTTAAGGAATCCGGCGCATGGGTCGATCTGGACGCTTTACTAAGCAAAAAGTTCAAGCATGCTTGCGGAGCTGAGATTGGTATTCGAGCTGTCAGTATTGACTCTTCAGATGGTCAGACCTCCGATGCTGTCTATGACTTTGTTCGTAAGCGCGTATCCCGGGGCTTTATGGCCATTAAAGGTTCCAGCAGTGACAAGGCTGAAATTTTCTCTATTCCTAAACAGTCCATCGATATGGGGAAAAAGAGAAAAGCCGCGAAATACGGTCTGAGACCTTACATTGTAGGCGTCGATAAGGCAAAGGATTTGTGGCTTGGTGTTGATGCGGATGCTGGGCGAATTCGTTTAACCGGCAGTGGTCCTGCAAGAGTTCACTGGTACAAAGGTGTTAGAGCGGACTATTGGGAGCAAATCACTTCAGAAGTCAAGGCTCCTCACCCGACTATCCGGAGAAAGAAAGTTTGGCAGCTCAAAAGCGGACTGAGAAATGAAGCGCTTGACTGCGAAATGTATGCCCTTCATGCCGCTCGTTCATTAAAGATTCACTTGTGGAAAGAAGCGCGTTGGCAAGCTGAAGAAGAAAAGATCCGTCAAATGGATTTAGTTACTGCAGCTTCCGAGTCTGCCGAAGATGAAAAAGAAATTAAAGCTCAAGAGAAACAGCCCGTGGCGGTTGTTGAAGAAGAGACAAAAGTTACGAAGGATAAAAAGGTCAGAAGGGTAAAACCGAGGATGATTTCAACATTTGGATATGACGGATGGAGCGCAGAGTCATGGTAAATGAAACTCTCTTTATTGGAGACACACGAGTTTGGACCGTTCCTAAGCTTCAACTTTCTGATATTGAATCCGTCACTTTGTCTTTACTGGGGCCAAGTTCTCAGGACATTGAGTGCGAAAAAACGGACAAGGGCTTTGAAGCATGCTTGACTCATGAGATCTCAAAACAGTTGGCAGCCGGACAATATACGTTGGTTGCTTTTTATTACTGGGATGAGAAAAAGTCACGTTATTCGCTTCCGTTGGGCAAGCTGAAAATGGTTGCCTTACCGGAAAGCGGAGGCAGCTATGACGGTCGAACAATGGCTGAAAGGGCGCTTGAAGATTGTCAGAATGCCTTAGCGAAATTTAACTCTTCAGGTGGTCGGGTTCAGAGTTATTCAATTGCAGGCCGTTCAATGACGTTCACCAGTATCACTGAACTTATGAAGCTTCTTGAATACTGGAAATCACAAGTAAGACTTGAACGTCAAAACGGGATAGAACGTCGAATTCGTTACGTGAGGTTTTAATGTTTAACTTTTTTAAGAGGAAACAGGGGAAGGAACCACCTAAAAAACAGCGTGGTTACGATGGAGCCTCCAGAGGACGGCTGACGTCAGATTGGTTTCCCGGCAGCATGAGTGCGGATATGGAGATTAACTCTTCATTGACGATACTCAGAAACAGAAGCCGGGATATGGTGCGTAACAATCCTTATGCGGTCAATGCGCAACGAATTGTTAGAAACAATGTTGTGGGCGTTGGTATTGGTTTTCAGAGCCAAATCAAAGATGAGAAGGGACAGTTAATTAATGACTTGAACACGGAAATTGAAGAAAAGTTCAGGTACTGGTGCCGAAAACAAAACTGTCATACAGCGGGTCTTTTATCGCTCAACGAGATCTGTCAGGTCATCATGAACGAGTGCTTTGAAGCCGGTGAAATCATTATTCGCAAGGTTTACAAAGCGTTTGGAGATTCTTACGTTCCTTATGCGTTGGAAGTCATTGAGGCGGATCGTTTAGCTGAACAATACTCAAGACCTGTTGATTCATCCGGTCGTTCAGTACGAATGGGTGTTGAAAGGGATCAATGGGGTAGACCTACCGCTTATTACTTTCACAGAACGCATCCGGGAGATCTTATTTTTGGCGGCGGCATATCCGAAATGGATCTTGTCCGAGTACCGGCAAAAGAGATCTTTCACCTGTACATCATGGAGCGTTTCCCACAGACTCGTGGTATTCCGTGGATGCATAGTGCTATTAGGCGCTTGAGAGACACGGGAGGTTATACAGAGGCGGAGATTGTGGCAGCCAGGGCTTCAGCCAACATTGCGGGTTTCATCCGTAGTGAGGCCAGTGACGAGGCACCGGAGGATAAGGAAGGCGAAGTCTTTCAGATCAAACCCGGTGCTTTTTTGCATCTTGCTCCGGGTGAAGATGTCACACCGTTTACGCCCAATCGCCAAACGGCAGCCATTGAGCCATTTATGCGTTTCATGATTCGTGAAATTGCTGCCGGCATTGGGGTCAGTTACGAATCTCTTTCAAGAGACTATAGCCAAAGCAACTACTCTTCAAGCCGTTTGTCGCTTTTGGATGATCGAGTGGTTTGGCGGATCCTTCAGGGGTGGTTGATATCCAATTTTCTTCAGAGAGTATTTAAAGACTGGATGGATATGGCAGTTTTATCCGGTGAATTAAAGCTGCCGAATTATGAACAAGATCCTCGCCGATATTGTCAAATCCGTTTCCGTCCGCCAGGTTGGAGTTGGATTGATCCGACAAAAGAAGTTCAAGCCTACAAAGAAGCTGTGAAGGCTGGCTTTATGACCGTCGGTGACGTTATCGCTCAAACCGGTCAGGGAAGTGATTTTGAGGACACCATGAAAGCCAGACGCGCTGAGTTGGATCTCATGGATTCCATGAATTTATCTTTTGACACAAACGGGACCTCAAGGTCTGAACCTTCTCCGGTTAGGACAGATGGGGATAACAATGAATAGCGGCTCGCTTCGGCGAGCTTTTTTATTGGAGAAAGAAAGTGCCTAAACAACCAAACAAACCGGGAGAGGTTAGAACCCGCAGTTTGAGTTTTGAAGTTTCTGAACGGCAAGAAGGGCAGGGTTTTGAACTTTCCTTTAGCTCTGAAGAGCCTTGCCAGATCTGGGGAGAGACAGAGATTCTTAGCCATGCGCCTGGCGCCATGAGAATGGGTGAGCGTCAAAAGTCTCTTTGCTTGCTGTTCAATCATGACAGAGATGACCTTGTCGGAAGTGTCACAGATGTTCATGTAGATGACGAAACTCGTAAGGGACGCTGCACAGTTCGTTTTGCAGAAACCGCCAGAGGCCAGGAAATTAAAACCTTGGTTGAAAGTGGAATGCTTCGCAATGTTTCTGTCAGTTATCGCGTATTCAAATACGACTATGACAAAGAAAGGGACATTTGGACGGCTACCGATTGGGAACCTTTAGAAATTTCTTTAGTGACTGTACCGGCGGATCCAACCGTAGGTGTCGGTCGTTCTTTAAATCCGCCCGTTGATCCGGGCAAAACTTTTGGAGAAGTAAAAATGCCTGAAAACAACGTAGGCACGCAAAACAATGTAGGAACTCAACAAGCTGTTGAACAGGAACGTTCCCGAGTCAATGGCATCATGTCTTTGTGTCGTCAACACAATATTGACGAAAAGATGATGCAGAAATTCTTGACGCAGGGAACGAGTCTTGACGAGGCTCGCAGTGCAGTTCTTGAGATTATTCGTACTCGTCAATCTCAGATGCCGACAGTGCAGCAGGTGGATGATTTCTTGTCAGAACGTGATATTGGTCGTTACAGCCTCAGCCGTGCGATTTTGGGTTCCTTAACTGGTAATTGGCGTGGTGCAGAGTTTGAACGTGAAGTCTCAGAACATCTCTACAACATCGCCGGTCGTGAGTCCACTGGTGTCATGATCCCGCTTCGTGCATTGGTTCGTGAGTACAAAACGAGCGCTACAGCTAATGGCGGAGCCATTGTTGATACGGATTTGCGTGATGATTTAATGGTTATGCCTTTGCGTAATCGTTGTGTTGTTGGTCGTTTGGGAGCGCGATTCATCACGGGGCTTAAGGGAAATGTGGCTATTCCAAAGATGGATAAAGGTAGCACGATCTACTGGGTTGAAGAAGGATCTGCAGGCACTGAATCCGAAGGTTCTTTTAGTCAGATTGCCATGAAGCCTCACACGGCTATTGCTCTTTCTCGTATCAGTCGTAACTTGTTGATGCAGTCTAATCCTTCGATTGATGCCTTGCTTCGAGAAGACTTCTTGCAGGCAATGGCTGAAGCGGTGGATACCGCTGCGTTGGTGGGTACAGGCGATGACGCTCAACCGGAAGGTCTTCTCTACAACGATGAGGTTAATGTCATTGTAGGTGGCACTAATGGCGCGGAATTGACTTACGACCACATCATTGACATGGAAACAGAGGTTTCCGCAGCCAACGCCAATGGTTCAACGATGGCCTATGTTGCCAATGCCCGAACCATTGGCAAGATGAAGAAACTTAAACTCGAAGATGGCAGCCATGTCTGGTACACCGCTCTCGGTGGCGTTTCTGGCACTCCGGGTCAAATTAATGGTTATACCTGTGAAATGACAAACATTTTGCCAGGTAACTTAACTAAGGGTACGGCCTCTGGAACTTGTCAAGCAATGGCTTTTGGCGACTTCAGCAAGATGGTCATTGGTCAGTGGGGTGCTATTGAAGTACTGGCCAACCCGTATGAATCCACAGCCTTTAAGTCTGGCGGTGTTTTAATGCGAATCATCAACGCCGTGGACGTGGCTATTCGTCAACCAAAGGCATTCTCCGTGATGAAGGATTTATTACTGACGGCACCGGCTTCTACTGCTGGCCAAGGTGGCGGTGGAGATTAATGATGATTGAAGAAGACTTTGATGTCTTCTTTTCCGACTTCGCAGCCGATGCTACCTGGGGCGAAACGGCCGGCAAGGTCATCATAGATGCTCCTGAAGACATTATTGTCGATGGTATGGTGATCTCGCCGGCCACTGTCATTCGCTTCCCAAGCAGTCAATGGCAGGGGATTAAGGAAGGAGACAAAATTAAAGTCGGACAAAAAACATTCAAATTAACGCAGTCGCCTCGTCGTGAAAATGACGGGGCGATTTCGTTCGCGGAGGTCAATCAATGTCTCTAACACGGAAAGCTATTCGGAATCGAATTGCAGAAGCTCTCCGTTCTCTGCAGGGAGTAGAGATTTACAGCGGTCGGTTCAAACCGACAGACAGCGCAAAGCTCCCATTTATCCGAGTGTGTACCTTAAATGAAGAGGCTGAACTGGTTTATGACGATTCATTCCGACGCTCATTAACTCTTTCAGTCTTGATTTATCAAGGCAAAGACGAAAATCTTGACGATGACTTGGATGATTTGTCCGAAAAAGTTGAACAGATTTTGTTGGCTAATCCCTTAAAAATGAAATTCAACAAATCAATTTGAAATCCATGCGACTAGATGCCACCAGCGCGGCCAATCGTGAACTTGGTTGTACTGAACTGACATTCGAGATTTTGTATGACTGGTATCTGACTATTGTTCCGACAAAACTTTGTGCTGTATCTGGTCAGATCGATGTTCCGGGCTTAAGCATGGAATTTGAGGAGAAACTCAATGAATAAACAAACGATTTATCCGGTCAAGGGGCGTTTGATTCACAACCCTAAAACCGGCCGTTTGATTAAAAAAGGAACAGTTGTTGATATCGACAATCAGTTTTGGATTCGATGTCTCAAAGCCGGTGATGTGACTCTCAAAGCACCTGAAGAACAAAAAGAGGAAAAATAAATGGCGATTGATCTCTTGTCTATTCCGATTGATCTGATGACGCCGGGTCAATATGTGGAATTCGATAATTCGAAGGCTGTTGGCGGCTTGGTTACGATGCCAAATCGAATTTTGGTTTTTGCTCCAAGTTTAACAACGGGTACCGGAAAAGCTAATGTTCCGGTTCAAGTGACTAATTCTGGTGATGCGAAAAAGATTTTAGGCGTTGGTTCTATTGGTGCCGCAATGCTTGAGACAATCTTCAATATCACCACTTCGGTAGAAACCTGGGTTGTGCCTATTTCCGATCCTTCAGCCGGCGCTGCAGCAACAGGGAAAATCACTGTAAGCGGTACGCCCACTGAAGCCGGCACTATTTATTTGTACGTTGCAGGAAAACAAGTCCAAATAGGCGTAACACTTGAAGATACGGCAAGCACTATTGCAGAAGCCATTGAGGAGGCGATTAATTCCGCAGGGGACTTACCGATCAGCGCTGAAGCAGCTGAAGCTGTCGTGACTTTAACTCATAAACACAAAGGCACGATTGGTAATGACTGTGATTTACGTTTGAATTACTACGCAAGCGAGAAAACCCCATTGGGTATCAGTTTGAATCTTGACGAGATGAAAAATGGTACCGGTGCCGCGGATATTTCAAGTGCTATTGCTGCTGTTGGTGATCAAAAGCAGTATCGAACGATGGTTTTGCCATTTAACGATGACAGCCTTTTGGTCTCAATGGAAGATTATCTAGATTCTTTATGGGGTCCTTTGGTTCAGAAGGAAGCCGTTTGTTGGTGGGGATTCCGTGGCACGGTAGGCGAAATCAACACAAAGCTTTCTACTCGAAATAGTCAACTTATGGTTTGTATGACGAGTGAACCCTCAGAACCGTCTCCCAGTTATCTAAAGGTTGCGGCAGCAGCAATTACGGCAGCTTACTATCTCAACATTGCACCGGCCCGTCCGCTGAAAACTTTGCAATTACCGGGTCTTTTACCCTCCCCTGATGGAGAGCGCTGGATCCTTGAGGAACGTAATTTAGTTCTCACCTATGGTGGTGCAACAACACAAGTGGATGATGGTGGAAACGTCGTGATCGAACGTACGGTTACGAACTATAAGAAAAACACTAGCGGTCTGACCGATCCGAGTTATCGCGATGTTGAGACGATTTATACGCTGGGTTACCTTCGTTACACATTACGTGCTCGTATCGCCCAGGTTTATCCTCGCTGCGGTTTGGTTGGTGACGAAACCATCATTCCAGCCGGTAAGGATAGTATCACTCAGCCTAAGGCCATTAAAGCAGAAATTGTCTCCTTAGCCCAAGATTGGGTTAATGATGGATTGATTGAAAATTTGGACTCCTTTAAAGAAGGTCTCAAAGTCGAACGAGATTCCAAAGAGGTCTGCCGAATTAACGCACGATTGCCGACTGATCTTGTCAATCAATTCCGAATCTTTGCCGGTCAATTTCAATTTATTCTTTAAGGAGTGTATATGGCTCAAGCAGTTGGTCGTGTCCGAATTGTTTTCGCAGGAAAACAATTGCCGACTTTGTATGGTACTGGACGTTTAAACCCCGGTGGCGTTCGCCGTACCGCACAAGAATGTGACGATGGTATCGTTCGTTACACTGAAAGAATGACCAATTCGGTCATCCAGTGTGAAATTTCTGCTACATCGGATCTTGATGTTGCGGGGATTCTTAATAACAATGCCGCCACACTTTCTTACTTTGGGGATAATGGTTTGAATTACGTTGTGAAGGATGCCATTGCCCAAGAAGTAGGTGATCTTGAAAGTGGGAAAATTCCCGTTACCTTCTTTGGTCAACCCGCGGAGAAAATGTGATGTCTGAAATGTTCATCAAGACTGTGAAATTAACAGTGCCGGTAACATTGAAAGGAGTCGAATTCAGTGAGCTGAAAGTACCGATTCCTCGCGGTAAGGATCTTCGTTTATTGCCAATGGATCCTAAAAAGCCTTCTGATTTTTTCCCGTTGCTGTGTTCTTGTTTGGGAATTACAGAGGAGGATATAGATCAATTGGCAGCGAATGACATTTTGATGATGGTGGGCGCAGTCTCAAATTTTTTGGAAAATACCACAGCATTGAAGCCATCGTAAAAATTGCCAAAACCTATCATTTTCAAGCTTCTGAAATCATGAATATGACAGCAGAAGAGCTTGATTTTTGGGTCGATCATGCCGACTAATCTGCTATAATTTACCTGTAGATTCAAAAGGTTAGGCATGATCGAAAAACCTGGCATCCCCAATAATCAATACGATCCTCACTTTTGGGATCCTTGGTACATCAAGTGGCCACGTCGTTGGATTGTCCCGACTTGCGCTTGGTTGATGGAGATATTGGTTTTAATGCTGGATGCGCTTGTTCAACTGGCGTTGTTAATAAAAAAGCAGGTAAACGACTACGGAGTTTGGCTGACGATACTGGTTTGGATCATTATTGCAGCCATGATCCGTGAGATTTATCTGCTTTGGTAAACAGTTTAATTTTTCTGTAAAGGGCGATCTTCGGGTCGCTTTTTTTATGCCTCAATCGAATACAGTTACTTTAAAAATTACGGCTCTTGACAATGCGACTCAAGTAATAAACAACATCAAAAAATCGCTTAACGGATTGGGTAACGATCAAAATGGCGACAAACTGAAGAACAAATTTGAGCCATTATCGAGAAACCTAACAAAACTGCGTGAAGGGATTGTGTCAGTTTCCAAGGCTGTTGTTGGTTTTGCTGTTTTGGGAGCATCAACCGCAGGCCTTTTCCGTTGGGGCAAAGCGGCGGCAGATACCGCCAATCAGATCATCGATATTTCTTCTAAATATCAGGTAGGCACCCAGACTCTACAGGTTTATGCATCTTTGATTGAAGGGGCCGGCGGTACGATGGAGGATGTCGGAAAATCCATGAGTAAGCTTCAACTAGCCATGTCAGAGGCGATTCAGGGGTCGACTGAGTATCAAGCCGCATTTCGAGGTATCGGTTTGAGTGTTTCAGAATTAAAAAGGATGACACCTGAAGATGTCATGCTTGAAATGGCTGACGCTTTTTCCCGCTCAAACAATGAAATGGCCAAGCAGGAGGTACTCTATAAGCTTCTTGGGAAAAGCGGTAACTTATGGATGGAGACACTAAATAACGGTACCCAAGAGTACCTTGGTCGTCTCAAAGAGATGCAAAATGACGGAGCTTTAATCAGTGAAGAGGATATGATTAGGGCCCGAGACTTCAACGACACTTGGGATCGCTTTTCACGGTTAACCCGTTCTATTCACATCGGTTTTTCGCTTGATTTTATGAAGGCTTTTGAGCCAACATTGAACCGAATACGTGAGTTGATGTCAGAAAATCGAGGCGAGATTCAAGAAAGTCTGAATGAACTAGCCGTCTCGCTGCCTCCGATTTTTGAAGCACTTGCCAAGTTTGGTGCCGTATTTTTGAAAGTGTTTACGGTCATAAGTCAATTATTGGCATCCTTGATTAATCAGATAGGTGCTCTTCCGGTTGGAATCATTACTTTTGGGGTCGCCTTCCATAAGGTATTAATTCCGTTAATTAGCACCATAGTTAATATCGGAAAATTTCTCTTTCCTATCATAAGGGGGTTTCTGGGTATTCCGGCTTTAGCTGTAACAGTTTTAGCTTCAGCTATTATGAATTTTGACAAGATAACGGCTTATATCTCCAAGGCTTGGGAGCGCGTAAAAGCTATTTTCAAGGGTAATTTTATTGAAGGTATTTTTGCGGCACTTGTAGAAATTATTACCGGCCTGATAAATGGCTTCATTGGTCTTGTTAAAACTGTATTGCCTGATTTTATTCAACCGGATTGGCTCAAAAATTACAATTTTTCAAGCCCTACCGAAGGATTTGCCAAGCAATATGGAGTGCATCAAACGCAAATTCCAGCAATAGAGTCAGCTTCTCAACGAGCATCTGTCCGGCAAGCTGTTCCTCAAGGACAATCCCAATCGCACAATGACGTGAGAGGTCAGATCACGGTCAAAGTTCAGACCGATAGGGGAACAAAGGCCACTGTGCAGAGCATGCAGGCAGATAAAGGTTTGGAGCTGGCTGCACAAACAGGATTGCTTTTTGGAGGTAATTAATGACGTGGCGTGATGATTTACGTCCGGCTAGCTTCAGAGGAGTCCACTTCTTTGTCGCCGCGGACTCATCGAGATTTGGCCGGCGTGTGGTTGTACATACTTATCCTCAAAGAGATAAACCTTACGTTGAGGATCTCGGTAGACGATCAAGGGAGTATCAATTTGATGCTTTTGTAATTGGTCCCAACTACATGGAAGATCGGGATGCTTTTATTGCAGCGTGCGAAGAACCTGGCGCCGGAGAGCTGATTCATCCGAAATACGGCAGTTTAATGGTGACTGCCACGGCCGATTGCGAAGTGTCGGAAACAACGGCTGAAGGTGGCATAGCCCGAATTCGTGTGACTTTCACTGAAGCAGGAGAACAGGAGCAACCATCTCAGAGTGCAGACACGCTAGCAGTGATTGAGCAGAAAAAACTGGCACTTAATGAGCGACTGGCTCAGTGGTTTTCTGAAAATTTCTCTGTTGAAGGTTTTCAGGATTTTGTTTCTGAAGATGCGATTTCCTGCATTCAGAGATTAGAAGAAACGGCAGGATTCGCTTTAGATTCCATTTCAACGGTCAGGCAATTTGTGTCCGGTGATTTGTCTATATTGAATCCGGAGAATCTGTTGACGGCGGTTTTGGCACCATCTGAGTTGGGTTTAGGTATCTTAAATTTGATCAGTAAGGCTGAAAATATTGCCAAGCTTGCCGATTTTAGTCTTTCAGAAAAAAGCAGAGACGATCAATTGGTCTCCGATACTGGATCCGGCAGCCACTCCACAGAGCTTACGCAATCAACTTCAGATTCTCTAGCGGTAGAAAACAACCGACAGGCAATTGAACAAATCGTCAAGGTTGCTTATACACAAAGGATCATCGAAGAAAGTGTAAGCGAGGATCTTTTACAAACAACCGAGGATGCCAATGCTACTCAAGCAAGCGTTGTTCAACAGGTTGACGAGCTTATTTTTGATCCTGTTATTGACGGTGAAACCGTAAATGCGCTTGTTGATTTTCGTGATGCTGTATTAACTTATCTGCAGAGTGTTGTTCCGGAATTGCCTCGTGTAATCACTATTGAAACAAAGAAAGTATTACCTGCGACCGTTATTGCCTACAGACAATATGGCAATGAATGGTACAAGGACAGCCGCAATGACGAAATTGCTAAACGTAATCACGTTATTCATCCGGGTTTTGTACCTGCAGGGTTAGTAGAGGTTGTTAATTACGATGGCTGATTCAAATAGAGTACGACTTAAGGTCGCCAGTTGGCAATACGACGGTTGGACTGATGTTCAAATAGGGCTCTCAATCAAAGCGATTGCGGGCTCTTTTTCTATCGGCTTTACAGAACGTTGGCCCGGACAGAGAACCGTTTGGCCGATTCAACCGGGAGAGTTCTGTGAATTACTCATTGGTAATGAGACCGTTATTACCGGTTATGTTGATATTGTAGATGCTCAATATGATTCAAACTCTCATTCATTAAGAGTTTCGGGCAGGGATAGAACCGGAGATCTTGTCGACTGTACCGTGGATCCAAAAACTTGGAATAACCAGTCTTGTTCTCAAATTATTCGAGAGCTCGTCAAGCCTTACGGTATCAATGTCATTGAGCAGGTTGATTGTTCAAAAGTTATTTCCCGATTGGTATTGGATCCCGGGGAAACAGTTTTTTCCGTGCTGGATCAGTTAGCAAGGTCCGCCGGTGTATGTTTGGTCTCTTCCGGCAAAGGAGAACTTCTGATAACAAGCGCTCAGAACGCGATTCATAATAGTGGAATGCTTAAACTGGGTGAGAACATTCTAAGAGCTTCTTGTCGACGAGACTTCACTAATCTTTACTCCCAAATAACTGTGTCTTCACAAATTTCCGGGGAAGCTTTAGATCAATACGATGTGCTTTCAACTCAACCCAAGGCCGAACTTCAACGCTCAGGGAATAGCGTTGGTTTCAGCAAGGTTAACCGCTATAGGCCTCTAAGGATAATAGCGGAATCACAATCTGACTCTCAGAGGTGTTTGCAGCGCGCTCAATGGGAAGTTTCTCATCGTGAAGCTGAAGCCTTTTCGATGACTGTGACCGTTCAGGGATGGAGAGATCCATCGGGGCAACTTTGGAAACCCAACACCCTTATAAAAGTAGTAGATGAGTGTTTGAGAGTAAATAAAGTACTGCTTATTTCTGAGGTTAGGTATTCATTATCTGAATCCGGAACTACCACAGAACTGACGTTGCAGCCTAGAGAAGCATTTGAACCATGTCCATCTGTTCCTGATATCGAACTATCTGAAGGGGCTGATAAATACCAGGTGTTGTAATGGCCAATATTTTTCAAGTATCACTTGAGCGTGTTAAGCGTCGTATTCGAACATTAATGTTGCGAGCGATTGTCCAAAGTGTCAATGACTCTTCAAGTATTCAGCTTGTTCAAGTAAAAGGTCTTGCCGATGAAGTTCTTGATAAAGTCGAGAGACTTCAAAATTACGGTATGACTTCTAATCCGCCGGTCGGCTCTGAAGCTTTTGTAGCTTTTGTTGGGGCTGACCGTTCAGCAGGAGTCATTCTTGCCATAGAAAACAGGACTTTTAGGATTAAGTCTCTAAAACCTGGAGAGGTTTGTATTTACACAGACGAGGGTGACTACATTAAGTTTTTGAGAAATAAAAAAATCGATTTTCATTCGGGGTCAACTATTACGATTGAAGCTCCAAACGTTATTGAGAAATCAACGACACATAAAATCGAAACTTCAAGTTTTCAGTTGACCACACAATCATTTTCAGTTTCAGCTTCAGGTGAAAGTGTTATTGACACTGAAAACTTACAAGTTACCGGGGATGTTTTGGATCAATGCAACGGGTCTGGGAAGTCTATGTCTTCGATGAGAGAGACCTATAACACTCACACGCATAAAGAAACTAACAGTGAAGGTGGATCGACTCTTGTTCCGAATGAGGCAATGTGATGGATATCTCTCTTTTATTTGATGACGCCACAATGAGTGGCGTTTTTAGTATCCGGGGTGGGGATCTTAGAACGGATTCTGATTTACGAACATCAGTATTAGTTAGTCTTTTTTCAGATGCCAGAGCTTTGGAGAGTGATCAAATCCCGGATGGATCTTCAGATCCAAGAGGATGGTGTGGTGAGGTTTTTTCAAAAGTCTCAATTGGAAGTCGATTGTGGTTGCTGGATCGAAGTGTTCTGAGCGACGAAGTTGTGAGAAAAGTTAAGGACTATATCTCAGAAGCTTTGAGTTGGATGGTTACTGAAAAGGTTGCTTCGAGGGTCAACGTCCAAACAGAACGTTACAAGAATCACGGTGTTATTGCTTCGATTGAAATTTATCGAAATAACCGAAATGTTCAATTTGAACTTGTCTGGAAACAGGAGTTTAAGCATGGCCAATAAAACCCCTACAATCAAAGAGATTCGAGACCGTATTGTTTCGGATATCAATGCAAGAATACCGGGTTCGGATGCCAGATTACCGAACTCGGTTTTAAATATTCTGGCCACTGTTTTTGCAATGGCCATTTATCCGCTATATCAGCTCTTTGAGTACATTTGTCTACAAATTGATCCGGCAACTGCAGAGGGAATTTATCTCGAACGTCATGGCCGGATGGTTCGATTGACGAGAAATTCTGCCTCACCCGGCGTTGGGCGGGTAACTTTTACTGGATTAGCTGGAACGGAAATCCCGTTGGGAACTGAGATTCAGCGATCAGATGGAGTGAAATATCAAACTACGGTTGCAGCCCAATTGGCTGCAGATTCAATCACGGTGTCTGTTATTTCACTTGATGACGGTAAAACGGTTAATGCAGATCAAGGTGTTCAGTGCTCTTTAATCAGTCCAATTGCGGGATTAGATTCAGAATGTGAAATTGCATCGGGTGGAATTACCGGAGGGGCTGATGTTGAGTCAGATAAGGATTTCAAAGAGAGAATTCTTGAGCGAATGAAAAATCCTCCAGGTGCCGGAACAAAAGCAGACTATAAAAATTGGGCTGAGTCTATTCCCGGTGTCAGCAAAGCCTGGGTATATCCGCAAGAGCTTGGCGTTGGCAACGTAACTGTTCGAATTATCACCGATCAGGGCTCTGAAGCACCTATTCCTTCAGCAGAACTGATTAAAAAAGTCAAAGATTACATCGAAACAGTTCGACCGATTGGTGTTAGCAATTTACAAGTTTTAGCGCCTATTGCTAAGCCTTTAGACCTCACCATTGATCTTTTGCCAGATGATGAGACAACTCGTGAATCAGTCAAAAACTCTCTAAAAAATTTAATTCGCCAAGAGGCAGAACCAGGCGGAACACTTCTTCTGTCGCACATTCGCCAAGCTATCAGTAACGCAACTGGTGAATATGACAATGCATTAGTTTCGCCAACGGCGGACGTTACCAGTGAGACAGGAGAATTATTAGTTCTGGGAGAAATAACGTGGCAATGAGTATCGATAACTACCGACAAATGTTGGTTTCATTGCTGCCAAGAGGGAAAATTTGGAGAAGTTTTTCAAATCAAGATTCAATTGGATCCCGATTCTTGGATTGTTTCGCGCGAGAACTTAACCGATGCGAATCATATCTCTGGCTTGTAATTGAAGAGGCCTTTCCGGACACGACAGATCTACTTTTTTACAAGTGGTTATCAGCTTGGGGTATTCCTGATGACTGTGTAAAAGCGATTTACTCGAACATCTCGAACTCAGAATTAAGAAAGCAGCTTGTCCTGAAGGTGATGTCAACCACGTATTACTCAAAAGAGTTTTACGTCTTATTGGCTCAAAGTTTCGGCTACAGCATTCAAATTGAAGAACCGCAGGAGTACACAACTGAGTCCTCAACTGAGGATCTGCTGTATGGGTCAGACGCAGTGTTCACTTGGATTGTCATTACAAATGAACGAACTCTTGCGTTATTCGATGTTACTTGGTCAACGGAGGATCCTTTGGCCATTTGGGGCGATGCGGCATTTGAGTGCCTAATGAAGGCCTTATCACCAGCTCATTTAACAATTTGGTTTAAATATGGAGATTAATTATGTCTCAAAATCTTATTCAAACTTTAACAGACGAAGACTACAGCAGTTTACTGGCATTAAAAGGCCTTTGGAAATCAAATGCAAAGACTAATCCTCCAGACCTTAATACATTGACTCAACAAGGATATCCGGGAGAGGGAAATCCGTCTCGGGGGGAATCTCCTACTAATCCAGGTTCTGCTTGGTTTTATTTGACAGATCTTGTCCGTTTGTCAATTATTTGGGCAGCAGGGGAAACTCCGGAAACGCCACCCAGTCCTACCCAGTTTATTCGTTGTATGAAAAAAGTTGGTCAATTCATGAATGACAAAAGCTTGTCGTACAACAAATTGAAAGACGAAGTGTTTGGAACTCTTGATGAGGTTAAGGCTGGAGCCGCTAGCAAGCTTGTTACAGCCTCAATCTTGAAACAGTATATTGATGGATATGAATTCCCGTATTCAGTACCAACAGGCTCGATAATTCATTATTTAGGCAAAACAGCTCCTGAAGGTTATTTGGAACTTGATGGATCACAATTGGACAAGGAAGATAGCCCTGCTCTTGTTCAGCATATCTGGTCGTTAGGAATTTCAGAATATATGGGAGATAGTTCAACTTACTGCTTGCTTCCTGATATTGATGGGCGAGTTTTGCAGGGGACAACGGATCCTAGTCAGGTTGGTGTGAAGCTTGAAGCCCAACTACCAAACATTGTCAGTCAGGCGCAAAACATATTTATCGCAGGAAGCACAATAAACGATACGATCGGCGCATTTAAATTGACTGCAACAACTCCCGACCGTATAGCAAGTCGAACAGGTGGCAGTGCATATGCAACTTTAGATTTCGATCCAAGCTTAGTTTCAGCAGAGTACGTAACGGGCGCTTCTGTTCGCTCTGCTTCTTTACAGACTCTGGCTTGCATTAAAGTTTGATGCACGCCAGAGTTTGAAGGGCTGATACCTGCAGATTTGCCCCGGTTACATACTCTGATGAACAGCGAGACGCATCGAAACTAACTCTAGATATTGCTCCACCATCCGCATGATTCTTTGCATCGCTATCGCCAGCAGAAGCAAATGCTCCTTCAAGCGTTGCCCCTGTCTGGTCAGCAGCAAGTTTACCTACGATGTTTGGATCCAAACATCTCGGGTCAAATGTTCTTCATTGCTGGGGCTGTTAGCAACCAAACCAGTGCGACAGGAGCTTTTGATTACACGGGGCGTACAGGCACAAAAGCCGGTGCAGTCTGGTTCGATAGTGGCTCTTCAAATGAGGACAAAATCGAGTTCAACTCTAGCAGTGACAACAGCATTTATTCAGAAGGTGGTACGGTTCAGCAAGCAGCATTACAAGCATTAGTGTGTATTAAATTTTGATGCACACAATCGCTTGCAGGGCCTTAGGTTGCAGTTCGTTTCCGCTGTATATAGATGATGAGAGAGAGGCATCTAGCGACCTAACTAAACCATCTGTCGATGCGGTATTAGCAATTTCAAGCAAAAGTTCATGATCAACAGTTGTCACTACTGCTCCAGTTGATTTGCCGGAATCACTACTAGAACGCTCATAAGAGTCTGTCCAAGTTGCGACAATGTTTGGATCCAAACATTGAAAGTATTCTGGGAGATATGTTCGGCGGTCAAAACTCGTTAAATAACTCAACCGGAGCGTTTTATAACTTCGTTGAAATCAATTCAAATCGTTCTGCTACTGGATCTGGTTCTTCAGCATTTAAGAACGCTTACTTTGACCCATCAAAAGTATCAGCCGAATATGTGACTGGCGGCACTTTACAGCCTTCTGCATTACAGGTTCTTTGTTGCATCAAGTTTTAATACAACACAACACGGAAAGCGCGTTCAACTTGACATTTGTCCCCGAAAATATTGCGTTTGCATCTGAAGCTCTGAATCTTACAATTTGAGCATTCACAGAGTGAAGGTCTCCTCCATAAGGCAATCTAGTTTCAGTTACGGTGAAAGCTCCATCACAGATATCCTGTGTATTGTTACTAGTAACATAACCGATTGAACCCTCAATGTTTGGGATGCCCTCCAAACATCGAAGGTGAAACATTCGCTCAAAGCGATATTGGCTTCTCACAAACGTCAAGCAATTACACAGGTTCTTTCGTTGCTGGTAAGCGAAGAGAGAATAAGTTAGGAACCTTCTCCGGTTATGGTTCTTACGACTTTTGTTTCGATGCAAGCAGATCAAGTCAGATTTACTCTGGATCGGAAATACAAGTCCCAGCGCTTCAGGCTCTTGTCTGCATTAAATTT
>OODG01000201.1_pt1 | contig 40877 bp, 36 predicted proteins | sample 1671621 | NCBI WGS metagenome assembly OODG01 (sample SAMN06348175, study PRJEB24527) | human gut metagenome | biome: human gut; feature: ankylosing spondylitis patient; material: feces | host: Homo sapiens | place: China | collected 2015-10 | reverse complement strand
GGGAGTCGTGGCGGCAGCTTGCCATAGCTGCTTGGAAAAGTTGGACCCGCTCGCTACCTTGTCTCGCCGTCTTTTATGGCTCGTCGCCACAGGTGGTCTTGGCGCAATCTTTCCCTTCGCTCGTCCCGCCAGGAACGTATGTATACGCGGATATTTACTTTTCGAGGTGCTGTATAGCCTTGTCAGCCTTTTTTAGAACAAAATCACGAAGGATACTCAGCATGATCTCCAGATCCTCACCGATAAGCGTGCTAGCCAGCCGCTCCAGCAGTTCCTACTGTTTCGGCGACAAATATCTGCTCCTCAAAAGGTAATCGCTTTTCTGAATTAAAAATATGACTGATTATACTTCCTGAAGCAATTGTATATTTTAACCGCATGAATGTAAATTAACTCCGCTACTATACAACGTCTCCCAGGAACAGATATGTATGCACACAAATTGCCGCCAGCTCAATTCTATGATGAACTGGCGGTACGCAGATTTTATAAGAATTTTTATATATTTCTATAACACAAGAAACTATATCCAGAAGGGCAAAAAATAGCTTTGTCTTTTACATCGCTACTATCTGCCTAGATGGAAAAGATATACACGGGGTTCTGTCCCCGCATCAAATGGTAGCCACCAGTAATATTGTCTTTGGCCACTGTCAGGGAAATGACCTCATAATCCGTATTCGCAAAAGATAACTCCTTTACGATGGATGTCAACTCTGATATGGACTCCAGGGTTACAGCTGTAGCAACAATACGCACCTAGGGATTCTTTTCTCGCAGGAGGTAGATAATCTCACGGAGATTACCGGAACTGCCGCCGATAAAAGCGTGGGTAGGAGGAGGGAGACATTTACAGACCTCCGGTGCGGTCCCGGGCACTATCCTTTAGGTTCTCAGCCCCAAATCGACGGCGGTTCTCCCGGAGAAGCTCCAAGGCATCCTCCCTGCACTCCACCGCGTACACCTGCCCGCGCCAAGCCTGGAGAGCCATCTCAATGGACACAGAACCGGTGCCTGCTCCTATGTCCCAACATACCGCATCCTCCGGCAGCTGCAGCTTGGACAGACACACTGCCCGAATCTCGCTCTTGGTCATAGGCACCACACCCGTCCTTCCTCCACCTCGGAGAAATGCCTCGTCAGGCAGACCGCAGGGAACAGCGGCAGTGCCTGGGCCCTGAACCAACACGGCGCTTAGTGGCGAAAAGGATTCCTCCGTCAGTTCTTCCGCCGTACCACTTGTGATCCTCTCATCGGGATAACTCAGGCGCTCTCCCACCGTGACCGATACACTGCCCATACCCGTCTCCGTCAGTAGGTGGCAGAGGGATGCCACGCCATCCTCACCGCTTACCAGAACGAAGGCCCCACGCCCGGCCCTCAGGATCGGTGCAATGGCCACGGCACGGCCATGGGCGCTGATAGGCACCACATCCTCATAGGATATGCCCAAGCGGGCGCAGAAATAGGATAAGGAGCTGATGCCCGGCAGTACTTCCACCTGACAGTCTGTCAACAGGGGCAGCAGTTTCTTGGTTCCGCTGAAAAAGCCCGTATCACCAGACATCACCACTGTGAAGCTGTGAAACTCCCGGTGTTCCCGGATATACTCCACGATGGTCTCCGGCCTGATGGCGGCGAATACTGGTTGCCCCGGCCTTGCCGCAGCCAACATCCGCTCCGCACCAATGAGACAGTCCGCATCCTGAATAGCCTGCCAGACTTCCCGGGTCATCAATTCGTTGCGGCCGGGGCCGATTCCTGCCACAGTTACTCGGGGGTAGCCCCTGTCTCCTCTGCAGCGGTAACTTTCTCAGCAAAGCCACTTGGAGCCCCCTCTTCCTTCGTGACCAGGTATTTCGCACCTGTAGCCCGCAGCAGCGCCTGCATCTCTCCCTCCGTAAGGCGGCAGGCGGAGATGGTAAGGTTGTCCGCCGGAGCCAGCAGAGACTCGCCGTACTCCGTGGCCACGCAGGCCGTAACGCAAATTGGCTGCTCGGAGAGAAATTCCACCAACTTTCGCCCCTCCGTAGTCCCGGCAAAAACACAGACCTTATTCATATCGGTATCCTCTTGGCGTTATCAGCCTGTCGCCAATCACCTCTGTCATGCTGTTGCCCACAAATACTGTGCAAAACATATCTACTTCGGCGTCCCGCAGCTCTGAAAGCGGCAGAATAGTGGAATCCTCTCCTTTCCTGCCAATGTTTCTCGCAATTCCACAAGGCCGATCCGCAGGTAAAATTTTCAACAGGATATCACAAGCCATGCGCAGATGATGAGGACGTCCGTTACTGGCTGGATTATAGATCATAATGGAAAAATCTGCCTGTGCCGCGGCAATCAGACGCGTGGAAATTTTTTCCCAAGGAGTGAGCCGGTCGCTGAGGCTGATTACCGCGAAATCATGTGTCAACGGCGCTCCCAATATCGCACCCCCGCTACAGGCGGCGGTAAGGCCGGGAATCACCACAATTTCCGGCTCATTTTCCGCTCCACGCAGTTCATACAACAGAGCCGCCATACCATAGATCCCGCTATCTCCGGAGCAGACCATGGCAGTAACCCTTCCCGCACGGGCCTCCTCCAGAGCAAGACGGCATCGCTCTGCCTCCCGCGTCATAGGTGTCGTAATTATTTTTTTGTCCGTGTAGCGTTCTTTTATCAGATCAATATATACATGGTATCCAACAATGGTTTCGCACTGCCGGAGAGTTTTATCCGCCTTGATGGAAATACTCTCATAATCCCCAGGGCCGAGTCCTACTACATACAGTATACTCATATTACACCTTCCATTACTCCGTCAAAAAAACGGCAATACTACTTTAAGAAAAAATTTCCCAATATTAAAATGCGGGCAGCTTTTTTCACCGAATACGTCACACCCCCCCAATCTTCTCCTAGAGTTGGGCAGAAAACTATCCAACCATCCGGAATCTAATTGCTATTGGCAAGGCACAGGCCAAGTATGCTATTAAGAAAACCGGCCGAATTTTCCGACCGGTTTTCTTCCATTCAAAGCAAATTTCTTTGCCTTGGATGATAGTTCACTCAAATCGGACCTCCCAAGGCTCAGCGGCAATGGCGACCGTCACTCCGTTATATACAGTTTTCTTTACATATAACCTCTCGGCACCTGCCAGAGCCGCCCGTTCACATACATTGTCCACACCGGTTACCCGCAAAACACGATCAGATGGTGTAAAGCTGCCGGGTACGTCGCGGAGTTGATTCGCAGTATAAAAAACTATTGGCAACCGTTGCTTTTCACAGAAACTCCGCAAACCCGTTTCGTCCGCTTTCAGATCAATAGACGCAACCTGTTTGATGGCCTTCCGATGGATCTGGTTCTCAACAAGCACAGACTCCACCGCACACTGGATATCGTCAGCAGTCGTGCCGCGGCGGCAGCCAATACCCACATGCAGTATTGGCGGGACCAGCAGCAGTGTCACATCAAACGGCTTTTTCCGGAAGCAAGAGATACAGATTCCGATTTTCCCGCTCTCCCCTTCCTCCGTACCGTTTGGTAAGTCTGTTACAATCGGGAAGTCCGAAGTCAAGGGAACAGAATGCTCCAGAATTTCCGCCGAAACACTCTTTGCGGCACTCAGGCTGGTAATAAGCAGCCCATGCTGGACGGCCCATGCGTCAACCGAGAATTTCTTGTTGATATCCGTTGCGGTAGTTATGACTGGAGTTGCTTCCAAATATTCTGCCAGCTTCAGTGCCAATGCATTTCCGCCGCCAATATGTCCACTTAATATAGGGATAACAAAACTTCCTAACTCATCGATTGAGATCACAGCTGGGTCGGTCAGTTTACTTTTCACATGAGGTGCGATCTCTCTGACGGCAATTCCAATAGCTCCTACGAATACCATAGCATCTGCCCACTGAAAAAGCGGTCCATAGAAGGTCAAAGGGCTAAATCCCGCCTCACCATAACGAGCCATAGTAAAAGCCCGGATCTCACATCCTTTGAAGTACTCCATAACCATGCGTGCTGTCTGACAGCCTTGGCGGCTATACGCAAACACCGCTACCTTCATCTGGATGCCTCCCGATATTCCGTAGAAAACTCGGGGGCATACAGCCTGGAGCGAGTGTATTTTTCACCCATGCAATCTCCCACGATAATAAGGGCTGTCTTGGTCAGTCCATTCTCGCAAGCCGTTTTATGGAGCTCATCCAAGGTGCAGCGAAAAATCCGCTCATCCGGCCAAGTCGCTTTATAGACGATGGCGACAGGCGTACCGCCAGGATAGCCGCCTTCCAGTAGTTCTGCCTGCAGTTTCTCTGTAAGTTTGGTACTCAGAAACAGGACCATTGTTGAGCGATGTGCTGCAAGCGATTGAATCGTCTCTCGCTCCGGCACCTCTGTGCGTCCAGCAGTGCGGGTAATGATTACAGTCTGGCTCACATCCGGTAAGGTATACTCTGCCCGCAAAGAAGCCGCCGCGCCGCAAAACGCACTGACACCGGGACAGACATCATAGGCAATACCAAGCGCATCAAGCGCATCAAACTGCTCACGTACAGCGCCATAAATACTGGAGTCACCAGTATGCAGGCGCACAGTGGTCTTTCCGAATGTCTCAGCGGCTTTGATTACATCCAATACTTCCTCCAAGGTCATTTCTGCACTGTTATAAATTTCGCAGCCATCTCCGGTGTACTGCAGAACCTCAGGATTTACTAGAGATCCGGCATAGATGACCACGTCAGCTTCTTTTAACAGCCGGGCACCGCGCACCGTAATCAGATCGACGGCTCCGCTGCCGGCACCAACAAAATGTACCATATCTGTCCTCCGCAATTTTTTTGATATACGACCTTAATTCGAATTGTTCCAGCCAGTATTCCCTGCGGCAGCTGCCGCAGGCGTTACCCCGCAAGGGACTGAAAAGCGTTTTCTGCCCGACGGACATAACGTTGTCTGACGGCAGGCAATTCACCGAGGCCCCTCAGACTCCAACTCACAGTGAAGCCTGCCTGTTCCAGCAGCACCCGGAGGCTGCTCGATTCCTCTCCCGCCATATCATTTTTAGAATGCTCTCCAGATACAAGTAACAAAGGAATCAGATGGGCTTTTCTCTTGGGTTGCTTTTTCAGTTCAGCAACGACATCCGAAAAATCAGGCTGACCCTCCACAGTACAAACAGCGATAGAGTTACCATGATGTCTGTGCATACGCTGCGCTAAACGAGTATATAAGCTGTTTGCTCCGTGTTCTGTGCCATGGCCCATAGCCAGCAGTACAGTGTCCTCTGGTACAGGATAGGATTTTGCTAAGATTCCTATCATTTGGTCGAGGTCAGAATCGTCCCATAGGAGCGGTAATCCCATAGAAACCTCCATATCGCCGGCATATGTCATTACCTCACTGCGTAAGCGATCATACTCCTCGCCAGGAATGAGCAGGGTCGGCTGGACTACGAGCCTCTGCACGCTGTCCCGCTGCATGCGGGCCATTGCCTCTTTGACGCTGTCGACTGAGATACCGTACTCGTTCTTTAGACGTCTCCGGACGACCCCGCTGGTAAATGCGCGATAAAAGCGTGCCTCTGGATAGGCTCCCGCAAGATCTTTTTCAACAGCCTCAATCGTCTTTTCCAACGTGTCCAGGTGGGTTGTACCAAAGCTTACCACCAATAACCCAACACTCATACGTAATCCCTCCATCATAAATTTTTTCGCCGCGCAACGGCCACATTCGCAATCATCATAAATACTGCGGCATAGGCTGCTAGGACAACCATGCTTAAATAGTTGGGCGCATCCCCATAGGCCAATGCACGCAGAGAGCTGCTGGTATGTGTCAGGGGCAGGATGCGGATCAGTGCTTCTACCCAGTCCGGCACACGGTCCAACGGGAAAAAGGTATTGCACAAAAATGTCATTGGCAGGATAACATATGTAGAGAAACGCGCAATATCCCCGTGCGTCCTAGCAACAATGGCTGCTGTCACGCCCAACGCACTAAAGGCAAGACCATTGAGCAGCATCACTGCGAAAAAAGCCATACTCAGATGAATCTGCGCACCAAAAGGTACAGAAAGCAGGAGGATGAGGACACCGCTGTATATTCCCCGCAGTGAGCCGCCCAGCATCTGTCCGACGATATAGGCCGGCATGGGTGTGGGAGATATAATGAGCTGGTCAAAAGACCGCTCAAAGATCCGCTGCACATTGAGTGGCTGCGCAACAGCGGATAGGCTGGTATTCATGGTCGTCAGTGCAATGATACCAGGAACAAGGAAGTCAATATATGGACGGTCCGTCACCGCGCTTGTTGCGCCCAAGCCCCAGCCTAAGGCAATCATATACAGCAACGGGCTGATCAACGCGGCAGTGGTAATTTTTATCCACTCAAACTTAAATTCCACCCACTTTTCCCACAACACCGTGACGATCACTTGGCAAAGTATTTTTATGCGCTGCATCACATCACCCCCAGTGTCCGCCCCACAACACTCAGGAATACGTCCTCCAGAGTGGTGCTGCGCACCACAAATTTGTTCTTAAGCTGAGTAGCATAGGCCAGCGCCTCCTCTTTTTCACGGAAAAATGCGCTTCGCGTATGGTCGCCGTCAAACTCATCAATGGCCACCTCACCGAGCTCCCGGATCAGGTTGGCTGGAGAATCCATACGGACTACCTGTCCCCTGTCGATCAAAGCGATCCGACCGCAGAGGTACTGAGCCTCGTCAATGTAGTGAGTGGTCAACAGGATTGTCATACCCTGACGGTTGAGCGTACGCAGAAGATCCCACATCTGGCGGCGGGAGGCAGGGTCCAGTCCGATGGTAGGTTCATCCAAAATCAGGACCTCTGGTTGTGTGAGCAACGCCCGGCAAAGCATCAGCTTTCGCTTCATACCTCCGGAAAGCTTTCTGACCGTTTTTTTCCTATGGTCAGTAAGACCGCAAAAGGCCAACAGCTCTTCGCTGCGCTTTTTGGCATCATTGAGATTAAGAAAATATAGCCTAGCCTGCAGCTCCATGATCTCGTCAAGGGTCATGTCGCTGCGCAGAGAGTTATGCTGGGTGATAAGGGAGAGTTTTCGCTTGATGTCCTGCCGTTGACGGGTCAAAGGCTGCCCATCAATCTGAACCACGCCCTCTGTAGGCAGGAGCAGCGTAGATAAAATGCTGATAAGTGTGGTTTTTCCTGCTCCATTTGGTCCCAGCAGACCATAGAACTCACCCGTTTCAATGGTCAGCGTCACGCCATCCAGGGCTTTCGCTTTCGCCTGCGGATATACTTTGGAGACGTGCTGAATCTCGATCATTCGCTCACCTCCTCAATTGCGCCCTCCGCCTGCATATAAATCATCTGGATCCGGCGCAGGGTTTCCGCATCTGTATTCCACATACCGCGCTCATTGGCCTCCAGAAGCCTCTCACTGACACTGTGTACCGACCAGCGATTTACTTCTTCCATCCACTGCCTAGTCTCCTCATGGAACAGGAAAGTCTCTGCCATAGACTGGTACATCCAGTCCTCTCCCAGTTCTGCCGTCGCGTCCCAGCCGAAGAAGCTGTCCATCGCCGCAGCGATCTCCTGTGCTCCTTTGAATCCATGGCGCTTCAGCCCCTCCAGCCACTTTGGATTCAAAATACGGCTTCGCACAATGCGTGCCATTTCACGGCTGAGATCCCGGGTCACAGGACGGTCAGGATCATCCGTGTGCCCCGTCACAGCCATAGGCTTTTTCCCGGAGATGCTCCGTACACACGCCACCAGGCCGCCATGATAGCCATAGAAATCATCGCTGTCCAACATATCGTACTCGGCGGTACTTTCATTTTTTATGGTGACGCTGACGGCGGCCATCCGCCTGCGGAATGCCTCCGGCTGACGCTCTCCATGCGCACGGGCGGAATACCCGTAGCTAGACCATGTCTCAAATATTTGCGCTAGGTCATGGAAGTCGTCCCATTCTTTGCTGTCGATGGCGTGAGAAACCGCTGTTCCATAACATCCAGGGGCACAGCCATACACGCGAATATAGGACTGATCCAATGCGTTTTCCTCTGGAATGCCCTCGGCAGTCAGCTTTTCCATATCTTCGCGGACATGCTTCTTGATGAAATTCTTGTCCTCCGGCTCCTCCAACGCAGCTACCATCGTTACAGCGTGATCCATGATATCAATAAGGTTTGGATACATATCACGGAAAAGTCCGGATACCCGCAACGTAACATCAATGCGGGGGCGTCCCAATTCTTCCAAGGGGATTGGCTCTACACCCAACACACGGGTCGTATTTCCAAGATAAACTGGGCGGACGCCCATGAGGTGAAGACATTCTGCTAAGTCCTCACCACAAGTCTTCAATGTATTGCCCGCCCATACTACCATAGCGACCCCTTCAGGATAGCCACCCTCTTGAGCATCGTACTGTGCCAGCATCTGTCTCGCCAGCTTTCCTCCGATCTCCCACGCCGCTCGTGACGGGATCTGCTCTGGGTCACTGGCGTAGAAATTCCGCCCTGTGGGAAGAATCGATACATTCCCCCGGGTCGGGTTTCCTCCCAGCGCTGGCGGTACGAACCGGCCGTTTGTCCCTGCCACGAGGTGGTCCATCTCATCTGTAATATGTTCGAGCTTGCCCTTGACCACATCACACATGAAAAGCAGGACCTGTTTTAGATCCGTCGTAGGACCTGGGAATTTCTCTTCTTTGATGATACACTCTACAGCATCCGAGGCAAAACCGTGCTCCGCCAGGGAGGCAGTAAGCCGTTTTGCAGCTTCCACAGCTCCGTCATAAATCGTGGAGCCGGATACTCCGTCAAATATCTCCGTTGGCGCGTCTTTGATACGCTCCGGCTCGTACCCTTCTGCCGTCAAGATACTATCATTGAGCGAGGGAATATTGCCGTTTCGAACACGCACCATCATACGCATCAGATTGTCGAAGCATTTCCCTTCCGGCACCTTTCCATAGACATGCAGGCCGTCCTTTACGGCGGAGTTCTTCAATTCGCTCATCCATATATGAATCTTCTCCACCGCCCCAGCGGGGTCGTCGGAAAATATTTTCTCTGTCAGTCCAAGATCCGTTGTGAGCTTTGCTTCATCGGCGAGATCAAAAATCCTGCGGGACAACTCACCAAGCTGTGCCGGGCGGACCTGCCTTGCCTGGGTGTATTCCTTCATGGCCTCGTCGATGACAGAGAGCTGCTCATATGTCCCCGCCTCGTCTAAAGGAGGCGGCATGTGGTCCAGGATCACAGCCCAGCTGCGGCGCTTTGCCTGAATGCCCTCCCCGGTAATTCCAATATGATAGGGGTACAGGTGAGGCAGACTGCCCAGCGCCGCATCCGGATAGCAGTCCCGGCTCAGGCCCACCTCTTTTCCGGGCAGCCACTCCAGAGAGCCGTGGGTACCGACGTGATACACCGCATTAGCGCCAAAACACTCCTCCAGCCAGCGATAGTATGCAATGTAGCTGTAGGGCGGAGTGGAGTCCGTGCTGTGGTAGAGCTCCAGCGCCCGCTCCCCCAGCGCTCGTGAAGGCTGCAGGCCGATAAAAATATTACCGTTGATGAGGCCGGGAATTAACAGTTTGCCGTGGGACACCATCACTTCTCCTGGTGCCTTTCCCCAGGCCTTTTCCAGTTCCTCCAGCATCTTATTGCTCAAATCTGAAAACCAGCCTCTCCATATTTCCGGGCTGACTTCATCTGCGGCCAAGCGCTCCATAGCTTCCTCTGAGACCCACCGCAAGTCTGTTGTAAGGCCGGCTGTAAGCCGTTCAGCAATGTCCTGCCCGTCAACAAAGTCAAAGGAGGTCAAGACGCCAGCCATCTTCAGTGCCTGAATGATTCGATGTACACTCTCAAAGGTATCCAGCCCTTCCGCACAGCCTAGCTTTGCTGTACCTGGCATGGTGTTGAAAAGAATGGCAATCTTTTTCTTATCATTGGGCAACCGACCCAAATTTGCCCAGTTCACTGCAAGGCGGCAAATACGCTCCAGCCGATCTTCCAGCGGAACAAAAATCCTATGTGCCACGCCATCCTCTGAAAGAACCTCTTGTGCAGCGCAGGGAACCGACAGGATCTGACCATCCAGCTCAGGCTGGAACACGCAGGTCGCCAGGGACATACTATCCATGCCCTGCGGAAGTTTTTTGTAGTCCTCCTTTGAATAACGCGTGGCCAGCACCTGCAGGGCGGGAACATCCCACTCAGCAAAAACGCTCTCCTCTATTTCGCGCTGTCCGTCTCCGGGCCAACTCATATGGGTCAGTGAAAATCCCGTGAGCACAAGGATCACATGGGGTAGACGCTTTCCCTTATATCGAAAATATCGCTTCATTGCGTGCCGGACGCCCCTGCATTCATCCTCGTCATTGGCCATGCGGGTAAACAGCGGCAACGCCAGTGCATCCATTGCCTCGAGGTCTTTCAGAATCGCATCAATATGCCGCGTGTTTCCATTTGCGATCTGGCTCTGGTGAAGGATGAGTCCGACAATAGGCTTTCCACACACGGAGGCATACCGCCTCAGTGCCAGAGCATCCTCCTCAGACAAGATACCATCCGCGGTGTAGAACCCTTCCTCTACCGGTGGAACCGGCGGTGGAACATCGCAATCCGCTCCAAAAGCATGGTGCGCGATATGCAGAAGCATAGATCGAAAGTTCTCTTCGCCTCCATACCCAAAATATCGTCGGACTGCCTGGTACTCATCCGGCGTCATTCCGGAACTGGGCAGCAACTGCGCGACTTCATCCGGCAGGGAGGACTCAAAGTAGACCGGCATGTGCCCGGTCAGTCGATTCCAGACGAGATGGAAGTCCACTAACGACTGTGCTCCCCCATGAAAATAAACGATTCCATAGTCGCAACAGTCGCTATCTTCCAGCATCTGCGCTATTTTTTCAGGTTGGCTACACAGCTCCCTTACCGACCAGCAGTGTCCTCTTAAAAGTCCAGGATAGCTTCTATCCAGACTCCGCAGCGCCCGGCGCATGTTCCACAGCCTATCTTCAGTAGCAATCAAGCAAAATACATGAATCATGGTGCTCCCCTCTTTTGATCGTCGGATAAAACCCGGTGCATGACACAGTTCAAATTATCCGTCGCATCTGTCTGGTACCTCCTGGCCGGGCATCCGCCCAGGCAAGTTGAAAAAGACCCGCACTGCCTGCAGCGCTCCGGAGCTGCAATTTCCGCCGCAAAGCAGTTGCCGTGCGGCAAGCCATCCCGGATATTCCCCAGGAGACTGCTCTCCTGCCCCGCAAAAGATGAGCAGGGCCACCAATCGCCCCGGCCATCCAGTGCCAGGGAAAAATCCGTCTGCGCATAGCAATAGGCTCCGCCGCAAGTATGCGCGGATTGCCTTTTTTGGAGGCGATCCAGCTCCCGAAACCGGAAATGTATCCCCGCCTGGCGCAATCGCTCCGTCTGTATCTTCAACTCTTCCAGTCCGTGCGTCAACGTATCTGGATCGGGAGACAAGTTCCGACCATTCCCTCTCCCCAAAGGACGGAACAAATCCAATCCGACTCCTGCGACATTCCCAAGGAATAGGGCTAGGTCCGCCAGCTGTCCCAGTCTTTCTGCGTTTACTGAAGTGACCACAGCAGTTAGACCGCACCGCATTCCCGCTTCTCCAAGATTGCGTATACCCTGCAGTACCGCGCCGCAGCTGCCCGTTCCATCAGGGAACGTCCGCAGACTATTGGCGTCTCCCATACCATCCAGGCTGACACCCACACCGCACTGAATCGCTCTCAATTGAAAACAGGTCTGGGGTGTCAGCAGTGTCCCGTTGGTCTGTACAGATAAGACCAACTTTCGTCCCGTACGTTTTCCAAACGCGGCAACAGCCTCCATCAGATCCAGCCGCAGCAGCGGTTCGCCGCCGGTAAACTGAATCCGGAGCGTAGAGTCCTGTGGGCAGCAGAGCTCCACTGCCCTCAAAGCCATAGCTTCATCCATATCGGGGATCGTTTCCTCCCCCCTGGCGGCGTAACAGTAAGCGCACTGCAGATTGCATCGCTCCGTCACTCGCAAAACCAACAGTTTTATCCTGTCCATATCCCCGCTCACCTCAGATCAGGCATCCAGGCACGCCAGAGGAGAGCGGCTCTTGACAATGCTGCGCAGCTGATTCGCCTGGAGCTCATCAACTTTATAATAGGCAGCATCCATCACCTCTGCCAGCTGCCTGGCTATGTGAAGGGATACAAAGTCCTTCTCTGTATCGATCACCACCACATGGATATTGTCCCTTCGGATCAATTCTGCCGCTCTCTTTGCATCCTTTACCGCATCCTCTGTCCAAAGGGGTCTGTTCGCCCGTCCGTCGGTAACCAGCACCAACATGGGGAGGAGTTCCGGATCTTTTATTCTGCGAGCCTTCAAAAGCTGCCAGGAATGGAACAGCCCGGCTGCCAGTGGCGTACGTCCGCCGGTAGGAAGCATTTGCAGCTTTTTCTGGGCAAGATCCACGCTTGTCGTAATATCCAGCAGTGTCTCAGCGCCATCCTTTCTGAACGCCACCAAACCGATACGATCCCGCTTCTGGTAGGAATCTAGAAGCATGGAGAGGATAGCCTCCTTTGCCGCTTTCATTCTCTTCTGAGCTCCCATTGAACCGCTGGCATCCACGACAAAGATAATCGTCGCTCCAACATGGTCCTCCCGGATCTTAAATCGTAAGTCGCTGTCCACTAGGGCCACCGCACAATTGTCGTGGCAGCGCAAGCTCTGAAACGGGGCGGCCGCCCGCAGCGTGGCATCCAAAGCGAGGTCCCTCTGCTGAGCGAAAGGATGGGCCGTGGCAGAAGCATACCGGCCCCTGTTGGCCCCACTCTTTGTCTTGTTCCGGCGGCCACTACCCCGCCGGGGCGTTTGATCCCGGGGCAATACCGGCAGCAGAGATAACTGCATCACCTGCTCCCCTTTTACCAACTGCTCCTCATCTCTGCCGCCCTCCCGGATTTCCGGCGGTGGAATTTCGCACTCTTCACCGTCGTTTCCTTCCTGCTGCTCATGGATTTGCTCCGGCGGCACCGGGGCGGAATGAGAGTCTTGCTCTTCCCTCCGGTTCTCCTGCCCATCCTCCTCGTTTTTCTCCTCAGTGCCGCTGCTTTTCTTTTGCTCCCTGGGTTGTGCATCCTGCTCCCTGCGCTGTCTGTGGGGAAAAACATATGTAGCAGCTTCCTTCAAGTCTTCATTTGTGATGTAGCTCCTACCCTTCCATGCAGCGACTGCGGCTGCCGTGTGGATCAGCACGACTTCGCAGCGATTCCCCTCTGTTCCCGCCTTCTGTATGTACTGTGCCGCGAGATCTCGAGCCGCCTTATCGGGTTGGATCTCCTTTACAAGCTTCTTTGCCTTTTGTATCCGACGGCAGAGAGAGTCGCTCTCTTCCTGCCAAGCCTGGCAGAAGGCTTCCGGCCCGTGCTCGTAAGCCATCCGGCGCCGGATAATCTCCGCACGCACCTCAGGGTCCTGCTCGCCGACTACATCTACATAAAGCCCAAAGCGGTCCAAAAACTGCGGACGGAGCCTGCCTTCTTCTGGGTTCATTGTTCCGACCAGAACAAAGTGACTGTCATGTCTATGGGAGATACCCTCCCGCTCCACCAGATTCTCTCCGCTGGCAGCAGCACAGATTAGGGTACTCACGATAGTGTCCGGCAGAAGATTGACTTCGTCTACATAAAGGATGTTCCCGTGAGCCCGCGCCAACAGCCCGCCGGAAAAGCAACGAACCCCCTCCTTAACAGCCCGCTCAAAGTCGATGGAACCTACCAGCATGTCTTCTGTGACACTCAATGGCAAGTCAACGACCTTCTGGTCTGTCAGCGCCGCCATTCCCCGTACAATTGTAGATTTCGCCGTACCTTTTTCTCCACACAAAAGCACGCCCCCTATGCGCGGCTCAATCAGATTGTAGAGGAGCGCATTCTTTACTCGCTCCTGTCCAACAATCGCCGTAAAGGGGTAACAATACCTAGCCATTGAGAACACTCTCCCAATCTTTTGGCAGGCCATCCGTCGTGTCAAAGGGCATCCGGCGCATTCGGTGCGCCAGGACCATCGGAGCGACCGTAACTAGGTGTCTGCGTCCGACCTCTGCCACGCCCTCAAAGGCCGCCAGAGTGCAGGCTGCTTTCAGCAATGTGATATCTGCCCGGTGCCCGTCTACCTGGAGCGCTACTCCGATCTTAGCAGCATCACGATATAGTCTTTCCGGAATCGTGATCTGCTTCAGACGCTTCTGGGCAGCCTCCACCTTTTGGCAAAGCGCCCTCTGAGCGCCCTCCCAGTGCTGACAAAAGGACTCCGGATCCCGCTCGTAGTCCATACGCCGCGCGATCACCTCCGAACGCAAGTCCAGGTCCTGCTCCCCGCAGATCTCTACTACCAGGCCGAAGCGGTCCAGCAACTGCGGACGCAGGTCTCCCTCCTCCGGGTTCATGGTTCCGATGAGCACAAAGCGAGCCGGATGAGAATAACTCACCCCCTCACGCTCCACAGTGTTAACGCCCATCGCCGCACTATCCAGCAGCACATCCACGATATGGTCATCCAGCAGATTGATCTCATCCACATAGAGGATATTGCCATTTGCCTGGGCCAGAAGCCCAGGTTCAAAGACCTTTTCCCCTTTTTTGATGGCCTGCTCCATATTGAGTGAACCCACAACACGGTCTTCCGTAGAGCTGACAGGTAACTCTACCACGCGGCGGGTGTATCGGACCGTCCTAAAATCTCCCTGCTTTGCCTGACAATCACTGCACAGATCGGAGCTGTCTGGCCTGCAGTGGAACTGGCATCCCTCCACTACCTCCACCTGTTCAAGCAGGTCCGTCAATCCCCGGACAGCGGTAGATTTCGCTGTTCCTTTCTCTCCACGGATAAGAACGCCCCCCAGGGCAGGGTTAATTAAATTAAGAATCAGCGCCAGCTTCATTTTTTCCTGCCCAACAATGGCGGAAAAGGGATATTTATGCTCCAATGCTATGTCCTCCTAAGTAATCTCAAAGGGGCTTCCTCCGGCCACTGTACGTGCGGAGGAAGCCCCTTCGCTCTCAACTCAATAGCAATTTAGAATTCGACATCCGGATACAGGTATTGCGCCATGGTCCGATAGGACTCGTTGTACAGATGATTTGCCTTGTTGTGGAACAAGCTCTTATCCAGAAAATATAGCTTTCCATCCTTCACAGCCCGCAGGGAGTCCCAAACCGGATTATCCTTGTGCATCTCCAACAGTGTATCCATAGTAACATCACCAAATGCAGACAAGAAAATGATATCAGGATCCAAGGCGTAAACATCTTCCAGGCTGATCTCGACACTGGCAGAAGCTCCCTCACTGTCAGGGTCTACCACATTGACACCACCAAGCTCCTTCAATATAACACCGGGCTGGGAGTCAACTGTATATGCCTTCAAGACGTCAGAGGACAAGACGAAAATAATGGCCGTAGGAGCTTTTTCCACTTCAGGGACCTTAGAAACGATATCAATAATGTCGTTAGCGGTCTTCTCAGCAACTTCATCCCACAGTTCCGGTTTGCTGTTCAGATTGCAGAACACCTTGAACCACTTCAGGTAATCCTGTACCGAGTCATAATTGATGCCAATGACAGGAATGCCTGCCGCAGCAGCAGGACCGGAGATGGTTGAATATCCCTTCATGCCAACGGAGCATACAATCAGGTCGGGTTCCTCGGCAATAATAGTCTCCACATCCCAGTTTGTGCCGGAGGAACTTTCGGTCACAACGACAAATCCCTCATCCTGAGTGATATCACGACCGATCTGTTCTTTGTAAGTAGTAATGGCACTCTCGCCTCCGACGCCGATCTGGACCGTGCCGCCCGCCTCATACCAAAGGCTAGCCATGGAACCGAACAAGACAGCCACTTTCTTGGGATTCTTGGCGACACTCATTTCTTCACCACTGCCATCATCAGTAAAGATGACATGGGTATCAGTAACTTTGACATCTTCGGACTTATTCAGGTAATACTCCACAACTTCGTTGTTCACTTCATCTGCAGGATCGGAAGACTCCTCCGTCTCCTTGTCACCGCCGGAGACGTTTTCAGGTGTATTAACAGGATCATTTACAGATGGGGGTGTTTCAGTGCCTTTTTGATTATCCTGCTGATTACCGCAAGCCACCAGAGAGAGCGACATGACAATTGCCAGGAATAATGCGATTCGTTTTTTCATGGTAATTTCCTCTTTTCTGTTTAATTGGTTAATAATATTGTTACGCAGCATGCGAATGCGTACATATGGAGTGCTATATGTGTTCGGGGACGCAGAGCTTTTCCGGAATTATAAAGGGGCAGTTGTTTTTGTCATCATGTATGATTTGTGAATCTATATTGAAAACCTCTTTCATGTTATCCTGGGCAATGATTGACTCAGGATTTCCATAATCATATACATGGCGGTCTTTCAGCACATAGATACGATTGGCATAGCGTGCGGTAAAGTTCATGTCATGAAGAACCATAACGATGGTGATCTTCAGCCGATCGCACAGCCCTTTGACCAGTTCCAGAACTTCCACCTGATACCCGATATCCAGATAGGTGATGGGTTCATCCAGCAGGAGAATTTCCGGCTGCTGGCAGATCGTCATAGCAATCCACGCCCGTTGTTTCTCGCCACCAGACAGATTGTTCAGCAGACGGTCACCCATGTGGGCGAGGCCCGTAAGCTCCAGAGTTTCATCAATAATGCGCTTGTCCTCCATGGTATTCCCCTGTCCGAATTTCTTATAGGGGAATCGGCCATAAGATACCAGGGTGCGGATAGTAATATCCTTGGGGGACATATGAGTTTGGGGCAGATAAGCAATTTTCTTGGCTAATTCCTTTGGTGCGTATTCCCGAATGGGTCGGTCCCCATAGACCGGAGTGCCGCCGACAGGCGTCACCACCCTGGAAATGGTCTTGAGCAGGCTGCTCTTTCCGCAACCGTTGGGACCAATAATCGTAGTGATCTTACCGCGTTCAAAATCCATGGTGATGTCGTCTAAAATATGATGTTTACCATAAGCGATAGAAACTTTGTCAAAACCAAAGTACATACTTTCTCCTTCCTCTCAAGTTACATTCTTCTTCCGCAGCAGATATAGGAAGAAGGGAGCTCCGATGAACGAAAGAACGATACTGACAGACAGTTCACCCACCGGCATTACCACACGGCCAATAGTGTCGCAGACAACTACAAATGAATAACCTAGGAAAATAGATGTTGGAAACAGATATTTATAGTCAGAGCCGATGATGATGCGGGCAATATGGGGAACAATAAGACCCACGAAACTGATCAAGCCAGCTACGGCTACGGAGGCACCTGCCAGCAGGGAGGCCACCGCAATAAGGAAGAGGCGAAATCGCTCTGTCCGCAATCCCAAAGAGTTTGCCATTTCATCGCCCAACATAAGGATGTTCATCTTGGAGGGCAGGAAGAAACACACGATAATACCTACAAGTACATAGGGGGCAATAAGATAGAAGTTTTTCCATACCACACCGTTCAAACTGCCTACCAGCTGACCGGTTGCATTATGTAGTTCTTCCGAAAAAAACGTGCGGATAATATCATTGAAGGCACCAAACATGGCGGATACCGCCATACCCGACAGAATCATCTTCACGGGACTGACGCCCTTTTCGTAGGCCAGTATATAGATGACCATGGTAGTTGCGAAGGAGCCTACAATGGAGCCGATGGGCAACAAGTAGGCAAACTGTGGAAATGCTACCAGGGTTAGATAGGCCACAAAGCTGGCACCGCTGGTAACACCAATAGTGGAGGGCGAGGCAAGATGATTGCGCATAACACCTTGGAGGATACAACCGGCCAGCGACAGGCAGATACCTACTAGTCCACCGCAGATGACACGGGGCAATCGTACATTCCATACAAGTAACCAGGCTTCTGCTGTGCTGTTGGAGAAAATATCAGTAAGGGTCTTCCCTTGAAAATTCAACTGAAATACATCTGCCACTTGTTTCAGTGTATAAGGAACACTACCAACAGCCACGCACACCATCGTGGATACTACGCATAGCGCAGCCAAAATTAAAATAATCGTCAGCCTGTAAGTCCGAGATTGTCGAACCTTTTTGTGTGTATCTTTCATGGTAAACCTTCTTTCAGATTAGCCCGAAAAAATTGCTTAAATATAAAATTAGAATTCCACAACTCTCGTTTCACGGCCGGTGCCATGAAATTCTGCCCTTGTCTGCTCCAGGTGGAAATACACCTTGCTCTCAGGGGGAACAACAGATTCCTGTTTCGCTTTTCCGGCAGCAACACGGGCTCGTCGTGCAGCTGCCATAGCTTCCCATACGCGGGGATCATCATCCCATACCACTCTGCCGCTCAAACGCATCCACTCATGGCTCATTGGATCGTGGGAAGACAATTCAATCCAAGGATTATGCTGTATCTGTTCATAAACCTTCTTATAGTTGGTAGTAAAAAAGTGAATCTGGCCATCCAACAGGATACATCCACTGAAAGGTCGCACATGTGGGCGTCCCTCCTGATCCACAGTCGCAAAATGAAACACTTTGGTTCGTTTGATAAAGTCAAATACTTCTTTCATTTCTTGTAATCCTCACTGTCCAATAAGGCATTGAAAATAAAAAGCCGTGGCAGCCAAAAGCTGCCACGGCCGTATTCCCGTAACACACGCACAACAAAACAACGCTCCCCCCAATAACTCGCAGGCAGGAACGTACATCTCTTCAAGCAGGTCTCCTGACTCACGTCTCATCAGCAACCGCACTGCCTTCTCAGGAATTCTCCCAATGACTGACTTTCGTCGCGTGCGGCGCCTCCACGCATACAGTGGCGGTACCGTCCCGGATTCGCACCGGGTTCACTATTCTCCATAGATTTCTAAGCAAAATCAATGGCACTTGAACAGGGCTATTCAATTGTCCACATTGTACTGTCTAAACCCGGTGTTGTCAACAAGATTTTGATTTTTTATACAAAATTTTGACAAGGATCCTGAAGCATATTTGTCCTGTCTGCGGCATATGGATCTATATTTGCTTTTTCCCGTAAAACGCTATAAAATAGTCCTATGGCAATCCAACTCGTTTGCCGTGGTGGATTGTTTTATCAAACTGAACCAGGACGTGACTGCTATGGAAAAACAAGCTTTACTGAACATCGCTGCTGCGGAGGGGTTCTGCGCGGCGATTATTTCGCCGGATGAGGTCCCGGTGGACTCAAAATTCCGCGTCTACTGTGAACAGAACCTCTGCGGCCGATACGGAGCAAATTATTCCTGTCCTCCCGACTGCGGCACACCTGAGGCGCTTCACCAGCGGCTGCTGGAGGCCAAAACCATCCTGGTCGTTGAAACTGTCCGGGAAATCAGTGGCTACGAGGACCGTGAAACCGTCAATGGGGCACGGGATCTTCATAATCGCGCTCTTCGGCGTCTGGTTAAAGCATTTAAGGCTACCGGATATGACTGCTTCTGCTCCGGATACGGCGGCTGCTCCCTTTGTACGCCCTGCAAACGGGTAGAGAACCAGCCCTGCGCATACCCCGACCTGCGGATCAGCTGCATGTCCGCCTACTGCGTAGATGTGGCGGAACTAGCAAGACGCTGCGGCCTTCCCTTTGCCTGGGGCCCGAAGAAACTCTATCTTTTTGGTATGGTAGCACTTTCCAAGACTGAATGATTATTTTTTGTTGAGTTGATATTTCTATTTTTTAAATGGCTCTTAAGATATGTTGAGTCATGTAAATATTAATTTTCACTTTTAATAGGGAGGCTCTCAAAAGAGCCTTCCTATTTTCGTTCACTCAGCAAATTCTTCTTAATTACTACTTCTTACCTCAAGTTAGTAAAATTATATATGGATATGACAAACAGACGCCTGTCGTCAGAAGCGCACCAATATTCAAGCCGGAAATGGATTGATATATCCGCATGTTTCTAGTCTCGTATCCACACCATAGACATTCTTAATATTCTCAGAAGTCAGCACCTCTTGAGGCTTCCCTTGCGCAACTACCATTCCTTCTTTTATCAAAATAACCCGGTCGGAGTAGTGCAAGGCCAAATTCAGATCATGAACCACCATAATGACAGTTTTCCGTTCTCTGTCAACAATACCTCGGGCCAAATCCATAATCTCAATTTGGTTTTTCAGGTCCAAATTGCTGGTAGGCTCGTCAAAGATATACAGCTCCGGCTCCTGAAGAAGTGCTCTGGCCACCAAAACCTTTTGCCGTTGCCCACCGGATAATGCGTTGAAATCCTGATTGGCATATTCTTTTATATTCAGCTTCTCCAAAACTGCCATCACAGCTATCAGATCTTTTTCCTTCAGCCTCCAACTCAGGTACTGACGTCGTCCTAAAAGAATAAAATCAATCACTGTCCCACTAAGAGCACCTGAAGAAACCTGGGGCACATAGCCAATGCGCTTGGCGATCTCGCTGTGAGAGCAAGATTGCAGTTGGAGCTCTCTCAGGCGAATAGTCCCCTGCCAAGGATCATGTATCCGGTTGATACACTTTACCAAAGTGGTCTTTCCGCATCCGTTTGGCCCCAGTACAGATACCAACTCCCCTTGCTCAATCTCACAGCTGATGCCGTGAAGGATCTCTATCTGCTTTGTATAGCCAAAATGCAGGTTGCAAATTGAGAGCATTACCCCACTCGCCTCCTTCTTACTACCAAATAGAGGAAAAACGGGACTCCAATCAGAGAGGTAACAATGCCCACCGGGAGTTCAGTCGGAGCAATAATAACTCTCGCTATGGTGTCTGACAGCAATAGTAAGCAACTTCCCAGAAGCACCGAGGCAGGCACATTATATCTGTAATCGTTTCCCAGCAGCATTCTGGTAATATGGGGCGCAACCAGCCCGACAAAGCCAATAACTCCAGTAAAGGAAACCGCTGTCGCAGTGAGAAGCGTTGCCAGGACAAAGGTTATTGCCTGCATGCGGCGATAATTTACACCCAGCGCAGAAGCTTCCTCCCTGCCCAGCGCCATAACGTTCAGATCCCACGCCTTTATCAAAGCGATTGTGGCACTGATCGCCAGCGCCGCCAACAGAATCCCCACTACATCCCAGGTAAGTCCTGTCAGGCTTCCCATCTGCCAAAAAACCAATTCTGGCAGAGCGGTAATATCTACCGCATATTTGATACCAGACACCAGTGCTGAGAAGAGGTATGCAATAGCACTGCCTGTCAAAACCAACGTCTTTGTTGATTGCCCTGCTACCTTTGCGATGCCATATACAATCAGCATGGTGAGCACTGCGGAGGCAAACGCCAAAGCAGGTGTGAGCCATCTGACGAAGTTTAGCTCTGTTACATAATAGCCCAAAACAATGGCCACACAAGCACCAAAAGATGCTCCGTTGGACACTCCCAAGGTATAGGGGCTGACCAGAGGATTTCGAAAAATCCCCTGCATGAGAAGGCCCGCCAGGCTTAAAGCCCCTCCTGCAAAAACCGCTGCAAATATACGGGGCAGTCTGGATCTCATGACAATGCTGTGCTGTACAGAGGATGCTTCTGTGCTTCCTGTAATGCAGTCCTTTAACACGGTCACCACAATATTTAGGTCCACACTAGATGCCCCAATTGCCGCAGACAAGACGATTAATAAAAAGAGAATCATCCCCAACAAGCAAAGCCGTTTGGCCTTTTTCCCAGAACGCCGATGGAACTCCTCCCATTCAGGAGACATCCTCTGTCCATGCAGTTTCTTCGTCATGCCCCTACAAACGTCCAGATGCCGGTCAGCTCTTCGCCCCAATACGTACTGAGCATGTCGCTAAGATATGTATCCGGGTCCACGTCCTGAAACTGCTCAGGATATGCTGTCTTTGCTATATACAGAGGAGCCATGGCTAATCCAAGGGGTGAGGTGCCAATTCGAGAATAAAGAATCAGAACCTTTCCATCCTTTACTGCATTCACACCACTCCATCCCGGACGGGAAACAATGCCATTGTAAACTTCCTGTACAGCTGTGGGATCATTTATCGTCTCTCCCATGATTCCCTTTGTAGAGGAAATCATTTTTACGACCATATCCGGATTGTTTTCTAGCAGCCATTCGTCACTGATCTCAGGATAAGCTGTTTCTTCTTCACCAGTTAGGCTTTTTACCTTTGCCAGCTGCATCAGTTCATCACCACCAGATCCTTTTCCAACAGATTTATAGTCAGTATACCCCTCCCAGTAAACACTAATGGGTTCGAGTTCGGCAGTGCGCTGAGCAACAAGGTCCAGAATCTCTCGAACATCGTTGTTAAATGCCTCGGCACGCTCCTCTGCATCCAAAAGTTTTCCTAAAAAGCTCACCTCATTCATGATGGTGGACGGAACATAAAGGTCCAACATGCATACAGGGATACCGGCATCGGTAAACTGCTGAGCAATACCGGAATCCAGCCAGCTGGCATAACCAAATACAATATCCGGCTCAGCTTCCAAAATCAGCTCTACGTTCGGCTCTCTCCAGTCGCCATATTTATCCTTCTCAAGTGCAGACGCAGGAGAAGTTATCGTGTCACCTACACCAATAACCACATCATCTTTACCCAGCACACAAATCATTTCATAAATGCTGGAATTGAGGACAATCGCGCTATTGATTTCCATAGGAACCTCAAACTCATTTCCCTGGGAATCCTTTATAACTTCAGTTTGAGGCTCGTCTGTTTTGTCACCACTGTTTCCAGTATCGTCCCCGTCCACATTTTGCGTTTGATCAGTTGTGCTCTCATTTGTATTCTTATGATTTCCTGCCCCACAGGCCGCAAGGCTGATAGCCATGGCCATTACCAGCAGTAAACTAAGCAGTCTTTTCATTTTCTCTCTCCTTTTGATGTTATTTCAACATATCATGCATGTGCTGAAGATGCTGTTTCATGGCGCTCAGCTCGCCGAGTTCCTTTACATCAATCGACCCGCCCTGAAAATTTTCACTTCCGTCACCCATAGACTCTTCAAGAACAGCCTCTATCTCCAGATAGCTTTCCTGCAATGTTTCCAGCAGTCCGTCACCAGGCTGCCACAGGCCTCTCTCATAGGCTTCCAGCAGCCGTCTCTGGATCTCTTCCATTGCCCACGGATTATTCTCTTTGAAAAACTCCAGATTCTCCTGGTTCTCGATATAGGTTTTGGTGATCTCATCAAAGACCCAATCGCCGACTTCGTCTGTCGTAGCCTCCCACCCATATACTCTGCCGATTCGTTTGGAGATGTCGCCCGCTCCTTTATACCCATGGCGTTTTTGCCCCTCGATCCATTTAGGGTTGAGGAGTTTTGACTGGACCACGCGGCCCAATTCCTCTGCCATCGTGCGAACCTGAATGTTGCTGGCTTCCCGGGAGTCCCCGTAATAGGTCTTTACATCCCGGCCAGACAGTTCCCGGGCCGCTGCCGTCATTCCGCCCTGTACTCCATAGTAGCAGCAGCATCCCAACAGGTCATGTTCATCTGTCATCACCTTGTTATAGGTAATATCCACTGTTTTCAGGCTGTTTTGCAGTACCTTGTATGCCTCTTTTCCATAGCTTCCACTGCTGTAGGAATACCCATTGAAGAACGTGTATACATCCACCATCTCCTTGCGCTCTTTCCAAGCAGAGGCATAGATCTGCAGTGTGATCCCATTGAGATAGGTTCCCGGCCGGGCGCCGAACAGACGGGCAGTCGCTTCTTCAAACGGCAGGCCTGCGGCCATATTTTCCAATGTATGCTTGCGGACATAGTTCATCTCAGCCGGCTCATCCAGCTGCGCCACCGCCAGAATGGCCCGATCCAGCAGATCGATGCGCCCTTGAAAATTGTCCCGCAAGATGCCGGACAGCTTTACTGACACGTCGATTCGAGGTCTTCCCAACTGTTCCAGAGGGATTACTTCAAAAGCCATTACCTTTCCATTGGCGTTCCAAAGCGGTTTTACCCCCATGAGATAGAGCATCTGGCACATTCCTTCACCTCCGCCCCACAGGAGGTCGTTACACATCCAATAGATGCCAAAGCTCTCCGGATATCGCCCCTCATCAGCCAGATACTTCTCCATGACAGCGTCTCCCAAACGCTGTCCAATCACCCAGGCAGCTTTTGTCGGCACGGTATCCGGATCCAGGGTATAAAAATTCCGCCCCGTTGGGATTACATCGTCCCTTCCTCGTGTCACCACGCCGGAAGGGCCTGGCTCCACATACGCCCCGTCTGCTGCGGACAAAAGGTTTTCCATCTCCTGGGATGCGCTGATCCGCTTGTTCAGATCCAATACCCGATCACCGAATTTCCCCAGCTCATGTAAAACTTCTGGCGCAATGATGGTATACGTTCCAGCGGGATCAATGGTTTCATCAATCTCAGATCCCTCCAGTAAACGCCGTATGATTTCCCGCCCCAGCCTGTCTACATCCTCCAGAACTGCCCCCGCCGTCTTGTGGTATGCCGGCTGATACCGCTCTGGATTTTGCAGAAGCTCTGCAAAATCCATTCCCAGCAGCTTGCAGGTAAGGCGGCGGATTCCGGGATCCTCGTTGCCCTCATAGCGCAAAATGCCATGGATCAGATCAACGCGCTTTTCTCCTGCGGGGATATCTCCGAAGATGTGCATACCATCCTGAATCTGTGTATTTCGGATCAGCGTCAGCAGCGTATGGATCTCCTTCACAATGGCATCCATATTATCGTGGGTCAACTCCGCTTTGATCTGATCTTTTAACTTACTTGCCAATATGGCGTCTATGATCTGATGCTGAAATTGATGGGCCTGCGCGTGATCCGTATGTCGGATCTGTTCATACTGCTGCACCAGCTGATCGATCTGCTCCAAATCCTCATATAAGCCGCCCGGGATGTAGACCGTTTGCATATGATCTACAATCGTTGCCAACGCCCGCCTTTTGGCAATGGTTCCCTCTGGGGGATTATCCGCATTATAAATATAAAGGTTGGGCATTGTGCCAATACAGATGTCTGGGAAACATCCGTCAGAGAGTCCGGTCCCTTTTCCAGGAAGAAACTCCAGATTGCCGTGCGTCCCCACGTGAATAATCACATCTGCCTGATAGATCCGCTCAAAATATCGGTAAGTGGCAAAATACTGGTGCGTGGGAGGACAGTGGGGATCATGGAGGATCTTGCAGACCGTACCGTCACAGCGTGAGCCGGCGCATCCCCGCTTAGGCTGTACGCACACCAGCGCGTTTCCATAACTAACACCCGTGATGCAAATGGTATCCTCATATACCATCGCAGGCGGAACACCATCTATTTCCTCGCCGATCGGCTGCCCCCAGGTTTTGATCATAGCTTTCCGGGTTTCCTCCGGCAGCTCCATGAACCAAGGGAGATACTCTTCTTTTCTCAGTCGGTACAGTACCCCTCCCTTCTTTACAATTTCCCCTACAGTTGTCCATCGAAAATCAGAGATCGCTTTCCGATCCATGATCGTTTCAATCAGCTCTTTCCCATCAGAAGGAATTTGAGAGAGCCGGTATCCCGCCTTTTTCATGGAGTGCAGGATGCGCGCTACGCTCTCCAAGGTGTCCAGCTTTGCTCCACCGCCTACTGAAGCTTCTACAGAGGCACATGGATTGTTGTTCAGGATAAAGACGACTTTTTTCTCCTCGTTGGGCTTCCGACGCAGGTCGACCCACTTCATTGCCCTCTCTGCCAGCTTCTTACAGCGGCTTTCCACAGGCTTGCGCATGTCGTATTCATTGTCCCGGCTGGTTCCGCCAATAAAAATGGGCTCTATGTTTCCCTCCAGTTCCGGCAGGGCAATGCTCCACGCTACATCCTTGATGGTTCCGTCAGGATTATCGATCCATTCATCCACCGACATATTGACTGAACAGATAGGCTTACAAACCGGGCATCCCAGTCTTGTCAATAACCCGGCATTATCGGCCTGGTTTCTTCCACCGATAAAAAAGCCAGTCATTTTGATTAGGAAATCCAATATCGAATTTCCATTTTCATCAAAACAGAATCTGTTTAGCGTATAAGCCGGCCCCTTTGCGCCCAAGCCGGGTTCAGGCCAGGAATACGTGTACATCGGCAACACACTGTATCCTGCCGCTTCAATCAACCGGATCACTTCATTTTCGCATGCCATGTCGCCATTTACCCAGTTCGCCCGGGAGGTCAGGAGGCCTACTACCCCTTTGCCGCTTCTGGGATGATTTCTAAAAAATTCAGTAGCACTCTGATATACCCGCTCTGGTTCCTCTGGGTGAAAGATTCCTTCCCAAGGTGTCTGCCGAGGCGGGTCATAAGATATCGACATGTCTCCGGCACAGTGCGCGCAATACCGAATCAAATTGATCATATTTTCCCGACCGCTGTATGTATGGTATTCATTGCAGCGGGCCGAGACTTCCAGCATGCTTGTATCTGTAATGTTTTCCAGAGCATCAGAGCCGATGTATGCTCCAGATATAGACTTTCCCTGTAAATACTGCTCGATCTGTGGCCAGATGCTGTCACCAGAGGTGCGGTTAAATAAGAAGAAATCAGCTGTATCCAAATCGCGGCACAGCTTCTCAAAGTCCTCCGTCCCTTCGCTCAAGGCCCTTGCAGAGTACACGGACAGCACAACCCGCTCACTCACTTCCGGAATGATGGAACGCATTCGTGAGGCGGTCGTATGCCAAAGGACAGCCACCACTTTTTTCATTCCTTTTCCTCCTCAGCCAAGATTTTTTCAATGGCAGCGATGTCAAATTCTCTGACCTGTTCAAAGGGCAAACTGCGCATGCGATGGAGAAATACCATAGACGCCACTTTCAAAATGTCTTCCTTAGTCGCCGCATTCCTCCCTTCCAACGCTGCGTAGGCTCGAACCGCTTTCATCAATGTCAGATCGCCCCGATGGCCGTCAATTCCCAGGGAAATAGATACCTCTGCGATTTTTAGAAGCAGCTCGTCACTGATCTGGACATCCCGCAGCCTATTTCTGGCCGAGACCAGCTTTTGGGCTACTTCTCTGTCCTCTTTTGCAAACCGTTGGCAGAAAGCTTCCGGATCCTCATCATAGGCACTGCGGTACTTAATAATCTGGACACGCTTTACCGGGTCCTGAATGCCTGCGATACGTACACTCAACCCAAACCGATCCAGCAGCTGCGGCCGCAACTCGCCTTCCTCCGGATTCATAGTGCCCACCAAGATAAATCGGGCTGGATGACTATAGCTTACTCCCTCCCGTTCCACGGTATTTACACCCATAGCCGCTGCATCGAGCAGCAGGTCCACAATATGGTCGTCTAAGAGGTTTACCTCATCCACGTACAAAATACCGCGATTTGCGTCAGCCAGAATACCCGGATCAAATCGCTTTTTTCCTTTCTGGATCGCTTCCTCCAGGTCTAATGTACCGACGACACGATCCTCTGTAGCCGAAACAGGAAGATCCACTACCCGCATCGGGACATATTCCGTTTCCAAATTCTCCCCTGCAGCCAGTTTTTCCCTACAGCTCTCACACATCGTAGAGGCATCAAAGGGATCACAGCGAAAACGGCAGCCTTTTACCACAGGGATCTCCGGCAAAAGGCCTGCAATGGCACGTACAGCCGTAGATTTGGCAGTTCCCTTTTCACCAAAAGCAAGGACCCCACCCAGCTTTGGGTCGGCAATATTCAATATCAGCCCCAGTTTCATGTCCTCCTGGCCCACGATGGCACTAAAAGGATAGGGATAGATTCGTGTACTCATCTCTCGCGCTCCTTCTTAACTGCATCTGCGATGGCTTGGCTTTTTAATTCATCCAGCCTGCAATATTTTCCTTTCATCACGGTAGCCAGCCTCTGTGCAATACCAAAGCGCATTAACCCACCGCGTTCAATATCAATGACCATTGTCTCTATTTGGGATATTTTTGCTACTTTCTCTCCCAGTTCCAGCAACTCCTGCACAGGCTTTTTATCGGGATCAATGCTGACATTTCCTTTGCCGTCTGTAATGAGTATCAGCAGCGGCATCAAATCCGGCTGCTGCCGCAGTTGACTTTGTATAATGGAGAGCGCCTTACTGATTCCAGCATTCAAGGGGGTTTTTCCTCCCGTCTGTATTTCCCTCAGCAAGCGATATCCTCTCTCCGCGCTTCGGGTAGGCGGAAGTACAACCTGCGCCTCTGCACCACGGAATGTCACCATGGCTATCTTGTCACGTTTTACATAGGAATCTTTCAAAAGCGACAATACCGCCCCTTTCGCTTCTACCATGCGATCCATCGCGCCCATAGAGCCGCTGGCATCTACAACAAATACCAGGAGATTTGACACCTTTTTCTGCCGCACCTTTTCCCGTATATCCTCAGTCCGGATTGTAATGGCAGTATCACCCCTCGGGCGAAACGTTTGGTAAGGTGCCGCCGCCCGAATGGTGGCATCCAACGCAAGGTCATTGTTGCGGCGCTGGAGGGTAGGATACAGGTATCGGCCTGAGGCAGCTTCTGTCTTTGTCTGTGTCCTTCGGCCCCACCCTTTACGAGACCGGCGATCCTTCTTATGAGCAAAGGGGATTACCTGAAACGACTCACCGACTGCAAAGGTTTTCGGTACATTGCGGTAATGGCTCTGATGTTTTTGCCCATCTGAAGGTAACGCGTCTTGTGGCTGACTTTGTCCACGATCCTGCCTGTTATCCTCCTTGTCGGGGGACTGATTCGGCTCTTGTTCCTGCTCATTTGTTGTCTCAGGTTCCTCCTGTGGCGGCAGCGGCGTCTTAGACCGGTGCGGCAAAACAAAATATGCCGCTTCATCTACGTCATCCACAACGCACTCCCTGCGGCCATGAAAGGCCGCAACAGCCCGTACCGTCTGATACATGACCAAATCGGCCCGGTGTCCCTCTGTGCAAGCCTGTTCCAGTTTCTTCACGATGCAGTCCTGTATTTCCGTAGGCACCGACACAGACGGCAATAACTCTCTTGCCTTTCTAATCTCTTCTCGAATGATTTCCATTCGCAGTTGCCATGCCTCTCGAAATTTTTCAGGCGCATCATCAAAAGATTGACGTCTTCGAAGCAATTCCAGACGTTTCGAACCATCAGACAAGGAGTTTGTCCGTGCATAGAGGCCGAAATGGTCTGCCAAACTGCCGCGAATCTGTCCCAACTGACTGTTCATCGTTGCGAAAACCATGAATTTGCAGGGACGAACATCAGAAATACCATCCCGTTCTACATGAATCTCGCCCAAAGATACAACTGTCTGCAATAAATCTGCCACGTTGTCCGGCAATAAATAAATATCATCAATGAACAGGATTCCGCCATGGGCTTTGTGCAGAATTCCTTCCTCTAGCGCAGGTATTCCACTAGCCATCGTCCTTTCAATATCAATTGATCCAATCAGACGATCTTCTGAGCAGTTTATCGGCAGAGAATAAAAAGGTACGTCTGCGAATTCAGCGGCTCCTCGAGCAAGAGTAGATTTTCCTGTACCACATGCTCCATCAATTAAAACACCGCCAATAGCTGGATTGATCAGATTCAATATAATGGCTTCTTTTACATCCTCTTGATCTACAATGGCAGCAAAGGGGAATAGGCTCATAAAGTATCCCTTTCATCGATCTCACTGCCCGATATTTTTAGGCAGTCTATGACCTGAAATTTTAAAAATAGCAACAAAAAAAGCAGCACATACTTATAGTCAAAAACTACAAGTATGACCTGCTGTTGTTCAGTCGGTCCGCTTTTATTTAAAATTTAACGCTCTTTTTTATTTCTTCGGCTCTTACAGGCTGCCCATCTGCAACATAAATATGGATTTCTCCAAATTTCATCTCGCGAATCAACTTTAAAAGCTTTTCTTCTTTCTCTGTATTCTTTGTCTGTCCGCTTTTCTCCATTTGAGTTCCTCCATATCTATTTATAGATATATTATCTGTTGTTAATTGTCCACACGCAGCACAAAAGGCCGTTTTTCTCTGCTATTTATAAAATTAAAGTCAAAATGAGTTTGTTTTCCGCTACATATTTTCTGTCAGACCTGCCAGTACATAGCTGTTATCAATGTAGTTGTTGTCTCCCGAATGATTCCATCAACAGCAGTCTTCATCAAATAGTCCTTTATCTCCTGCTCCTGTTGCTCCGTTAACGAAGAAACTGAACGGATACGATTTGTATATTCAGCAACACTTTTTTCCAAAGGCTGCTCAGTCTCCCAAGTCTGAAACTCATACTCTAATTTCGGACTATATCCCTTGAGCCAGAGAATGTTAAATGCAAACGCAATTGTTTCATCCAGTTTTTCTGATTCTTTCCTAGCCCCTACTAACTTAAAGAGATTATCCAAAACAGAGTTTATTCTTCGGGTAGGTTTTACCATCAAGCACCACTTCTTGCTGGCCTCGGATAGCTTCCAAAAAGTTTCCGCCGACGCAACAGCTGGTGTCATATTAGCCAAAACCAAGTCAAATTTCCCTCTCCAACCTAATTCATCCAGATCAGCATGATGCCAATTACATACATGGAATTCGGTTTGCATGCCCAATGCAGCACAATTACGTCGACAGCTCTCAATCATCTTTTCTGAAAAATCTGTGCCGATAGCTCTTGCTCCCATTTGCTCCAACGCAAGAGCAAACTGCCCTCCGCCGCAGCCGACATCCAATACACGATTTCCGGGGGCGACCATGCGATTCTCTTCTATAAGCCGCATGGCAAGGCTGCTACTAGCTGTAGGCAATTTTAACTTCTCAAAATGGTCCGCCTTGTTATTCCACCGCTCCAGACCTGCCTGCTCATCAACTACATCCAGTGTCCACTTTTGAAATATATCCTCAATTTTCATCATCGCCTACTGCTCCTACCTGCGCCGCACAATTGTTCCAACTGCGTTTTATGCTGAAATATATTCTCACACGGAAACTTCTTTTACAAGCCCCCTTGGGGGATATATACTGAAAAAAGTATCTGTGGTTAGCACTATTTTCTTCTGTGGAATGAAGAAGGTCCTCAAAAATACTGGTACTATGTTCGAAGGCTCGGGATTTTTGACCGTGTTTTCCAAATGTACATTTGAACCTTCAGTCATCACTCCATCGCCCTTTTTGGCGCTTTCTTCTGCTCCGGCAGTTTCTCTTTATCACTCTTGCGCCCTGCTCGTTTCAAGAAACCTTTTGCCTTTTGGGATCTGTGTGGGATTGGTCTCTGTATATTTAAAAGTTGTTCCGTCCGGCTTGTGAGTCAATGGCAAACTGGAGCACCTCAGAAGTATCAGACATGGGAAATCCACGCCCATAACAAACTATATCTGCAACACCCCATGTCCACTATGGGGACCATGCTTGACTATGCTGGGAATTACTTCCAGTGGTATATGAATCAGGCTTTCTAAGCCATCACTACCGTCGCAAATCTCGGTGGGATGCTCCGGTGATATCCGGTCTACCACGAGATAGATATCCTGCATGAGGTGGACACCATTGAAAAATAGATCAAAAAGGCCCATCAATCTGGAGCGTCTGTATAAGCAAGCTGGATACTCTTAGGCACAGTTTTCAGAACTGCGCACAGTTTTTCTGCGCTCCATTCAGATGTATGAATAGCGACGCAACAACATCTCTAAGACGCATTTCAATCCTTCATGCACTGGCAAAGGTGCTGTAGTATTCCGTCTATGACTTGGTGGCTAGAGGATAAAATTTAGGCTGCGCATTTGGCAGATAAAACATAGGGAGCGCTGCAGAATCAAATCTGCAGCGCTCCCTGTTCCTATGGAATCAATAGTTGTCGCTGTGAATTTCAAAAAAGCTCCTGGAATAGAGACAGGTGGGGCAAACCTCCGGCGCGGCGGTACCCACCACGATGTGCCCGCAGTTGCGGCACTCCCACATCTTGACTTCGCTCTTTTCAAAAACTTGAGCAGTCTCTACATTGTGCAGCAAAGCGCGGTAGCGCTCCTCGTGGCGCTTCTCAATGGCGGCTACCAGACGGAACTTGGTGGCCAGCTCCGGGAAGCCCTCCTCCTCAGCGGTCTTGGCAAAGCCGTCGTACATATCCGTCCACTCGTAGTTTTCACCCTCGGCGGCGTGGAGCAGATTCTCGGCTGTGTTGCCCACACCATTGAGCTCCTCAAACCACATTCTGGCGTGAGCTTTCTCGTTCTCTGCAGTTTGCAGGAACAGGGCGGCGATCTGCTCATAGCCCTCGTTCTGAGCCACTGAAGAGAAGTAGGTATACTTGTTCCGAGCCTGGGACTCTCCGGCAAAGGCTACCTCCAGATTTTTCTCGGTCTGGGTGCCGGCGTACTTGTTTGTGCTCTTGACGGTGGCCTCCTCGATCAGTTCAAAGGCGGAGGAGGGCTGCTTGCAGATGGGGCAGAACTCCGGGGCGCTGTCGCCTTCATGAATATATCCACAAACTTTGCATTTCCACTTTTTCATCGCTTTTCTAGCTCCTTCAGATTTAGATGTTGTTTCATTGCAGGGAATGCGTTCCAACAGTGTTTTTGCTGCCTGCACAGGAAAATCGGGGGAAGGCGGTACGTCCACAAATCCCTGTAATAGCTGATGAGCATTGGCGCTCTGAGGAAGCATATAGCCAGCCTCCCGGAGCAGGTCTTCATTGACCAGCCGGACGGATTTCTCCGCGGCTTTCATCAGGCGATAGAGGCCCTCCTGCTCTGCCTGGTCTGCCAGCTGCCGGGCAATATTCTCCTGGTCGGCCTTATTCCCGGCCATGGTGTTGGCACAGGCTATCACAGCATCCTGCTTGGGCTGCTGGGGCGGATACTCCGTGGGTACCATAGAGATGGCGCCGCTGGGACAGGCATCGGCGCACACACCGCAGCCCAGGCATTTATCTACATCAATGATGCTGTTCTCTGTGTCTGTGGCCCCAGTGGGGCAAACGTACAGGCACAGACAGTCCTTAGTGCATAACCGCAGATTTCGTACGGCAATTTGTTTCATGGCTCAGCGCCTCCCTTCCACCTTTTCAAATTTCCATGCCGGAACCTTGCAGACTGGACACAGCTGGGGTGCGTTATCGCCCACATAGATAAATCCACAGACGGTGCAGACCCACACCTGGGTATCCTTCAAAAAGGCTTCCCCGTCCTTCTGATAACGGCTCACCAGAGACTCCAGCATCCGGGTGACCTTTTCACCCCAGACGCAGATCCGCTGGGTGCCTCGGTCACCGGCGCTCTCGGCAGCGACCCGGAGATCGGGATAGCCCTCGCTGAGATCCTGCCGGATCAACTCCAACAGCTTGTCCAGACTGGGATCAGCCACCAGAGGCTGGGCAGCAGACAGATAGTCCGCAAGTTCCTGAAACAGGGCTGCCTCCTGCTCCTGGTACTGCTTTTCGCAGCCCCGGGCAAGATTGGAGCAGACGGCAGACAACTCCCCGGCGGACAGCTGCCGCATCTCACCTGCCTGGTGGATGGGTGCAGGTTTTGCCTTAGGTTCGCCGACAGGCTGCTGGGGAGCGAATGCGCTCTTGTCTGCGCCGCACAAAGGACATACCCAGTCGCCTGGCAGCGCATCAAAGGCAACGCCCTCCTTTGCCTCGTCATAGATGTAACCACAGATCCCACAGACCCATTTTTTCACAGAATTTCCTCCCTTCTTATGAATGAGTTCGCTTCGATCCTGATAGGTGGTGTGCAGCATTTGTTCCGCCAGCGGGCTGAGGGGCTGGCCGTAAAAGGCTTCGTAGACCGCTTTGATCTCAGGGTTTTCGTGGCTGGTACGCAAAGTCATAGAGCCGTCCCGCTGATAGAGAGCGGCAATGCGGCTCTTGCGAGTCTCGTCGGTATTTTTCATCAGATTTTTGGGCTGTCCGCCTCCGCCGATGCAGCCACCGGGGCAGGCCATGACCTCTACAAAATGGTACTGCTTGCCGCTCTCCTTCATCCGCTGGAGAAAGGCGCGGGCATTGGCCGTACCGTAGACTACTGCCACCTGCAGTGTCAACTCCCCGATTTCTACCTGGGCCTCCCGCGCCCCCTCATAGCCACGGATGGGGCTGAGCTGCAGCAAAGACTCTGGTGCACTCTGGCCGGTCAAATACGCATAGGCGGTACGCAAAGCAGCCTCCATCACGCCGCCGGTGTTGCCGAAAATGACTCCCGCGCCAGAAGCCTTGCCCATGAGGGAGTCGTAGGAGGAGTTCTCCAGTGCGTTCCAGTCAATGCCTGCGGCCTTGGCCCACCGGGCCAGCTCCCGGGTGGTGATCACCTGGTCGGTGTCCCGCATTCCCTCCACGCCGTGGTAGTCGGCAGCGGCGTGCATCTCCTCCCGGCGGATCTCAAACTTTTTGGCAGTACAGGGAGTCAGCGCCACATGGACGATTTTACTGGGATCCAGCCTCATCTGCTTGGCAAAATAGGTTTTCACCGTAGGGCCCTGCATTCCGATTGGACTTTTGGCGGTGGAGAAATGGGGCAGCAGATCCGGGGCATAGATCTCAGCAAAGTGCACCCAGCCCGGGCAGCAGCTGGTGAACTGAGGCAGGGGGCGATCTTGCTCCCTGATACGGCGGATCAGCTCACTGGCCTCCTCCACAATGGTCAGGTCGGCGGCAAAGTTAGTGTCCAGCACATAGTCAACGCCCAAAGCCCGCAGCATCGCGACCATTTTCCCCTCTACGAAGGTGCCCGGCTCCATGCCGAACTCCTCGCCTAATGAAGCCCGGACGGCGGGAGAAGTGCTGACTACCACCACCTTGTTAGGGTCGGCGATGGCCTTCTGTACCTGGAGAGCCTCGTCCCGCTCAGTGATGCTGTCCACCGGGCAGACATTGGCACACTGGCCGCAATAGATGCAGATGGCCTTGTTTCCGGTTTCCTCCAGAGTATAAGTTCCATGTACCCCCATCATATTGGTGCAAGCCTCTTTGCACATGCCGCAGCGGATGCATTTTTCCTCCCAGCGCATAATACTGGGGTTGTCCGGTTCAATGGGGACGCGGACGGATAAAGGCAGATGGTTCAGGTTCCTCACATTCCTTTCCTTTCAATTTTCTTTCTACAGTTCTCACATAAATACATCAGTTTCAGATCATAGGACAAAATAGAGATCCCCGCCTTTTCTTCCAGTTGTGCAGTCAGATCTCCCAGGTCAATGTCCAGCAGCCTTCCGCAGCCTTTGCACACCAGATGGTCGTGGCGCTGAATACGGTCGTACCGATCCGGCATTCCCTCCACCGATACCTTGCGGATCAGCCCCTCCTGCAACAGACGATTGAGGTTGTTGTAAACAGTGGCCAACACGACCGCGGGATAAGTCCGGCGCAAGGTGTCAAATATTTCTTCTGCTGTCATATGGCTGCGGGAGGCACTTACGATCTCCAAGATTTTCGTTCCATACTTTGTCATAATGACTAACACCAACTTTAGAATTATTCTAATTCTATTATATGGAATTTTTCTATTCAGTCAAGAGGCAAATCCGTTAAAATACATTGAATATTTCTACAAACAAAAAACAAATTTTTAAATCGAAGGCAGATTCAATGCGATCCGCAATGGATCTATATTAAGTATCAATTATCGGGAAATTGAGAGAAACCGCAAGGACTACAAGTCTGACTATGAGATGTTCATACTAAATTTTAAGGAAATCCTGTGGGGCAAAGGCTATGACAATACCTTCATTAAAGATGTGTTAGAGCATATACAAAATCTCACGCCATTTTTCCTGCATCAAGGAGTACTTTGTCACTGTCCATTTTTATTGGAACTGTTCACACCCCTAGTTGAACTGGGGAATTTTTCATACCTATTTGGCGCCAGAATATAGGCGCAGTCTCCACCAAGGGGAGACTGCGCCTGATTTGCGCTCTGCTCGCTATATTTTAGGTACTCTCCGCTGTGCAGATTCCTGGCGGATACGCTCCGATTCCTCCTGGTCAAAGGAGTAGAACCCCCGGTCCTCTAGTTCCCGGGCCATACCCCAAGCCGGCTGGAACACGGAAACGAAGCTCTCCAGGGCGGTCTCCTCCCGCAGCAGGGACAGCCCATCCGTGAGGCGAAGAAGTATCCTCCTGTCCTCCCGCCCCAATCTGGCCCTTAATTCCTGCTGAGTTTCATAGATCTCCTGACGTAGCTCGTTACATTCCGGCTCCCGGAAAAATCGAAGGTATAAGGCTTTCATATATTCATACATGTTGCTTCTCCTCCTTCGCAGCAACACACCATACCACAGAAGGAGACCAATAGCCAGGGCAAACGCACAGAATTATCAGAACAGTAACAATTCACGCGGAGCTTCCACGCCTTTGCTTGATCATGAACAGATTGGAGATTAGGCTGCCCTGGGCTTTCTCAGCACCTCCGCTGTCCGGCTATTGGGCGCATATTCGCTACCAAAGTGAATGTCCCACTCTTTTCCATAGGAGAAAGATGCGTCTTGCAGTTCTACCATGGCAACACACCGCAGCGCTGGTGACAGAAACTATCACTGGGACCATGAGCCCCTCCAGCTTTAATTCAGCTAATCAGGATCACCGGACCGATCTTTGACACCTTGACACACATCATTAGGAAGGGGTACCCGTAAATGCGGCGATACTGCTGTGAAGCATAAAAGCAAAGTTGATGATGTCAAAGTAGACGGTGGAGAAAATTCCACCGTAATGATATCCTTCCCCGTCATCCCTTTTTTTGCGTATTCATAACGTACCGCTCTCCTTTTAGTATAGTTAGCGATGCTAACCGTTATTTCTACAGCTCGCCTCTTCTTACTGAGTAAGTGACACATCAAAGTCCTTTCCAATCTGATTGGACGACTTTATCCTGTTTGGTTGGAGCTTTATCTTTTATCATGACAAAGATGCACCATCTTCACCATACAGAACCGGTCCGAAACCGCCATACTGACCTTTGTAGACAGCTTCAAACCATTCCGAGGAATATGGAAATAGTAGGGTTCCTCGGCAAGGAGTCTGGTTGCGCTTCCAATTTTCTTAGCTAGCGCTACTGCTGAATCTACATAGAAGAACATCTCTGCGTCCCCGTGGCCCACCTGCTTCATATACTTTTTCCGCATCATGACCATACCGCTCTTATTCACGGCGTCAAAGACAATTTCAATATCTCCATATTTTTTGAGCATCCGCAGGAGTCCCATAACTTTGCTTTCCTCAAAATAGTGGAACAGCCCACCAGCGGTAACCAAAATGGGAGCATCCGGCAAATCGGTACGGATCCGATTGATCCAGTCCTCGGCAAAGGCATCCTCAGCGAGATAGGTTTCCCGCTCCGGCTCTGGGAGAAACTCCCGCCGATACTCTACCACATGCGGCAGATCCACAGCATACCAGCGAGTATGGCCGTTGTCACAGCGATGATATGTCGTTTCCAGACCGCAACCAAGCTGAACAATTACACCGTCCGGCCTGTGTTCCAAAAACGCCCGGATGAACCGATCCATATTGGCTGATCGAACAGCTGAGGCCAGCATGGTGTATTGGCTCTGGCCTTCCCGTTTCAGCAGACCAGGCGGCAACGTCTTCTTCAACTCCAGCACTTTTTGATCGTATAAGATCTGCGGGCAATACTCACTGGCATAGAGTCTGCCCACCATGGGAACAAACAGCGTGTCCTCCACAACACCCAATTGTGGCATTCCTGTTCCTCCTCTTATAAGTGTGTCTTATTCCAGCGCAACATCAATATCATCATTGTAAAACCGGCGGCAAATAGAATGCTTCCCACATTGGAATGCTCCCCCGTGACATCTCCGGAACCAATTCCATAACTACATAGATTATAGCGCCAGCCGTGAAGCTCAGTGCGTAGGCTAGAACCTGAATCATAATGTCCGTTAAGAGAATCGTGAGGATTGCCCCATCAATTTTACCGTTAAATAATCTGTTAATCTGCTTTATTTTCTGTCAGAAGAATATACAATCCACAAACTAATAAAAAAAAACAGAACCGTAGGAACTGATATCCCGTTTTTCAAAATACTTATTAGCATTCTTCCTGGCGGTGTTACCCACTCACTTGACGGATTTTGCATTGCGGTCATTACCATTCCTGTAACTCCGACAACACCACTCAATGTCAAAAATCCGCCTATAATCAATGCGCAGCGGCGTCGTCTTTCCGCAGCCGCTTTTGCCGCACAGCACCACACACTGTCCCTTGGGAATGTGAAACAAAATGTGATCCAGGCTGGGACTCTGCTCTTTCCCTGGCCCCTGAGATAAATATGTATAGGAAACCTCCTGAAACCGAATCATCGGGCTGTTCCCCATTTAAAATACCAAATTCCACACCGTGACCGCCAGCGACGCAGGGATCAAAACCCAGTCCAGTACGCCCAGTTTGAGCTCCAGGTAGTTGGTCCTGGGCCAATCCTTATCAAAGCCTCTGGCCATAACCGCCACCAACATCTCATTCACCCCTCCGAACACTGGAGGAGAAACGGGACCAGAAGATACTCCAGCAGCCGCACAGGGTGGAGGATGCTGTTGATTCCCGTGGCTTCCAGCCCCCGGAGGCGTAAAGCCTGAGAAACCGCCTGCCACTCCTCCGTCATGGTAGGGATAAAACGAAACATTACGGCCATAGGGATGACCACCACTCCCGGCAGGCACATGGCGGTAAAGGCACTGATATAAGCCCCCACCGTTACTGTCTTTTTGACCAGATAGAAGGAGATGGAAAACGGCAGAAGGAACCGCAGCACATGACTGGTCAACAGCACGGCATACTGGGCCATCCCTTTCTGAAAGCAGGTCTCGCAGGCAAACTCTGTCACCATGAGCTGTACGCCCGGAAAAATATTGTAGAGCCATAAGTCGGCACGACCATTGTCCACAGGGTATGTAACATGGTTAACGAAAGGAGCCTCACCTGGAGTTACGAGTTTATCTTTCAGATATTTGAGTTCTTGCACCAGATTTCACTCCTTCTCCCCTTGCCACCAGATATTTTTTATATAGCAAAACATCTGTGCATCGGCATGTCTACCCGTCTTATGTACTATTTCCGCATCATGGCCATGTCGCCTTTCTCCCGGTGCCAAAGGCCTCCACTGTTCTTCCAAATTGTCTGCAGTTGTTTTGGACCAATCCCAGAACTTTGTCTTCCTAAAATAACAGAAGGGGATTCTCAGGCTATATCAAGCTTCAAGCAGCACAGTCTTCCTCCTGCAGTTCTGGAACTGGAGCTCCACCTTCCTCCGCACAGGTCTTTACGCCGAACCGGAAATACAGGATGTGGAAGACCCAGACTGCGGCCAGAATCCCGCAGGGCAGATAGAGCTCCTTAAGAAACATCATCAGAAACCCGAAGCCCATCAGTGCGGTGACGGTGGCTATGACTCGTCGTTTTGCCCGGCGACTCATGCCTCGTCCTTGTACAAAGCTGTTCAGGTTCTGTTGATAGAGCTGAGTTCCGATAAACCAGCGGTGTAGGCGTGGAGAACTGCGGGCAAAGCTGAATGCTGCCAGCAGCAGAAAAGGGAAAGCCGGCAGCATGGGCAATACAGCCCCCACGGCACCCAGCGCTAGCCCCACACAGCCCAGTAGGGTCCATAGGATCTTAGGGATCTTCATGTGTGTTTTCCTCCAGTCGTTTTTTCTCCCGTCGGCTTTCCCAAAGATGGCGCACAGCTAATACTGGGTGGTACAGCAGCATCCGTGGCCCTGCAAAGCGCATCACCCCCCGGATCTGCTCACGCATATCCGGCCGGTAACAGTGGACCTTGCAGTTGGAGCAGAAAGTCTTGGTCTCCATGAACGGGCAATGGTCACTGCGGGCAGCAGCATAGTCGGCCAACGCCTGGCACTGGGGACAGAGCGCTCCATGGGCACCATGGTGCTTACGGCAATACAGGCGGATCATCAGGCCTACCACTTGTTTTTCCTGCTCTCGCTTGTTCTCAACGCTGCTCATGCAGAACCCCTCCCTCCACACGGTAGACCCGGTCAGCAATGGCCATAGTTGACTCCCGGTGGGAGACCAGCAGGATGCATTTATCCTGCTTCTGCTCTTTCAGCGCCCGCAGGATGATGCCTTCATTGATACTGTCTACATTGCTGGTGGGTTCATCCAGCAAAATTACGCTGCTGCCTCGTAAAAATGCCCGGGCCAGCCCGATCCTCTGTTTTTCCCCAGCCGAAAGGTTGTCACCCAAGGTGCCGACCCTCGTCTGGTAGCCGTCGGGCAACGTCAGAATGAGATCATGGACCGACGCCATCCGGCAGGCCGTTTCGATCTCCTCCCGGGTTGCGTCCGGCCTAGCAATGCGCAGGTTTTCCTCGATGGTCTCGTCGAATAGATAGGTGGTCTGACTGACCATCGTGATCTGGTCCAGCAGACTGCCGGTGTCAATGGTGTCGATATCGGCTCCGTTGTAGGCGATGGTCCCGCCATCCTTCTGCCAGAAACGCAACAGCAGTTTAAGCAGCGTGGATTTACCACAGCCCGACGGCCCCACGATGCCCACAATCTCACCCCGGCAGGCATGCAGCGATACACCGCTAAGGATCGGCCTTTCGCTGTCATACCCGAAACACAGATCCTCCACCCGTAACGTCTGTACCGGTTCCAGACACACGCCGTTCTCCACTGGGCGCACAGCGGGGGACTCCGCCAGAAGATCCAGCACCCGGTCTCCGGCAGCAAAGGTCTGGGTCAGGTTACCTGGCAGCGCCGAAATGGCCAGTACCGGCCCGAAAGAGCCGAACACAGCGGTTACACCCAGAATCATCCGTCCGGGACTCAACTGCTCTTGGGCCACCAGCAGGATGCCAACCGCAAGACTCAGTAGCAAAAACAGTGAGACCATCAGCTCAGTGCCAGCAGCTGCTCGGGTGGTCTCGTGTTTCATTTTCTTAGTCTCCTCCAACAGCTCACCGGAACGGCGGCG
>OODG01000192.1_pt1 | contig 41441 bp, 56 predicted proteins | sample 1671621 | NCBI WGS metagenome assembly OODG01 (sample SAMN06348175, study PRJEB24527) | human gut metagenome | biome: human gut; feature: ankylosing spondylitis patient; material: feces | host: Homo sapiens | place: China | collected 2015-10 | reverse complement strand
CGCACATGCCGTCGATATGATTCGGCAGGCAATCGCTCCCCAGATGCTTCTGACGGATGAGCAGCAGATCGATGCCGTGTTTTTTGGCTTCCTTGCGGATGGATTTGGCATTCTCCATGTCCGAGGGAAATACCGGGGCCGTCATGCCGAAACGGTCAAAAATGGCCTCCGTCTCTTCGATAAGGCTTTCCGCTTCGGAGCGGGGCATGAACTGGGTGAGATCGGTCTTGCCGAGCTTGTGGATGAAGTTCAGCTTGCCGTCCGAGAACAGCCCGCCTCCGCCCATCCCCGAAAGGATATGGCAGGGGTCGCACTTCATGCATTTCTTGGCCTTGCCGAGCGGACAGCCGCGCTTCTTGACCATGTTGCCGCGCTCCACAATGCACACCGACAAATCCGAATGGTCGGCCAGCCACCAAGCCGCGAACAGCCCGGCAGGGCCGCCGCCCACGATGATGACGTCAAACGTGTTCGACATAAAAATCCTCCAAAAAGGATGGCATAAGCGGGGAAGACAAGAAAAAGCCCGCAGGCGCGGGATCGTAGGATAATCATGCACGGTTTCGGAACACCTGTCAAACGCCCGCCGGATTCTATCACTCCCCGGTTCCGCCGCCCCATGCGGACAACATCCACACTTCAAAAAACATTTCTTCCTTGCCCTGAAGCAAGATATATATTCCGATTACAACAACTGCCAATAAAATCAGTGCTGCAATAACTTTTAAAATGAAAAGCATTTTTTAGCCTCCTTAGCGTGCCCTGCGATAGTTTTTTATAACAACGACCGGTGTTTTCTGACTGCCATTACCAAAAGGATTATCAATCAAAATCTGTGCCACTTCATCAGCATTAACACCCTTGGAAACCCCCAGAACACAGGAACGCTTCAAATCGTTAACATCCGCTACTGCCGCTCCAAAAGCACCTGTGCCGCTGGTAATTTCCTCGGCTACTTTACTGGGGTTATGCGGTCCGTAAACAATATGCTTGTCATATGGAGGCATCGTACCCGTAACGTCATCGATCAAACGTGCCTGTTCTCCTGCCATACGATAAAATACACCGGAAACACCCACGCATTTTGCCGCAAAGCCACAGATAACAGCAATCAAAACCCTCATTCCGCCTTCAGCATCGATCAGAGCCTGCATACTATGCCAGCCAGAGATACTGCCCTTGGACGGAAATAGACGGCACAAAACCTTTGCCAGCAAACCTGGCTTAAAATCCTCACTGCGTTTGGCCCCGCCCTGTGTAATAGCCACAACGCTTTCAGCAACACAAACTACATCATCAGGTCCTATCTTATCTCCGCCATATTCAACAATGGCTTCTACGATATCGTCGTGATGGGTCAGGATACGTGTCGGAACCGGCACGATTTCAAATTTTGTTTCCATCTTCTCACTCCTTGGCTGTTTCCTGCTGAAACAGCGCATTGATTTTATCAAAATAACAGGCATCTAAACGAATAATCTTTCCCTGTTGGTTGGTAAATAAATTACGAGTCCTGCCTTCAACCAGCACCACGCCATCAGCAAGCCGTATCACCTTGTAAGCAAAATCCATTTTAGCCCGGCTGAATTCAATCATTATCGTCTGTACTTCAAACTCATCATCAAAAGTACAGGAATTTTTATATTTCACATGCACTTCTGTAATCGGAAAAATAACACCGTGTGCCATTAAATCCAGTAATTCAACACCTGCGGCACGCAGATAAGCCACACGACCCATTTCAAACCAGCGCAGATAATTGGCATGATGCACCACGCCCATCATATCTGTTTCTACAAAACGCACCCGGTCACGGATAGCAATCATTTCGGCTTTCTCCTTTACTTACTTTCTTCAAACAAAATTAATTTATATTATACCACTTTTTACCATCAGGCTTCAACCAAAGTCAAAATTCTGCTTACAGCCTCTTTCACTAACGAAGCCAGTGACTTAGGCTCCACGCCAACTATTTCAAAATGATTTTGGCTCACGGGCAAAAGAACTTTTTTAGCAGCAGCGCTGCCGACTGCTTCCGCAATACGTGGAGTGATCTCACCCATCATAGCATTGGGTATGATGATGCCGATAGGGCCGACGATCAAATCTGCTGCTGCCGCTGAAATACAGATCGCATTTTCTCCTGTGGCTCCGCGCTTGACTCCTGCTTTGAGCATTGCTGCCGTTGCCAAAGCATTAGTGCCCAACCCGATAAGCTCAACCTGTTCCGGAAGCTTGCCGGTCAGTTGGCTTACGACCTGTGCGGCAAGTCCGCCGCCCATTCCATCTATCACAGCGATACGCATAATCTTCTCCTCACTTACGTCTTATATTTGCTTAATATTATAACAAAATATCTCTTCAATGAAAAATTTTCATAAATTTTACTTTGAAACACGAATTTCATCAGCTGAAAACATTGAAATTATTACTTTAATAGTCGATAATTATAATATAAGATTAAATTTTTCATTATTAAGGAAGTGAACATCATAGATACTTTACAGGAACTTTATGCTAAAAAGGGCTTTATCTGCGATATGGACGGCGTCATCTATCACGGAAACCGGTTACTGCCCGGAGTAAAAGAATTTGTCGACTGGCTTTATAAAGAAGAAAAAGAATTCCTATTCCTGACGAACTCCAGTGAGCGTTCTCCCAAAGAATTGCAGCAAAAATTAGCGCGAATGGGACTTGACGTTGATGAAAGCCATTTTTATACCAGCGCTTTGGCTACTGCTAAATTTCTGGCAAGCCAGTCTCCAAAATGCAGTGTTTATGTTATTGGCGCACCAGGACTTGTCAATGCTCTTTATGATGCCGGTATCACGATGAACGATACTAATCCTGACTACGTAGTTGTCGGCGAAACCCGCGCTTATAATTATGATATGATTTTAAAAGCTGTAAGCCTCCTACAAAAAGGTGCACGTTTAGTAGCTACAAACTCTGATCTGACGGGTCCCACTGAGACCGGTATCATTCCCGCCTGCCGTGCTTTGGTTGCTCCTATCGAACTTGCTACAGGAAAACAGGCGTACTTTGTAGGCAAGCCCAATCCTCTAATGATGCGTACCGGTCTGAGAATGCTTGGCGTCCATTCAGATGAAGCTGCCATGATAGGCGATCGTATGGACACAGATATAGTTGCAGGAATGGAAAGTGGCCTGACTACGGTCCTGGTACTTTCAGGTGTTACTGACCTTGAAAATATGCAGGTTTTTGCTTATCGTCCCCGTTATATTTTAAATGGTGTTGGTGATATCGTCCCCAAATAATATAGTAAAAGAAAAAGCTCCTGCAAAGCAGGAGCTTTTTTTATTGATTGACACGCTTTTGAAAATTACCAACAACAAAAACATTTTCTTCTATAATTATAAAAACTTCAGGATCGGCAGCCAAAAGCAGACGCCGCAGCTGCAGAAATTCACTTTTGGAAACTACGGTCATCAGAATTTCTCTTTCTTCATTTCTATATGCACCATAAGCATTCCATTTTGTAACGCCACGATTGACTTTTTCGAAGATTATCTTTTCCAATCCTTGCTTTTTCGTAATGATCAGCATCGTCAGCATTATATTTTGGAAATGTACCTTATCCAGCACATAATAAACGATACCCGTAAACAAAACTGAATAAATTGCCTGGGAAATACTGAAAATTACCGCACATGTCCCAAAAATAAAAATATTCAGCATCGCTGAAACCTTACCGACACTCAAATTTGAATGCTTCTGCATCAGTAAAAGTCCCAAAATTTCTTCACCGCCGCCGCTGCCGCCAGAAAGCAAAGTCATCCCGGCACCAATACCGCAGATCACACCGCCTGCTACACAGGCCGTCAAATGTTCGTCGACCAGTAAATGATCTGCAATCGGCACTACAGTCAAAAACAAGCTGTACCAGCAAACACAGTAAATGGTTTTAGCAAGAAATTCCTTCCCAAAACGTTTCACGGAAACCGCCAGCAACGGTATATTCAAAATAAAATATAAAATACCGGCGATATTGGTATTGCCAAAACTGATACCGAACCAGCTTTCCATGAAGTGTCGTATGAGCTGGGCAATACCTAAAAATCCCCCATTATACAGACCAACAGGCACTATAAACTGATTCAAACCTACAGAATAAATCAAAGAACCGATAACAATCAATAACGTCATTCGCGGCGTCAATAACAATCTGCAGTAGCTCATAAAGCTTTCCTCCGCCAATATTATCTAATGATTTGATTATATATAAAACGCAGAACTAAGTAAATCCCTTAGAAAAAATTTAATATTTATTTTACTGCACTTCCTGCTTCTTTATTATATTTTTTATTTCATCACCCCAGTATAAAACTTGCAAGAAGCTTGCCGTTATGCTATAATTCGCTATGGTGCATTGTGCACCAAACACTATGCGCCCGTAGCTCAGTGGATAGAGCATCGGCCTCCGGAGCCGTGTGCGGTGGTTCGATTCCACTCGGGCGTACCAATAAAAAAGTGCCGTCAAAGCCTAGTTTTCAAGAGCTTTGACGGTTTTTATTTTGTTTCAAAATTATTTTTCAACACGTCGTAAGAGGTCGCGAAATGGTATTAAAAAGCACTAAAGTGCGACCAAAACTGCGACCACTTTTAACATATTAATGATGATGTTTCCCAGCTCTCCACAGATAAAAAACTTTACCTGCTCCGGCATCAGGATCATTGATATACGCTTTAGCAAATTTAACATACTGAGCGACATCTTCTCCCCAGAGATTAGAATAATCACTATGCAGCATATTCATTAAATAATACCAGTCGTACTTATTGGCATGTACACCGTTCTGATCCATGACACGGGTAGTCTCTTCTACCGTCCAATGTTCACCGATAGTACCGTCAACATTTTTCATTTCCGAAACGGCTTTTTTAGCAAGGGGTTCGTCAAAGTGCGGGCCATAAGCTATACAATGAATTTTCATCATTATAGCTTCGTAATCTTCCTCATCGATGACTTTGATTTTTTCTAATGCACAGCAAACAATATCGTCAACCTGTTCTTCTTTTAATTGGTCACCGTCAATATGCTCTGCATAATGATCGTACTTATGCATTATCTTCACCGTCCTTCTTTTTAGGTTTTTCCGAAAGATTTTCAAGCACTTTCTTTGCAACCTTTTTAGCTATTTCCTGACCTTCTCTGCTTGAAAGAAATGCAATGGTAAAGCCAATCAATAAGTTTCCCATTGACTTCACCTCATTTCTTTACAGTAATGGATGAAGCGGAAGCTGTAGGCGGTGTAATTTGTGGCCATACAAAAGCTGTGCAGCAAAGATTGTTACTGCGTACTACCGCCAAAGCCGGTTCTGTCATGACACGCACATTATAAATTTTTCTGCTGCGGATTTGATCTGCTCTTACTCCGTCACCACAACGGTTAATCATTTGAATTACTGTACCGCCTGTACCATTTAAAATAACTACCGGCAATGTATCAGCACCTGCAGGGATTGCCTGGGCAATTAACAAACAAATCTTTTCATTATTATTTATTGTCATCGCCGGAATTGTAATTTGCAATTCATTAGCAGCAACTGCCACCTCAGTACTGGCAACTAAATTAGGACATACTTTACATCCATTATTTCCACACATATTATCATCTCCTATAAAAAATAGGGCGGATTTCTCCGCCCTGTATCACGTCTTACGACGGAGCCTTACTTTTAAACTCCTTTAAGCCATGTTGCAACCGCCGTTCAGGCTATTAATGCCCAAACCATTGATAATGCCGGCATTCGGGCAAACTGCGCCGATACCAGTAACCTCAGGTTTCGGAAGCATACGGCAAGAGATAGAAGCCAGTTGAGCTTCTACAGCGTTGAATTTAGCATCACTGTATACACGGTTTTCCAGAACGACATTTTTCGTACGTTCCTGAGCAAGTTGATCACGCAGGTTTTGATACTCATAAAAGTCAATCTTCGTACCGAGTGCAGAGAAGCCAGCCATAGTTTGCTCTTGGGTTTGACGAGCAGTATTCTCAATCAAATATTGAGTACGTGCGCTGTCGATGATCCCCTGTTTTTCTACCTGGCAATTAGATACGGCATTGCAACCATATGCAGGAGCAGCACCGTTATTGTTCCAACCACCACGATTGCCTAAAAAAGCAGCAAACAGGATAATCAAGAAGATAGCAATCCCCCAAGTGTTAAAACCGCCATAATATTTTTCCTCCATCTGCAAACAACTCCTTTCTTGATATTTTATTTATCACATCAGCGTTTAAGCTGTTGTAACCCTGCACGTAACCTTGCTAAATTATCATTTGGCTGCTGCCCTTGATTAATATCAGGCTGAACAGTTCCGCCGGTTCCCTGTAAATCACCGACTATATTTTTTACTTTGTTAAGATCTACACCAGCAGCCTTAGCAATAAATCCAGCCATAGGATTATTTAAATATCCATTGACCTTAGTAACAATGTCTGAACTAACACCATTCTTAGCCAAAGCGTTTAGCGCATCACCCTTACTATTAACCTTGTTCGCTACATTCATCGCCGTCGCCCATGCTTCCGCAAGGCGGTTCGTGTCCTGCTGGTTTAGTCTCAGCATTTGTGCTACAGCTTGTGGATTGATCATTTTTAAGCACCTCGATTTCACGCTTCATATTCTGCATTTCTTTCAACATATCTGCCATAAGCTGGGTCTGTTCCTGCTGTATCTCTTCCGACGTTTTCGGTGGAGTGATTACTTTAAGTTCAACAAGCTTGTTATAATATTCATTACTGATTTTTTCTAACTCATCATACGCACTTTGAGTAACTCCAATCCTCTGCCGGTTTCCGTAAAAATCAACCTGAATAATATTTGTTCCATCTACAATGCAAGTCATCGTTTGTGGATATGTAGTAAGTACAGAACTGCTTGTAATTCCTAAATTCATATTGCCACTCATAGTCTTGCCTCCGTTCATTTATCTTAACTATATTATCCGTTAAATCGGCCCTTATAATCCGTCAACATTCCCTCATAATTCCCTAATATGGACATAAAAAATAAGGCAGCCACAACTATTATGTGACTGCCTTTAATGCTCTCTTAACTGAATTATACGCCTGTTGCAGATCTCTTTCGACAGTTTGCACTGACGTATCTATTTTCATTGCTATTTGATAATTTTTAAGATCGTGAATAAACTTGAGTTCTATAATTTCTATTTGCCGCGGCGTTAGTTTGGCTTCTGAAATGATTGCTTCAAATTCCTTTCGTGTGGACTGCGAAAGCCAATCTCTTGCCTGTAAACGGCAAGTATCCATATAATCACCTGCTCGCTGCTATTGTTCCAACTAATACCCCTCCGATAAATCCCCATAAAGCCTTCTGTTTTTGTTTCAATTCACTTCTGGATTGTTCTTTCTTTATTTGCTCGCTCAATATCTCTAAGGATTTGTTTTGCTCTGCTATTGTCTTGTTGGAGTTCTTTAACAATTCCTGACCCTGTGTCAGCTCGTTCTTGCCCTTCTGATAGGATACGTCCTGCTCTTTGGTTAGCTTCTGCAGCTCGTTCAAGTTCCTTTTCTGCTGCTCCAATATGTCCGACAGCTTTATCAAGCGACTTTCCGATTTCTCGGTTATCTCCCATAACTCTATGAACTGTTCCCTGGACATCGTTATTGTTTCCGGAAGTTCCTCCGCCGAACAATTTAAAGAAAATGATAAGCACAGCAATAAGGGCAAAACTAATAATAAGATACTTGCTATACCTGATTTGTTTTTCTTCATTCACTTTCTGCCCTTCTTTCAAATTAAATTCTATTTCATTACCATTAAGATAGTTCTATTTTCAATATAATCAACCTGTGCGCCGTTTTCTATACTCCTACTTATATTTCCTAGTGTTTTGGAGATAAAACAACGCACAGGCTAATTCTGCGGCTGGGTTTTATCTTATAGATTATAATAAGTAATGCACCCTACCAAAATCGCAAGAGCAATACCAGCCCAAATCAAAATACGCTGTTTTTCCATATTAGTCACCTCCTTATACAATCTTTACCAATTATGATGCCACCAGATCGCCTTACCACGAATAACATCACCGCCTGGTTTCAGTTCTCCGTCGCCTGGCACATCTGGTAATTTCCACAAGTCCCAGCGTTCAAAAGTAGTTGCCGGGCCGTAGTCGTCTAAGTCAGCAGCTTCTGCATGTGTCATTACGGTATCGGCATTAATGTCCAATCCAAGCTCCTCACACAGTACAGCTACAACTTTTGCCATACTATCTATCTGTAACTCTGTCGGTGGCACGTTGCCAAAGTCGATATGCCCATCAGCATGAGCTACAGCATCTACGCAGCACGCTAAAGCAATCCCAATAGCTCTAGAATTGCGCCGCCATGTATGGGCCTTGTATTCGGTTAAATCATCTGTAGTCGCCATAACAGCTCCGTCGCTGTCAATGTTTAAATGGTAATCACTGAAAAACTGGTGATAATTACCAGCCGTCCAATGTAGATAGATCTTATCAATATTACCTCTAGCCCTTGCTGCTAACTGCCGCAGCTCATCTAAAGTGATTCTTTTTGTCACCATTGTTCTCTGCCTCCTGTTCAAATTTATCAGGAACACCGTCCCCGTCTTTATCTACTAAACTTGTAGCTATAAAGGTCACAAATGCAACCATAGCCGGGCCTATAACCTCTCTTATCAGTGCCAGCAGGTCAGACATAACAATCTTATCCAACCACAACCACATATACATCCACGCAGCGTAATAGGTTAGAATCAGCAATACGACTGCAATAAAATAGCCTACAATGACAGCCATTATATTTGGCGACATTGAGGCTACTTTATTTCTGGCACTCACTATTAAGTTTTTTATTTTCTCAAGCATAAATATCACTTATCCTTACACGAACAGTTATTACATTTGTTTTCAATCAGTAATAGCCGTTCACCAACTTCGTTAATCCTGTTATGTGCAGATTTTGCCCTCTGATCAATCTCAGCAAATTTTATCTTTAACTCTGTTGTACGTTCTTGCTCCCTATTAATAGTCTTAGCTAAAGCGTCAACAGTCTTTTGGAGGTTCTCTATCGCCGTAGACAAAGGATTTATGATCCAAATCTTAAATACAAAACCTACTATACCAAATAAAAAGCTAAAGATTGTTATTGAAGCCATTGCCATTTCAACCATCTTTGCACCCCTAATCTAATATAATAGCGTCCAATTCCTCTTTGCTTAATGCTGCGGCTACCTCTGCCTGCTTACTCCAACCTTGCTGCTTGCAAGCGCCCACGTGGGACGATAAGTCAGCACACCATGTATATACCTGCGAAGCGTTAAGATACTGTATTGTTTTAACAGTTTCACCTTCTTTATACCCCCGTACCGGACAGCCGTCAGGATATTCATTTTTAAAGCGTTCAGTGCTTACGTTCAGCGCAATCCCCTGCATCGTAAGCTGCGTGTCCTTATCGCTATCATATCTTACTATCTCACCAGTGCATTCAGATATAAAACCGCCGGTGATTTTACTTTCAGTCCAAGCGTCTACCTCTGACAGCTTGATAGCTTTAAGTTCATCAAACGTAAGAGCTATATATTCACGTGCTGCTTTTTTAGCAATCAATTCATCAATACTTTTTAAAATATCTTCACAAATTTCATTTGGGTATTGTTGGAATGCTACTCCATTAAGCCAGCAACTCTCCGTTCCACAATTATAGTCAATAGACTTATACTCTATTTCTTTGCCATAATCAACAAAGAAATTATTTATTGTATCCATATACACTTTTTCTTGTGCTTGTACAATAACTTTATCGTTATTCGTATCTAAAATAATTATATTTTGCATTTTTATTCTCCTTACTCAATTCTTTCCCAACAGTAATATGTTACATATGGCGGCATATTATTATGCTCCGCACTACCACCAGTATTATCAATACTAATATCTGAAGCAAACGAAGAATTTAAATTAAAAGTAGTAATAGAACCGCTCCAATCTGTATTTCCACAATAAGCATTACTTGTATTGGTGTGGCTAAAAGCTCCACTACTACCAACATTTTGAAGTCTCCCAACAGTTATAGAACCACTCACGGTAGATGAAGTGGCACTAGCAGAATGCTTGTGCATTGGAATTTGATCAATCTCTAATGTAACATTTGCTTCACCTCCGTTACTCCCTGCTTGATAAGTATCTCCTGCAGCTAAAATAAATTTATCTTTTATCTGTGTCCACGTACCACCAAACAGAGTTCCTGGATCAGTAGGTTGCGAACTCCAATAAAGCGCTCCTACAGGATATGGATTTGGCGGCAAATCGTCATAAAGAGCATTGATTGCTGCTCTTATTTTTTCAACTGTTATTAGCCCAGTAAGCTTCATTTTTCCTCACCTCAAATCGTCAGAACAAAGCCGGCAAACTTCTCCGTACTTTGGATTATGATATTACTGCCACTTTCAACTACGTCTACCATAACACTCTCATAGGTACTGCCATTAGTACGATACATACCAAGGAAGTGTTTTCCTGAAGCTGCCAAGGTAAATGGGTAGTAGCCGTTTGATAATGTTCCCCAGTTGGCGCTACTTGCTGTAAATTCAGTTTTGGTTACTGACGCAGCACCGGTAACAGCTTCTGTTATTTTATTATCAACTTCGGTTTTCGTATAAGCATCAGTAATACCATAGCCAGATAATGTCGTCTCAGGACTTTGTTTACTGCTAGCTAAATCCCACGTTCTTTTCATTGCTGCGGCAGTTGGAGCTTTGGTGTAATCTTCTGTAACTGAGCTATCTATTAATTGCACGACACCTTTTACAGTAGTAGACGCATTATTTACTGAAATAACACCACTAGCGATATTTACGTTAGAACCTATTTTTACGCCACCGAGAACATTAGCAGATGCAGTAGGCAGTGTATATACAGTATCCGTAAATACCGCATCAGCCGGTACTGTTTTGTTAAGTCCATAAGTACAAGCTTTAGGAACACCACCATCAAAATATACAGGCTGTGTTGTACTGCCGGCAGAAGTTGTTAGTTTAGCAGCAGCTGCTGCAGTTTCAGTTTTACCGAGTTTACCTGCTATAGCTTCATTCATAGCTGCCGCACCCGTTTTATCTTCTGCAATGTAATCGGCAATTTCTTTTAACGTATCGTAAGTATCAGGCGCTCCGTCAATCAGCTCATCTTTTACTGCCGACTTTGCAGCCTCAATAGCACTGTTCATATCAGCAGTCTTTGCATAACTCGAAGCTGCTACGCCACCTAATTTGCTACTATCAGCGGCAGTTTCGGTCTTACCGAGCTTGCCGGTATCCAAAGCTTCAAAATTAGCATTAATCTTAGCGTCTCTCTCTGCTAAAGTTCCGGTGACAATTTTTTCTACACTCATTCTAAGTAACCTCCATCTAATATTATTTTCCCTGTGAACGCTTTGCTCACATTTATAACAACGTTACCGTTATTATCTACTCCGGCATTAGCATAGTAAGGATAACTAACGCCATCAATTATTTGTGTTAAGCTGACAATGACCGGACTGTTTCCTGCCTGGTGTTCCTCAGCGGATATGGTTAGTACGAAATCACTGCCAACCTCTGCAAAATCTTCCTCCGTAAAGTTTTTGACATAGACCTTATCACCAGTCTTTTTTGTCAGCGACGCCAGTATAACGATACCTGCAAACTTTTCAGGCACTTCGATAATCACATTTTCAGCGTCCATATAAACGCCGGTCAGTACCATTTCATACTGAGGCTTCTTGACTTCCTTGTAAACGCCTATAAGCCTGCTGTTACCCATTGCCATTGTAAGACGCCACATGCCGTTGCTTTCAGTCCATCTGTCATCTGTCGCAGTAAACTCTTTTGTTATAGTTCCGCTCTCAAAACGTAGTAAAATATCTTCTGCACGGTCAGCTGCATCTTCTGCTTTCTCTGCATCTTTTTTTGCAGATTCTGCACTTTCTGCTGCTGACGTTTCAGACTTTTTTGCAGATTCTGCACTCGCCTGTGCCTGCTCCATAGCAAATTTAGGATTAGGCCCAGCAATAAGTTTTTTACCGGTTTCATCCCAATAAAAACTCTCATTTGGCATTGGCTGTGGCAGAACTGTAGAAATATCTTTAGGCGCTGAATCTGATAAACGAATTGCTCTTGTTACACCGTCCCACAGCTGTTGGCAAATTATCGTTAGTTTATCCAATGCCGCTTCGATAACATTAAATGGCCAATGAGTATCCAACTGAGATTCCTGTGTTATAGGAACCTCACGATATAAAACAAGCTGCCACCCTTCAGGTAATATTGGTGGTCGTTCTGCCTCTGGTGGTTCTGCTCCCGGAGAATAGCCAGGATAAAACACTACTGACTTCTCCATATCAACGAAATAATCTTTGGTTAAAACAGTTTCTTTTAAATCAGGATCAACAAGTACTACATTAATATCGGTCTTTTCCAATATCTTAAAAGAATATCCAAACTCTGTAGCAACTCCATTCCCATTGTATGTAATCCTATTTTCACTACTGCCTATCAAAGTTTTCCCTCCTTCCAAATAAAAAAGCGCCTACCGAAGTAAGCGCTTTCTATTAAGTTCTAACTAACTTTATGATACTATTTTAACTCATTTTTATAGTGGTTTTGTCGGATACATTTTTAAATTTTTTAACACCGCCTCTGCTCTCAAATCCAATAACCTTACATTACTATTTTAACTCTTGTTAAAGGGTATTTTGTCGGAAACTTTTTTATTTCTTCATTTCCCCCTTATTAAAACCTAATAACTTATACAACTATTTTAATACTTTTTTATAGATGTTTTACACAATACTTTTTATTTTCGTTTATAAATGTGATATAATTGTGAAAAATATTCAAAAGTTTTCTGTTTCCCATAAAGCAAAGGAGGATTTATTATGTTAAAAAAAGTATTGTTAATGAGTATGGCTTTATTGGTAGGTATCAATACGGTTAATGCCTGCGAGGTAGAACACAAGGGGGATAACAGTAGAAGGGAAATTATTAAAGACCTCAAGCCTTGTATGAATGAAAGTTGCCCAATTTATAAAAAATATAAAGAGTTGGAAACTATCATCGAAATTGAACTAAAAGAAAAAATGTCTGATGAACAAGTAGCAACAAGAGCAGCCAGACAGGATTTCGTAAAGGCTAACACTAGAAAATTTAAAGCACCGACAAAAATTATATACAAATAAAAGAATTGAGAGAAAATCATGAATGATTTCTACTATGAGGAAGAAGGAACATCATGCAAAGAGTTCTTGCTTTATTTATAATATTTTTATCCATATTTATCTTTGGATGCACCACTGAAAAAAAACAAAATAATACTATACATCAAAGTAATATACACACTTCCTCGACCCTTGTTGTTGATCCATATAGCACATCAAAGTTTGAAAGCTTAAATTTTGGTGATTCATTAGAAAAAATTAAAACTTTACCCACCCTAATATATTATGATGAATATCCCAACAGTCTTATAAAATCTCCAAAACATAAAAGTTATTTGTTTCAAACAAATGCAAATTCTTATTATAATATACCGTTGATATACGATGCGCCTTTATTAGAGCTCTCTTTTTTTGATAATAAATTGTATAAGATAACAGCCAGATTGGATGTAAAAGAAGAAAAAGATGGATTAGAAAAATTTGAAAAAATAAAAAAAGAAATCAGCAAAATATATGGAAAAGGTCAAAATACCTCAAACCAATTCCTTAAAACTTTTTCTTTGGATATAAATAATACTCATTTTTCAATTATGTTCATCTCAAGACCACCAGTAATAACCAAAAACTTGGGTAGTTCGCCATTTGACCTATTAGTTGAATCTTGGGATAGAAAATTACACAAAGCCTTTTTAGATGATGATTTTAAATATTTTGAAGCTTCTAATGACAAAGAAGCGAAAATATAACCCCCTCAAATTTGAGGGGGTATTTTTATTTTACCGTTCTTTCTTCGGTCGACGTCTAAAGATGTCGCCAACTTCCGGATCCATACCATTGAACAAGATATCATATCCGTTAAAGAATAATTTGTTTAACTGTGCAGGTACGCCTAATGCTGTTCCAACAAATGTTGCAGTAGGCTCAACCAATTCGTCATAATCTGCTTTGCTCTGGTAAACCTTTTGCACTTTACCGGCAGCACGCTCCATCTGCTCTATCGTGCCTTGTACTACGGTCATTCTATACCCGTAAGTCTGCATGCCTAAAGCTCTACTCCAAATAGCATTACCAACCTGCCCAACCGGTCCGGCTAAACTCATAGGGTAAGTAAGCAGTTCTTTTGATATCTTTTGATATTCATCCTTATCTTCTTCAAATGGATCTTCGGCCGACAACATCAAGTTTATAAAAGCAAACATTACAAACTTAGCTCCCACAAACGAAGTAAGACGCATTATATCTTTTTCTTTTAAGAAGATGTTATACTCTCTGGCCCACTGATTATATTGTGTATTGAAGAAGCCTTGGAATGTAGTAAACAGTTTAAGCATAGGTCCGCCACGCAAAAGCGGTGCAACCTCCGTAACTCTGCTGCTGCCAAGTGTACGTCTAATAACCGTATTGGCAAAGTCCACAGCTTCTGTTTCGCCTGCACCAGCCCTTATTTTTTTGCCATACGCCTGCATCCATACCGGAATAGCAGAAATATTATCAGTAGTGACCAGCAATCTTGTGCCAAATTCAACAGCTTTCTTTTCTATAGGATTCAAGCTTTCCATTTCTTTCATATCCCGCAGGGAAATATCCGGAAGCACAGACCTTTCTTTCATCCAAGGGGATTTGCTGTAAACAAATTCCTTAGCCGATTTATAGCCCTCTGCAAGCTGCATATTCATACTGTAATTGCTCACAGCGGCAACGACATCACTATATCCAAAACCATCTACAGCATTACCATACAGCAAAGGATTACCCAAGTTCTGAACGGCAGTTTTAAGGTTAAGCATAATAGCAGCGTTTACAGTACGAGCCCTAAGCCAGTTAGCAACACTGCCCATCCAGCTTTCACCAACAGAACCGCTGTTAGTACCTTGAGGATTTGCCGCACGTTCAAGATATTCTTTAAAGGCGGAGAAATCGGCCAAGCCTAATTTTTCTTTAATCAGAGTATACATTTCCTGATCGTTCATAATTTTGCGGAAATCGCCCATAACCTCACGGAAACACAGATCATGTATCGCATCCATAGCAACATTAAACTCTGCTCCACGTTTCAGATTAACAGGATATTTAGCCTTAACACGTTCTTTTAAATGGCCTCGTCTGGTGCTCATTGTTCTAATATTGCGGCCTTGTCTGGGGTCAGTATCAGAAATAACTTCTTGCCCAGCGTGTTTAGAACCAGTATCACCGTCACGCATCAGTGGGAAATAACCGCCACGCATAACGACAGTCTTGCCATCTGATAACGTCAACTCTACAGGCGACGCTTCTACTTTCTTAGGACTAAAACCTGTCCAACGCGTTTCAAGAGCTTCCATTTCAGACCAGTGCATCTCTGCAATGTCTATCTTAGCCTGTGCATATTTTATATCCGCTTCAGTAAGATTACGCCCTAAGAAGTCAAGTAAATTGATTTTAGTCTGTACGATATCGCCATCTACCCACAAGGCAGAACTTTCAAAGCCTACCGGTCTAGTGCTGCACAATACTCTGGCACTGCTCTCGTTTCCTAAATTCATAAGCATTTTTAATAAAACGTGCTTATCTACAGAAGTACCTAGCTCGTCATATTTTTCCTGATAATCGGCCGCCTTTTCTGCAGCTTTATCCGGCAGCCATTCCCTGTAAGCCTGCGCTGTTTTTTCCTCATATTCTAAAATTTTTCTTGTTTCATTATCGGCCGCTTCTCTAATAGCTGCGCCAAAATGTTTGCTGAAAAATCCATACTGCCAGTCGTCCATCATTTCAAAAAGATTGTCCGTACTGCGTAAAGATGCTTTTAGCTTCTCCATTACTGTAGGCTGCTGTGCAACGCCAACCTGCGGTTTCCAGATAGTTTTCAGCTCATTAAGTGTTTTCTGTGCTTCAGCTTTAAATTCAGCATAGGTAGCACCTTTCTGTAAAGCATTGATACTCATTTCCTGTTTAGCGATCGCTTTGATATTTTTAAGCGCATTTACTACATCTTCAAGCTGGCTTGCCGTCATACGTTCACGAGGATTTGTAATGCTAACATCCTCATCCATTATCCAATCAGCAACTGCAACATTGTCATAAAGATCATCCATATCATTAAGATAGTCTGATAAAGTTTCTGTCTTTTCAAAATCAGAATAATCTTTACGCTTATAACCGAACCTTTCCATAATTGCTGCTGCTTGAATAAAGTTTCTTTCATTACCCCACGTTTCCCTTTTAACTTTAGCCTGCTTCCTGAAATAATTCTGCCACTTAGCATACTGATTACGCAGTCTTACGCTTTCAACTACACAAGCATGATTAAACGCCTGGACGTTTTTATATCGGACCGCAGCAGAATAATCATCATTTTCCAATGCCACAGCAGCTTTAGCCGCAGCGTTTCTTTCGGCAGTAATATACTTTTTGGTATTCAAAGCCTCCTTTAATTTTACTCTATTCTGCAGGTCCATTTGCGCCTGGATTTTAGCTGTTTGCCTGCGTGCAACAGCAAGTTTTCTAAGAGTTTCAGCATCACGCTGACCCTTTAACAAGCCTTGTGCTTTATCCTCAATAAGCTGTGCTTCTGTATTTATCAAAAGACCGCTCTCGTCATTATACATAGCATCACGTGCAGCTTCTTCAGCAAGCCCTCTCTCTTTGTAAATATCAGGAAAGGCGTCTTGCACCATTTCATCAATATGTCTGTTAACCGCACCATTAAAAGATGGTTCTGACATAATCGTTTTAGCCAGCTCGTCACCGGACGTAAAACCATTAGCTTCAGCGATCATATCAAAAGTTGCCATTTTACTTTCATCAAAATTACCTTCTAAATATCTGTTAGCTATGCCCTTAGCCGTTTTTAAATCAGATGCAATATCAAGTATCTGCTCCGAAGCCATATATAACGGCTGTTTTGCAATCGCTTCTTTAACCTGCGGCTCTACATCTTCACGATATTTTTGAATTCGGTCTTTACGCTCCTGATTGAAATTAACAAGGCTTTCTTTTGTTAATAACTGTACTGCCTTATCGTGAGCTTTAGCAGCAAAATTACGCAGCATTTGCTTACGTGGTTCTGAAAGTGCATCTAACACAACATCTGGCAAAGCAGAAAAATAACCGTCAATACGCTCCATTTCTGATATTTGCTCTTCACTTGCCAGCATCCTGTCAAAAACCTGCCTTACTTCATCGTTGATTGGAACAGCATTTTTACTGCGCTTATCCGAAAAAACGGCGTTATAAACAGCAAGCAGCCATTTTTTGAACCTGTTAAACACAGGCTGCAACTCTTTTGAAGGTGCCTTGCCTTCAAGCATATAAGTTTCTGCGGCCTCTGCCCAGCGTTCATGTGCTGCTGTTTTTTCTTCCTGCGACAAGCTATCCCAGTCTTTAGTTACACCTGCATAATCAAGCATAGTCTGACGGTCTTTTTTCATCTGCTCTGTAGCATTAGGGAGAACCCCTTCACGCATGAGATTCTCAATAAAGTAATGTCCGACAGCTTCATGAATAACAGTACTCATATCAGCACCTTCAAACAGGCTGATAATTGCTTTGCCTTCTTCGTCCCAGGTGATAGAACCTTTCTTATCGTTATTAACTTTTTGATTATAACTGTTGATTATTTTTATTGCCTGATCGTCAAAAATTACATATGATTCTCCATCTACCATTCCAACATATTTAATGCCTTTTATCCCTAATTTATTTAAATGTTCAGATGCTGCTCTGGCTGGATTTTCCGCCCCCCTCCTTTTCATTTCAAACATTAATTCTTTATAAAAGCTTCTGCCGCTATTCGCACTCCCACCAATTCTTTCTAATTCAGCTTTAATAATCTCGCGTACTTTAGGCGGTTGCTTTTCAATAGATTTATTTTCATTAAGTAATACATCATTTTCAGGGATTTCAACCTCAACTAGAGAGCCTTCGCCAGTATATGTATCACGGCGTCCTTTCAATCTATCCCTATACCGTTTAGCAGTATTTTTGCTGAAAGCAAAATACAAACCCCATCCATGGGCCTGTATACCTGTTCCTGTACCAACAGATCCCAAATCAAATTTTTCAAATTTATGTGGGCTTCCGTGAAAAGCTGTCTGGTAGTATCCCTGCATTTCTTCTCGTCTCTTGCGAAGTGCATTTTCATCTGGTATACTATTATTAAGGAGACTGTCAAGGTCGTTACCTCTGCTGGCGGAATCGCTGCCTGGAGACTGTAACCACTTGGCAGTCTTTTCTTTATTTATATATGACACTCTACCTTTTTTTAGATTGTGCTCTATAAACCAATCATAATCTGTGCCATTTTCTCCACCTTTCCCATAAGCACTGCTGACAGCATTCACCTGATAACGATTGCGTTCAACATCAAGTTCTAAAGGAACAATAATAGTAGACCCTTGTGCATCCTTTAAGTCTAATACAACAACCTTACGCCCAGCATACGAATCTAAAACCATCATCGGGTCAGCCATAGCACGTGGAACTTGTTTTAGCAGCTCCGGCGTCATGCCATCGGAATGGCCGTCAAAAATATGTTTAATCTTACTTCCGTCAATAGTCACAGGCAAAATTTTACCGCCCGCAAGTCCCAATGCAAGAGGTGTCGTCATAACATTATAGGTTTTAGTATCATTTATTTTCCCAGCAGTATATTCATCTACGATACCAGAAAAGTTATTTTCATCCTCAAGCAATTTTTCGTTAGCACTTTTAGTTTGCATATACCGGCCATTAGGAGTACTGACAACTCGTTTGAAGCTTAAAGGGTTATCTCTGAAATACTGCATAGGGTCATCAGGATTAGCAATCATAGCACGGCTGGTTAAAATAGCCAGGACGTCACCTGTTTCCTTTTGATTTAGTCCCGCTTCGGTCAATTCATTTCTAAAAGTATCAACTGCAGTTCTAAATTCCGCGTCGTTCTCCAACGCTTTTTTATAAGCGCTTTGGAGAGCTTTTTTATTTCTGGCACGTTCTTCTGTATAACCGCCCTGTTCAAAAGCTACGTTATTGCTTACAGCCTGGAAAAAGCCAGGATTTTGAGCCTCTGCCGCACAATACGTACCCATTGGCATTTCAATATCCTCACCACGAACAGCAGCCGCCTGCAGTTCAGAAACCTCTATACCAAAGGTATCTTTTACATCCAGGTTAGGATTTGCCTGCGCATATGTAAAAAGGGTTTCAGCATCTACATAAGCCTTTTCTTCTGTCGTTTGGTTCAGTACTAGTTTGCTGGCGGTAATATCTACGTCCTTATTGTTTTTCATCGTTTCCGCAGTACGTACAGCCTGCTCCTGCATAACGCTATTTGCATTACGGTCTACGGCAATGCTTACCGAACCTCCAAGCCCACCAAACACCGCACCAATAGCACCGGAATAAGCGCCTCTTTTAGTGACTTCTCCAAACTCCTGATAAAATTTAAGTATTTGCTCTTGAGTGGAAAGATTCGCATTTTTAGCCCATATTTCAGCAGCAGCATCCGGGTATTCCTGAATCCATTCAGTAATGCCTTCTGTCAATGCAGTTTTAAAAACTTCTTTGGCCTTACCGCCCATAGTTGCGATTTTAGCGGCTCTTGCTCCTGCTCCCATGACTTTGCCCAAGCCAACTTTTTCAAGAGCAGACTGTGCAACAGCGTTTAACGACGCCGCAGCTCTGGCTCTGTCATTAGATACCCCAGCTTCAGTAAGATCTAAATATTGTCCGCCTGCAATCTGACTGCCCATAAAAGCAGCAGCACTCCAGCCGCCTGTACTGATTGCAACGCCGACCTGTGCCGCTAATTGTGGTGCATTCTGCAGTAAGTCATAATAAAACTGGCCTGCCGCAGTTTCAGCCTTTACTTCTTCCGGCTTAAATATTTCACTACCACCAATGCGTTTAGCTTCAGTACCAATAGTTTTTAGCTTATCTCCACCAACAGCATACAAAAGCCGTCCTATTGTATCTGCACTAAAAACCTTGGATTCCATTGTCAGGTCAGCATCTTTTTTATCTGCTCCCAAATCAGCAAGCAGTGCAACGGTACCATAACCACTACGAGCAACATTCTTAAACCCATTTTTCAGTGCTGTAATACTTTTCCAGTTATTTTCTTGCTCACCCCAAAATTCTGCAGCTTTAGTTCCGGCAATGCTCATAAGCACAGGGTCTTTTAGCGCCTCTGCTGTTCTTGGTGCGATCTGCTCATATTTATTCCAATCATATTCAAAGTTTTTAGGTAAATAATAATCAGGATTACGAGCTGCCATTTGAAGCGATATATTATTCGCATTAGCTCCTTGTAATGCTTTCGTCTTTAAATCTTCGGGTATAAACTTTCCGGCCGCAGCTACATCATATAATAAAGACCTTGCCATATTACCACTCCTCGTTAATTTCTCCTCTTAATGTCGCTAAATTACGCTGTTTTATAGATTCTAAAACATCACTAAAATTCATTGCCGCCAAACCAGTGCGCTCACTGGCTCCCCAATCACTAAACCAGGGAGTGCTTTCATTTTGCTGTACTGCCGTATTACTTTGCTGCGGAATATCCAGTAAATGCGGGGCTGCATCCACTCCATCACGGACCGCCATAGCCGCAATCTGTTTATTAAGTTCTTGGATATCCATAGGACTATTATAAACAGCAGCATATTGAAGCGCTGAAACCTGGTATTTATCATTAGGATTTATGGATTCAAAAACTGTTCTTGCCTGTCCTAAATCAATATTATTGCCATTCTGTCTTTGATAAGCATCTATATAAGGATAAAGTTTCGGAGAAAGGCTGCTCTTTAACGAACCCCATTCACGTTGTTTGCTATTAAAGTTTTTATAAATAGCTTTGTTCTCAAAGGCTTTATTCAAAACTTCCATTCCTGTTGCAAATCTCACCTCAGGATCTGTGACATTCTCCAATGCACTATCCAAATACGCCTGCAATTCTCCTCGTTCCATTTTATCGTCTATAGTTTCATTAACTATAGTTATCAATCGTTTATCAATCTCTTTATTTCTTGGGTCTTGTTCTCTAACCAAAGACAATAATCTGTTTCTATCAGCACTACCCAACATAGTTGCGTTTTGATTGATTAATGATACTGCCTCGGACGGAGTCACAGTGCCATCGGTAATTGCATCCTTAATTTTTTTATAAACTGCACCGTTAGAAGATTTAGCAGCTGCTTTACCTTGTATTCCAATCAAGTCATTGCCGAATTTTAAAAGGTTCATTTCAATATCAACATCGCCGCCAGAAACATTATATACAAGGCTTTGAAACTCGTTAGGATCAATAACACCAGACTTAAATTTATTCCACATTTCTTGTTGCACGCTATCAATAATTCTTTTCTTATGGTTATTTTTTATTGCATTATTATAATTAACTTGAGTAACATAAGCGTTCCATGCTTTTTCTTTATCTTCTATGGATACATTTCTTCCTCTAGGTCTTGCGAAACCAGAAATATTTGCATAATCAAGTGAAATTTCCGCAACTCCATGATCTCCACTTTGTATTACTGTTCCAGTTTTGGCATCATATATCCCAACATGATCAACATCATTTGGATCTCCTCCATAATTCCAATAAACAATATCACCACTTCGCAGTTGAGATTTGTCGGTAAATATCAATCCGGCATCTTTCATATCTTCAAATTGTGTAGGAGCCCAAGTATTACCTTCCTTACCTCCACCTGCAGCAATCCAATTATTACTTCTTATTGTACATGTGTTAGTCCCATAATTATTCCCAATATCTTCTCTTGCACTTCTGACAGCAGCTTCACCATCATATCCAAAAGCATCGCCGTAAATATACTGCCTAGCAGCTTCATAATCATCACCAAATCGTTCATACGCGGTTATGCCTGTATAATGTTCGTATTCTCTTTCTTTTCTAGCATGTGCAATCCTAGAATAAGCAAGCCTAGTTTCATCAGGCATGAAAGCTCCCCACTTTTCTATCATCGCCCCAGCTCTGTCAATATCGCCATTAGCTAAAGCAGTTCCAACAAGCGATGCCATTTTAGGAGCTAATAATCTTTTAGCTTCGCTTTTTATAAACTCGGGATCTTGCCCTTTATATCTATCCATAACAAGAGTAGCGCTTTTATCAAATTCCGACCTTATCAAAGCGTCGTTGTCATAGTTTTGCATTGCAAAATTAAAATTTTCATCAATATTATTTGATAATGCTAAATCTTTATTAGCTTCAACCTGTTTATATTCATGTTGTCCAACCAACATAAATCTTTTCTGTGCATCATTATTAGCCCAATTATTAAAAACGCTAGAAGTTCTTTCAAGACGGAAATTATATTTTCCCATAATCTCTTGTCTTATTTTTTGTTCCTCGCTCTGAAATTTACCAGAAATCCCCTCTGCATTAGCATATTGAGTGTACATTAAACCATTCTGTGGATTATACAACAAATCAGAAACTCGTTTATCATATTCAGCATCAGCTTCTACAACTCTGGATCGATCAACACTTTCTATAAATTTCTTATAAGCTTCATTCAGCGCACCCAATCCTCTACCAATAGCCTCGTATCCAGCGCCATTGCCGCCGTAACTGTTTAAATCGCCTGGGCGCTGTACTTGTCCCTGTATTGTATTAGGATTGACCTGTGAAGGATATTGACTGAATTTCATAGGTTTAGACCTCCTTTTTAGGTATAGAAAAAGCGCTTTAACAAATTGTTAAGCGCTCAAAGGTATGTTATAATGTTGTCCGAGATAGTTTGATAGTCGGATTCTCTCCCTGTCAAGGGAGGTGATAGCATGACTGTATACGAAGCATTATCTTTGATGGTAACCTTTGGTACGCTCGTTGCTATCATTTTGTCTAAAAGTAAGTAATTTTACTTATATAAGACAAAAGACCCACTAACGGTGTAGTCGGCCTTTTCTTCAAGTTTTAACTTATTCAGGAGAGAGCTGACACGCCAATATCAAGCTATCTCTTTTCGTTTATTATATAATACATTTCGTACCAATGCAAGTTTATAAGTAAGGATATTTTGATTTACCAAGTGGCGCTATGCCCGAATATGGAATTGTGTAATTATTTTGATAAGGCGACTGATAAACAAAGCCTCCGTTGGATGAACCGCCTGTTTTCCCGCTGCCGCCGTAATTTTTATATGCGCCAAAAATACCAGCAGCAGTACCCAAGATAGTGCCTATATTCTGCTGCTTGGCCTGTTGTTTCACGTTATAAGCAGAAGCTCTTGCAGCGTTAGCCTGGTTCTTGTAATTCACTACGCCAAGATAGTTACTCCATTGGTCGTTGCGCTGATTACTCAAAAGCTGGTTACTGTCTTTTCTATAAGCCCTAAAGCTGGAATCACTAAGGTCAAGAGCTGTCCCCATATCGCCACTGATGCCTGCGGCGCCAAATGCGGCGGCCTGCTGACCTGCTACAAGGCGACGACGATCATTGAGCTTTTGCTGCTCATAAGCGTACTGCTCCGCTATCTGCTCCCCCTTCTTTGCCTGTATATCAGCGTTTTGTTCTGCAGCCTGTGCCTGCGCATCGTAATAAGCCTGCTGCGCTTTAGCCTGTTGGTTCGTCGCAGCTATTTGCGATACTCCCTGCAAAGCAGTCAATCCCATCATCATACCTACAGATAAACACATTTATATACTCCCCTCCTCAATTACGAACGGAAGAAACTCTTTTCCGTTCTTTTTTATTTTTATAGGAGCTAAGAACATTGCTCCCAACCTATCAAGCCACCGTATAGAAGCAGAATTGCCGCTGTAAACGTAATTATAAAGCCGCCCGTATTCTTTTACCCATTTTGAAATTAAAAGCCTGGCAACGCAAATAAGCAGCTCTTTTTTGAAACTACTTATCCTTTCTGTCGCCAACATCCAAATCTCTTTACCCTGAACGCCTGGAATTTCAGTTAATCCTACAATACAAAGAATGTTATCTTCCATATCTTTATAAATGTAACAATGATCTGCATTTTCAATACTACCGGCAACAAGCATTATTTCGTCTTCCTCATATGCTTCCAGCTCCTGCCTATCACTATCTCTCAAATCTTTCAGCAGCGCTACAGCAATTCCAATAGCGTTATCAACGTCAGCCAATTCGACCTTATACTTTTTAGCCACCAAAAGTCACCTTCCTCGTTACGCTGAGCAAATTAAATGGATAAGGTTCAGTACTTGTAATACAAAGTCTTCCATCACGATCAAACCCACCTGCCGGTGGAGTTGCCGTTTTATCTCCACTATACAATTTCATATTCTCAGTAACGCTAAATTCATCATAAGCAATAGCATCCTGATTTCCAAATTCAGTACCAACTTCACCGCCGAGAGTATTTTCAATGCGTAAAATCGCCTCTGACACCTGCTTAAACCTGCCCTGCATAGTTCCGTCCTGTAATTGAATTTCAACATTAGGAAGCTCAATATTCATAGTATACGGTAGACCTGCAACCGCACGTTTAATTTGTATAGGTAATTCAACAGTACCGTCATCAAGCACTTTATAATTTCTCAATACACGCCCATCACCTAAAACAGTAATATTATTGCCAGCAAGGTGACCAAGCCCTGTTACAATATTAGTCGCCTCATCCATATCATACTTTTTAGCGCAATCTAACATTACATAATCATTCGGAGCATCACCGTCATAGTTATTGTCAAACCGCTCAATATAACGAACAGTTTCTCCATTTACCACACGTTTAACAACAACATATACACTATCCTCATCACCTTCAGGAATATTCACTACAGCTTCAAATTCACCGTCAGTAATAATTCTTGACCATGCATATACTTCCTGTTCTCTTATGTAAGACAGACACGCTATCGTACCATCACTGCGCACAAAGTAAATTATGCTGTCCGGCTCCTGCTTATAAGCAGAATCAGTAATCGAAAGTCCCTTTATAATTTGTCCCGCCAGTATCGTCAATTCCATACCGCCATAGCTGTCGGTTTCAAAACTGTAGCCCATATCCCGCACTGTCGAACCACGTCCCTGTACGAATACAATTCTATTGCCAATTGTAAGCGGCTCACAATTGCTGCAGCCCCTGGTAGTTTGCATCTTCGGTGTGATACTCGTCGGTGTCACGACCTCGCTCCCTGAAACGATCCATTCATTGCCCTGCGTTAAAACAAGCAAATCCACAGACGGAATTAAATGTAAAATATCAAATTGTTTCCTGCTGATAAACGAAGCGGCAATAGCGCTATCATCTGTTACTGTACCACTGACCTTTTCTACGCCAAAATTAGGATAATCACCGCTTCTAGACATCCAAACCATATACGGTCTTTTATTATTTCCACCAAAGCAAAGTCTGTCTTGAAAAAAACATACCGTTTTTGGATAACCGAAATTGCTATTCCAAGCCCCAAAAGCATAAGTAGTAGTACTTTCTGTAGAACCAAACGGTTCGTTTACCATAGCTTTAATATTATATTCGTCGATATAACTAACTATTTTAGCTGTGCCGTCTTTAGTATACGGCAGTGCAGTAAGCGTAACAGTCAGATCACCGCTTGTTATAGAAGCTTCTATTCTCAAATAAGTTGTATCTGTTACTGTACCGCTTTCAGTAGCATTAAAATTATTTGTAGCAGAATATTTACGATATTCTTTCCACGTTGTACCATCCTCACTTTTTTGCACTTGAAAACTTCCAGTCCACGTTCCACCAGAAATAACCTTCCAGCTTTCTCCAACGACAACCGCTCCAGTTGTTCCTGCAGCATTGTCTTTCAAATTTAATTCTACCGAGGACGATTCTACCTCATGTGTCAGCCTAATATTACCATCAATCAATCCCTCGTTAAAAATAGGCCTATTGCTTGTAATGGTCACAGTACCTGTTGTACTGGACGGTGTAACCTTCGGATTATCCTGAAACGCTATAGTAACCCAGCCATTTGCCCCATCTGTCCCTGAAAGATTGTTATCATCATAAGCAACGCCTTTCTTACCGCCAATGCCACCATTGCCATAATTGATTCCATCACTTCCGTTTTTTGCTCCATGCTCTTCTGAATAAGCCGCAGTAGCTCCTCCACCGCCTTGCGCTACCCAGCCAAAAGCACTACTGCTTCCACCGTTGCCGCCAGCATTACCATAACCGGCTCCATAATGTACGGCTCCGCCTTTTCCTCCGGCTCCTACGGTTACAGGAAAACTATCACCTTCGGTCAAATCCATCTCAAAACTGTAAAATCCACCACGGCCGCCAGTCCCGCCAGAGCTTTGTTTATCACTTGCTTTCCTTGCCACACCACTGCCACCGCCACCAGCACCTGCAACTTCTATTGTGTAGCGGCCATCTTTTGGCACTGTATACGTATAATCACCAGGAGACGTATAAACAGCGCTCTCAACTAAATCCATCATAACCTCATCTTCAAAATAAGCATGAGTAATTTCAAAATCGCCAAACTTCCAGTCCGTTTCGCTGTATCTTGCTAATTGTTTCACCGGATAACTACCGCTTGTAATATATATAACATCCGCAGACTGAGCAAATCTTAATTTTTCCAAATCGGATTCTGTAAAAGGAGTTACTATCTCTATACCAAGATATTCCCCGTTTCTATGTATTCTGATATACTGATCCCCTATTTCAAGCAAATAATTAATATCGTCAGTAAAATTAAACCCCGCCAGAATACATCTCTTATCAGCATATTTTGTAGCAATACAGTAAACAGTTCCGCTGCGACGATACACGGGCCCATAAGGGCGAATATAACAATTCTCAGCAGTCAAAAGCGCATACTGATATTTATCCAGATCAACGCGGTTAGCTACCGCATTAGATATCTCTCCTGCAGTAAATGCCGGCTGCAGTACATAAAAAGGATTTGGTCCACTTCCTCTAGCCATAAGTTCACATCCTCGCAGTAAAGTATTTATCAGGGTAGTCCAGCTTATCCTGACGTTCAGCGGCCGTAGTATATTTTGCCCTGCTAAGAGCTGCCTGTGCCAGTTGATATTGTGTCTGCTGGATAGTCCCATTGCCATTTAACTGTAAGCAAATATTAAAAGCTAACATCCTCGCCAACGCCTCAACAAAATCAGAACTGAAAAGCTCTGCATCCTCTGCGTCATATGTGTACTCCAAATATGCTTGGTACACATCACATCCTATAGCCTGCGTATTATCACTAATCAAAAACAAATCATACTTATCTCTATCCAAGCTGTTTACAGTCTCTTTCTCATTAAAAATACGTCTTGCACACACACATTTTTCCGGATATGCATATACATACTTCCAATCAGGATTTGAAGCATCCAATTCTGCAAGCCTAATAATCCTCTTAGCAAAGCCCCAGCTATATTCACGCAATAGACCTTTTCGGCTATGGTCATAAAACAGCTTGCACTGCCTTGCAAGTTCGTTATTCTCGTCAATAGAAGAAATGCGGCCTTTAGCTAAATAAGCCAAGGCCATATTGCAAATATCTGTATTATTCATCACGGAAATACCTCCATGTTATTTTCCTCTTTATTAAAATAGGGACGCCTTAAAGACGTCCCTAAGTGCTTGTACATAGTCGTCACATGACTACATAGGTGTTATTTAATATTTTCTCTAATAAGCCTAATCAAATCTTGTTTACTGGCATTTGCCGGATATTTAACATCGGCATTATAGAGCTTAGCTCTTAATTCATTGGCCGACATATCTTCGAGCTTTCTACCCGGCATTACAGTATTACCATTACTATCTAAAATCATTTAAAATCCACATCTACAGCGAGCGCCGCAACAATTTTATCGGCAGTTGCATTAGTTGGAGTGCTGGAATCACTAGCTTTGATGCGCAGGTATTCTTTTACTCCCAAAGGCACCTTAGCTCGTACAGGAGCATTGTCGTCCAGAGTAAAGCTTCCCAGCGCTACAGCCTCGCTGAACGCTTCATCATCAGCAGTTTCCAGAGTTAAAACAACACTGCCGCTTTCAAGCTTCGGTCCTACATAAAGCCACATTGGATTGATGCTGTCTCCGCCGCCCATAGCGATAATATCGCCAAGAACACCGTCAACTAATTCTGCAGCAGGTTTCTCAAAGAAAATATTTTCCTTATCTAATCTCATTATTTTTCACTCCTCACGCTTCAATTTTAGCTTCGTCTTCACGAATACAGTCAAGTTTACGTACACGCATACCATCTACATTTAATACTTTAATGCCATTGGCCAGCGTTTCCATTTCAACATGAACGTTATTTTTATCGATCAAGCACAGTTTGAACAGAGTATACATGCTGCGAGAACAGTACATCATAACACTGTCAGGATTTCTCAACCGGTCATGAACGCGAATAACATTCTCAATAATCTTCTGCTTTTGAGCAGAAGTTGCAGATGCAAACTGTGCTGCATCAATATTGCGAATAGCTCCTACAGCTCTATAATCACGAATAGTCAGGCCTACATTCCAAGTCCATTTCGTAATCATAGCTTCAAATTCAGTTCCGTCATCCGCTATTGTAGTTTGTTGTCCAAGATCTTCTTTCTTCAAACCAGCACTACCATTTTTAGGGAACACGCCTGAGCATGTACGTTCTCCCCAATTTACAAAATAAATAGATGTATTTTTGGTACCGCCGCCAGCATTAAGAGTAGTATAGCCTTCAGCCGTCGGATCATCACCATTGCCAAAATAACGATGTCTGATATCGAACCCGTTAAATTCATCCGGAACCTCGCTAAGTCCGCCATAAATAACATCTTTAGCAATACGATCACCAAAGCCGGCTACAAATGCTAGATCCTCGCTATAACGGAAAGCTGCAGGATCATTCTGCAAACGCAAAAGCTCTACATCCATCTTATTACGATTTTCGTATAAAGTAGTCGTATCATTAATCTGTTTTACTCCGCTCTTTTTATAAGGAACACCAGTATTGATACGACGGATAGAAGGTTCAGGAACTTTTGTACGTTGAGTAGTCACGATCCCAGTAGGAAGATTGCCCTCCATAAAAGTCATTTCTTCTAAAATTGGATTAGATTGAGACAATACCTCAATAATATCATCTACATTTCCGGAAGGGTCAAGTCTTCCCCTCCAATCAGCTAAGGTATATGCCAATTGATTTAAAACTGCCATTATTCATTCATCCTCTCTTATTTTAATTTACTAAAATCTGTTTTGTCATAGAATTTTTCAAGGCTGCTTCCCTGTGCGGCAGGAGCGCCAGCGCCTTTACCCGGGTCACTCTCCAAAAACTTTCCGAGCATAGAAAAAGCGCGGATAACTTCAATTCTGTTACCTGCGCCTGTTTCGTTTAACGCCTGCCTGATACCAGGAACCGCTTTCTCTACATGTTCCACCGCAAGACCGCAAAGACTAATGATACTGTCGAACTCTGTCCCAAGTTCTTTCTTTGCAGTCTCACCCCAATTTTGAACTTCTGTATTTCGCTGCTCTATAACAGCATTCATAGCAGCTTCTGCGATTCCTTTACCCCATTCGCCGCCATACTTAACAATAGCGTTAGCCTGCTCATTATTAAGCCCCATATCCTTAATGACCTCTACGAACTTATCGCTCTCTTCCTGGCTGAACTCAAAGTCATCCATAGCGGAAATAGTTTCTTTAAAGTCATAAGCAATTGGTTCAGCTTCTTCCTGTGGTTGAGTTTCTGCTTTACCACCAAGAAGGGTATCAGCAGACTGTGTCTCCTGTTGAACCTCTTTCTGCTGTTCAACTACTTCAGTGCCCTGCGTGTTATCGTTGGCACTCGTGTTAGTTACATCTTCCATTAGTCATCGTCTCCTTCCAATTGTTCGGCAGCAATTTCCTGCGCTTTGATTTGAGTTTTTATATATTCAAGCTCAGCCTTTTGTTTGAGCTCTACTCCAGAAATACCAAGACTCTTAATATCATCGAGAATTAATAAACCGACTTTTCTCATACCCTCGTTATAAAAGGTCTGTGAATTGCCGGTAAAACTATCTATATTGATTTTTGTTTTATCAAGCAACCGCATCAAAAACCAGCGTCCGCTTTCGCTATTTAAGATAGTTGATAGTGCATCCTGATCGCGTTTGCGAAGCTCTCTTTGAAAGAACGCCTGCAATTTAGCTTGCCGGCTATCCGCATCTGTAATACTCTTATACCTCACCTGCGCCGCCTCCCATGCCTAACCAAGCTGCCATAGCTGGGTTACCATCATTTGCAGCCTCAGTCATGTTCTTTGCCGCCTGTGCTGCCGGTGCTGCTGCCTGCATAAGAGCCATTGCTTCCTGCGTCTGTTGCTGCTCTTGTAATGCCTGCTGTTCTTGCTCAATAAGCTTCTTAACATCATCGTCGCTACGTTGCATAGCAGCGGGAGCACCAAGCATTTCAAAGTATTTGGACAGTGTTCCTATAGGATCAACCTTCTTGAGCACTTCCGGCCAAGCCTGCGCCATCTGCAGCGTAGTAGCAAGAGCCTGTTCGATATTAACAAGTCCACTCATTTTCTGCGCTTGCGCCAACGGGGAAATATACTCAATTTTAATATCCTCATCGCTTATACGTTCCTGGATCTCAGGTGGTATCGGCGGGAATGCTCCAGACCTTTCGAGGATGTTGTATATCCTAACAATAATCGGCGTTAGGAACTCATCCTGTAACCGTTCGACTACAGGCCCTAGCTGCTGCAACTTTTCCTGTGTGCGTTCCATGATCTCGCGTGCCGTCATTTGCCCGTTATCAACACTATCAAGCATCAAAAATAAATCTGCACTATAGTGCCTTTTGATTGCGTCCTCCGTGCGAATGATCTCCTGAGAAGCATGGTCAATATCTAAATTGACCTGGAACAGCGGTTGAACGAACTGCTGCGACTGGTCATCCACAGCTGTCATCCCGCCAGGAATAAGATTAATACCACCGTTGTTCAACAGCGAAGCCGGTCCTTTCATTGGAGGTTTAACCCCAATCTCAATAGCTGTAAGCAAATCTTTTTTCATAGTCTGAAGTGCTTTACTATCGCCTTCAGCGAACCAACCTGGCCCTTTAGCGTACGGTTCAAGCCCGTTTACAAGATACCTTGCAACTGGTATGGCCCATTCTTCAAACCCCCCAACGTATAAGAATTCATTATCCTGCGACTTATCAAGCCAATACACAGACCTATAAGGCATATTCAACCTATCCATATATCCTGGCAGACGTTTGTCATTTGGTTCCACAAGCCAATTGACAGTATGCTTTTTATCAAGTCCAGTACCATTAGTTACTTGCTGCTGCAAATGTTGAGGCAGGCTTTCCTGTCCAAAACAATCAACTATCTGTGCTAATGACATTTCGTACTTACGAGCGAATGTCTGCACCTTGCCAAAGCCGTCTACACCAAGAGCATAAGTCCCAATAGTCATAGGTACACATCTAATACCCGTACTCGGGTCATAAAAAATTGCCATTGGGCATTGTCCAAATGGCAACTCAAGATACACCGAATGTATGCTATTGTAAAAATTACTCTTTGAAAGCACCGCAGATACTATTTCTTGCCTGATATCCAACACTCTCGTGGCTTCAATATCACCACTCATCGCACTATTGCTAAACCCTAATTTGAACCACTGGCGACTAGGAGGGGTTAAACCGCTCATTACGCCTGCAGCAAATACTTGTGCGGCCAACCATGCAACGCCCTGAGCAATTTCCAGATCACGTCTGCGGGCAGGATTAGTTTTATCTGCCGTATTATCGAATTCGCCTATAAACGGCAACTGATAATCTCTAATCGCTTTCCAACGAATTTCATAATCAAGTCTTTTTTCATAAAGATCTCTCATCTTTCTAATCAGTTTTCTTTTCTCTGGCCAGTGGCTTTTTAAAGACGGCCCATCTGCTGGGTGTGTTTCTGCCGGCGCTCGTGCTGCTATAGTTTCAATTTCTTTTTGCTTTAATTTAGCTTTAGCCATTTCATAACCCCTAACCTAAAGTCTTTCTGCCAGTAGCGTTGCCTGCAATAGTATTGCGATCAGACGACACTTGAGTAGAAGCAAAACCACGCCTTTTATTTTTCTTTGCCGGATCTGTTTCTGTTCCTGTCTCTGTACTAGTTACCGTAGTAGGCGCCGGAGGCGTTTCAACAACTTCTGGCATTCTAATGCTACCGCCGCCAAATACTTTTTTAAAAATTCCCATACTATCACTCCTTAAAATATCGAATAATCTGTATTGCACATCATCTTACGGCCATACCCAGGATCACCAGGCTTCAATCTCGGATAAACAGGCCTTGCAAAAGTCAAAGCAAGGCCATCTGCAAGATCGGGGCTTTTACCTATCTTTTCCTTAATTTCTTCTTTAGGCTGCAAAATGATTTTGCCATGTTTACTAAACTTATACTCTACAATACTAAGCTCGCTTTTTAATTCCGGCATATCAGGTATAGCACCACCAGACTTGAGCCATTCAAGCATCTTAAAATACATCTCGGCACGGATATTTTCAAAACGCTGTTCATGCAGTGCATTGCCCTGAAAGTAGACCTCACTGATATTGTTGTACCCCAACTGCTTAATTCGATCTATAACTCCAGCACCCATGACTCCGGCGTCAATAAAAGTCATATCGGCCTTATATCTGATCATCGCATCAATAACTCTTGCCGCCATATCCATAGTGTCCAGGCCTTTGTAAACTAAAGGCTCATCTACCCACAGTCCCTGTCGCTTAAAAATAGTAGATCTGTCATCACCATATCTGGCTACATCAACACCAAGAATAACTGGAGCGCCCTGCACATCTTTTTCTGTAAGCAGTCTGTGTGCTGCCGCCGTAACCAAATCAATAGGAATAACAACATTACTAGCCGATGCAGTAAAATCACAATAAAGCTCCTGACGTATTTCTATATCCGTCATATCTTCCATCATAGATTTAAGTTCTGCTTCGTCCAGCACACCACTTTCATCAGCTCTATAAAGACAGGTAAACCATTCTTCGCTGCGTTGAGCTCTTTGGTAGATGTCATAGAATTGATTCTGTCCTTTAGGCGTTCCGATGAAATATGCGAACCCCTTACGATCAGCTAATGCCGGCCGTATTACCTCGCCCCATAATTCAGGCTTTATTTGAGCGTATTCATCAAGGACAACACCATCCCAGTAAGTACCGCGAAGGGCATCAGGCTTATCTGCGCCTATAATATATATCCTTGCCCCAACAGCATTTTTATGCTTCGACGGCAGTTCTATAAACAGATCGCTTTCATTAACCTTTCTTCCTGGAATTGCGCTTGTGTAATATTTCAAGTAGTTCCAGGCAATCATCTTTGCTTGGTTCCTAAACGGTGCCACGTATGCGAACTGAGGACTTATAAGCGTATTCTTAATAGCGCTCTTACTCAATTCGTTTATCATCCCTACGGTCTTGCCATAACGTCTGTGCGCTACTATAACAGCGAAACGGTATTTATCAAGCGCAGGATGGATTATATCTTTCCAAAGAGGTCTTGGTTTGTATGGTATAGTTATTACTTTCAACCGTCATCACCAGCCCAGCGAAATGTAATAGGTTCTCCATCTTTGCCACTGACCTCACGTTTCTCAACAAACGCTGCTACTGATTTTCCGTATAGCTCAGATGCTTTAAGCCTATTATTCATACGCTCTTCTTTATTGTCTATCACTTCTAGCCAAAACTTTCTTAATTTGCTAAGTTCATCTATGATATCTTTCTGTTCATCTGCAATTTTTTCTTCAGTAACAGCTTGAAGCTCTGCTACCCTGTCAACAATGTGCGCCTTTGTTAACAGCCTTGACGCAGCCTGCCTAGCACTTTTCGCTGAATATCCTGCATCTATGGCTGCCTGCTCTTGCGTTTTACCACCTACAGCCATAAGCCGACAAAACTTCTCCTGCCTTGGATCTTTTAATGCAGCCATATCTCCTTCACCACCTTTGTAAATAAAAAAGCACCTAACCGAAGTTAAGTGCCTTTGTATTAAGTTATATGCTAAATTTTGATATATATTGCCGTGTTTTCCCTGGCTTTTGCCTGCAAATTATTTATGTAGATTAAACAACTATTTACTACACCACACCACACTTGCCGCCCACGTTACCCCTATCACAATATCAACTGGCCGTGTTGTTACATAGCCGTCTATAGCTTTTTCTACAGCCTGCCAATATATCTCTATCAAGGTTAGGGCTACTAAAAACATTAGTGTTTGCTTTAACATGTTAGCACCTCAATTAAATAAGCCGCTGTATAGCCCCAACGGCAGGGCAGTCTCCAAGCGCTAAGCCTGAACGTTTCACCTTTACAGGTTATCCCGTTACTAGGCTTCCCTGCGATGTTTTGATACTACCAGTGCGGCCGCTGCAAGCCGCGTTTGAGTACCATTGAAGATTACACTACTCTCAAACCCAAGCTTGTTGTAAGCCTACTTACTTATAATACTATTTTAACTCATTAAAACAGGTAATATGTCGGAAACTTTTTTATTTTATCAAACCTTTTTTCAATGCCAAACCAACAGCATCTCGGAGAAACTCTTTACGAAATTCATAGCAGGTATCTCTATTTACGCCGGTTAATTCTGCAATTATTTTCATCGGCTTCCTTTTTTCATATTTTTGATACATAACTTTACCAGTAAGCTGGTTTTCATGTATCTTATAAGTTTCTGCGACAACTTCAAGCCATAGCTCCGGGTTCATTATTATCGACTGATATGGTCCATATCCAAACGATATCATACGTACTGGCTCAATGTTTTTTAATGCTGCTGTTTCTGTTGGATTACTGATAAAAGCATGACCCCCACCGCCCGTATGCCCTTTCCTTGCAGTACGCTGCTCTCTTTCTTCATCGACAGCTTTTTGTATTTGCTTACGATCCCAAAAGTACCGCTCTACATGCTTAATATACTGTTCTATTAGCATATCAGTCTCCTTCTCTATACTCCTTAATCATCACATATAGCTTGACCGCAGTATTTGCAATAATGAGCATCATCATCTACCTCACATCCGCATACAGGACATGCCCAGCCTTTAGGTATTTGTTGTGGAAAAGGACAGTTTGGTATAAAATGCTCTTCGACTACCAAATTTACTTCTTGTGGTATCTGCTTTTGAGCAGCCGTCAATAAAGTTATATAAGCATCCCTTTTCTCGTTCATAGGCATTTTCCAAATGATTGGTTTTAATAGAGCTATTGATCTTTCTATCTTTGGTATGTTCATTCGGATTCACCGTCCATAATAGCCCCGCAATTTGGGCAGTAATTTAATTCTGTATTTCCTTCCTCCCAATACATATCCCAAATACACTCGCTGCAAGCAATGATATTATTATGTCTTATCCAATGCCCATGATTGCGTTCTTCTACTGTAGGTATTGTAACAAGACTATGAGCAGCACGTTTATAACCAATTCTAACACCGTTGAAATACTCGTCGTGGGCGTGTATACCTTCACCTATTCTTAATAGTTCCGCTTTCGCCGCATCTGCATCTATTAATCTCATAATCTATTCACGCTCCTTTATTAGCTCAGGATTATCGTAGATATTACCAATTACTTCGGCACAATTTACACCACATTGTTCTATATAACCAATATCTGCTCGATAAATAACTCGCTCTTCAATGCTTGTTAAACAAAAAGATCCACGCATAAAAGAAATAGCGCCACATTTCAGATCAGTATTATTCATTTTTAAAACATCGCCCTCGAATATTTTCTTACCGTTTTTATCGGCAAAGCCTGTGTACTGACCGACTGTTTCAGGTATTACTAAAACATTTACGTGATCTGAATAATGTATTCTCACACCTTGTTCGCCAATAGCAATACCTGTACCTTCTACCCAATTCCCCGCCTCTGTTTTACCTCTAAAAATAATTTCACGCATTTTCTTCACCGTCCCGTCTGTTCCATGCAGCTATAGCTTTTTCTTCTGTTGGCTGAAATCTCCCAACAGTTGCGTCACATTCTAGATTTGTACAGATCACATAATAATAAGGATTAATTGGCGTTCTTTCCATCTTAGCTTTGCTACCGCAGAACGGACAAGGTTTTAATTTAGTCATTTTTCTTCACCTTAAATAAATAATAGGTTCACTGTCAGGCTCGTTAACGACTATGACGCTAAACAAGCTACGTCCGCTCGAGTGGCCAAGGTCTGTATAGTCGTCTATTTTATAAACTTGTGTTTCAGCAGGTAAACCCGATATAGCGTTCATTAGTTCTTCTTTAGTCATTTTTCTTCACCATCTTTCTAAGGTTTTCCATTACTTTTTTGTTGCATTCCTCACAAAGCTCAAAGCTTTTATGTATACATGGTATTTCAAAGCCGCTGACTATACGTTTTATCTTTTTACAGCGGGTACAACGCCTGTATCTAACCATTGGTTATGTCATCCTTTATCTCAATTAATGGGCAATATGTGTCTTTGCTATCAGGATTTTCAATGATATAGCCTGTTATAAAACATTGGTCTTCAAATGCTTCGTCGTAATCAAATACTCTAAACTGACATTTTGCACATCTTTCCGGAAAGTCCATTCCTTTAATTGCTATCATATTTTTCTAGCTCCGTTCTGTCAGACCAAGTAATCCTACGCGATTTAAACTTAGTTGGCATAGACATAACAGTAAGCTGAATACAGTTACTACATTCTGGGTTTTCACTCAACTCACTGGCCTTTCTATTATTAATGCACAAATAACAATAGTCTAAGTATTTCATTTTTTACTCCTACATTCTTACCCAACGGTTTTTGTTCTTAGATATAAATTCAGAAGGTCTAGCAAAACTGTATTTCTCATTAGGCTTACAGTTACCACAAATAAAACTTCCCATGCATTTGCACTCATGGCACCAGCCTACGTACTTGATTTCAGGTTTTTTCATAATTTATTTCTCTCTTGTTGACGTTCAAGTTGTTCCATTAGCTGAGACAGCCACTTAACTTTCGCTCTACGTTTTGATCTGTATTCTTCCATTTGGCAATATACATTCCATCGATAAGCATGGTCATGACCATGTTTTTTATAAATTTTGAACGCCCTTTTTATTTGACGAGCTTTGTATTCTTTCATCTGCTCCGCCGTAAAATATGTCGTAGTCAAATTTAGTCATTTTGGCACTCCTTCAATTTTTGTCTGTGGTAACAACTTAAATGTCTTACTAACAAAACCATCACTATACCTAATAAATGCCTCGCATCGTTTTGTTGCAAAATGCAGTTCTTCTACCTCTCTGATGATATAGGAGCCGCAAGTATCATCGCAGTCTGATTCGCAGTAAGCTTCGTCATAATCATATATTTTTGCATAAATAGGTTTACTAATATCAATCATCTACTCCACCGCCTTAGTCGCAGACATATTTTTTATTAACATACGCTTTGATATCTGCAGGATCAAATGCTCTGTCACATTTTGGGCAGCAGGGCAACATAGTCTTATCACCCCTGCCCATATTCTTTTCCATTTCTTTAAGCGCTACTCTGTATGGTTTATAGCTGTGGGCTATTTTCCAAAACCGTCTAGCACTTTCCATGTATCTACCCCATTCACGGTTTTGCCGTTTTTCAAAATTTGTGACCATGAGCATTGCTGCAAACGGATCTATAACTGCACCGCATCGGTCGCAAAATATGAGATGACTTTCTTCATCTATGCAAAGTTGTGGTTTGACATAATCAACACCATATTTATTATTTTCATAACATTTACAGGCCGAAAAAAACTTCTTTTTTGATACCATACCTACAAGACTTCTAATTTTCTCCTCTACTCTACCGACTTTTAAATCTTCTATCTTCATTTTCCCACCTCGTTATATCCCTTCGCACACTCGTCACAAAGCACCTCTACTTCGTCTAAAACTGTTGCTGTATCATCATAAACACGTGTCCCACAGTTTGAACAATACAGCCACCAGCCATGACTTAAAAGTTCTTTTGCTGGTATTATTTTGTTATCTCCATATTTATCAGCCCACGGAACACGATAAACCCGCATTTCTGTAAATTCTCTATCATGTTCGGAAGCAAGTAACGCTTTAGCTTTTCCCGGCGTTGTTGCCCAAGCAATATGACTTTCACCGCTATATTCGTCGTCCCACACATAAGCTTTTAATTTCATTTTTTACTCCACCGCCTTCACCTTTGTTTCTAACCATTTATAAAAACCTGCGAAAATAGGAATACGGTTATATCCGCTCATCTCACCACAGAAACCAACAAAACCATTATCATAAAAAGTTATTCCTTCTCTGCCGTGAAAATATGTTCCATCAATTTCAACACCTTTAAACTCAGCTTTTTTCTTCTGCGTTTTTGTCATTTTTCTTGGATACGCACTTATAATTATTGGATTTTTCACGGTTTTTCTGTATGGCATTAACTCAAGTTGAATAAAAGCTGCTAAGTCTCCCATATCATCCCACGTTAAAGATGTTACTGGAATATTGGCTTTATCCCATAATTCACGTGCATTATCGCTGTTTATGTCGACATTATAATAATCTTTCATTACTCCACCACCTTAAACTTCTCTAAAGTCAATATCCGGGTAACGATATAGCAGCATCTTTTTCTTTAGCAAATATACTGGTGTTTTCATACCCTTTGTATCGACGTAATAAACATGACCGCCGGCTTCCGTCACCTTAAAATCAGCCTTGTAAATGATCGGCCTTATCTTTTTACCTTCCCTCTTATAACCAGGCTGTAAAACAAATTTTGGCTGTAGTTCAACCTCTTTTACTGTACCTTCACGCATAAGCCAGTGTAAATCCCAGTAATAGTCAGCTTCTTTTTCGCTGTCAAACCGTATGCCGTCTACTTCCGTAATTGAGTTACCATATTTTAATTTAGGTTCTGCCCCGGGTAAATTCGCCGGCGCCGTTACGCTGTCAGAACGAATTTTACTTACAAGATGTGCTGGTAGTTCATTCCACGTCGTCATTTATTACTACCGCCGATAACATAATTTCTAGAGCTTTCTTCTCTCTCCGATACCGAGCCACTTTCCCGCCGAGCTGACTATTCTTCCGACGCAGATGTTTGAGTTCAGTCAGTATCTGCATAAGTACTGGTTTCAATACCGGTACATACTGATCGCCTGGTTCTTTTTCTACCAGTGCCACCATAGCTTTTATATTGATTGGTTTCATTTACTGTTCTCCTTTATTTGAACAAGGTTTCTTCTAACATTTTTCTTTTCAGAACAGATGGACGTCGCGGTTTATATCGTCTATCCCCTATCGGATCTAACACATCTACTGCACAAAAGCAAAAATCTTTGCATTTATTGACACGCTTTAATTTTTCTATTGGCAATATAGCATTTATGCTTGTGTTCGGAATTGCTTTAGCGTCACAATAATAAATATCGCCTGCATCCATACAGTTACTACAATAACGACAGTATTGCTTCATGCATTACCACTCCAATCTTATATTTAAAAGGCCGCCCCCTACGGGCTAATCACCTCCGCAGGGGTATACTTCCCTTGCGGCCGTTTTAACTAAAACAAATTTATTGGTATCTCGGCTTCTGCAGCCTTGCAGTATGCTGGATTAAGATCAATCCCGATATACTGCCTGCCGTATCTATTTGCAACTCTGCAGCTTGTACCGCTGCCGACAAACGGATCAAGTACAACGTCACCTTCAGCAGTACCACATAATATACACCGCTCAGCTAATTCATTTGGGAACTTAGCGTAATGCGTAACACCACCGCTCGCAGTTGTAGCCATATTCCAAACACTTCGCATTCTGCGTTTACCGGTATTATTCTCGCAATTACCATGACTATTACGTGACAACTCTCTTGAATTATCAAATGTATTTTGCGCTGTGTATTTGCCTCCTCGGAAAGTCTTACTATTGCCTTTGCGTCTACATGATTGCTCTTGTCCAAAAGCTCCAACACTACCAGCAATTGGCTCATTATTAAATCCAACTGCTGGCTCTAATATCGCATCGGAGTTAAAGTAATACCGCTGCCTCTTGGCAAACAAGAAAATGTACTCATGGCTTTTTGTGCATCTATCTCGCACACTCTCCGGCATACAGTTTGACTTTGACCAGATTATGTCCTGACGTAGTATCCAACCACTATCCTGTAAGGCAAATGCAAGTCGCCACGGTATGCCCATTAGATTTTTATTTGGCAAATCATATTTATTTTTGGTAATTGCCGCCACACCACACGAACCTGTATTAGTACCTTGCTTGTACTTCTTTGCATTTTCCGGGTAAAGTGCCGCTCCCTTGCCGCTGCCTGAATAACTATCGGCTATATTTACCCAAAGCGTACCGTCGTCAGTCAGTACCCTCTTGACCTCGGCGAATACCTCAACAAGTCGGGCAATGTACTCCTGCATTGTTGGCTCAAGTCCTATCTGCCCGGATACGCCGTAGTCACGTAAATTAAAATAAGGCGGTGATGTTACACAGCAGCGGCAACATTTATCGGGCAGAGTACGTAATACGGTTAGTGCATCGCCGCATATGATTTTATTCATTGCCTACCTCCTAAAGCTGACTGTATATCAAAACGGTTCTGACTTATTAGTGTTCAGCTTGTCAAAATGTTCTTCGCCTAAAATCTGTAGTTCTGCCATATCTGCAGCAAGGTTATACATTTTTGCGTGCTTATTATTTCCATGTGTATCGGTAACCTTAGCTCTAAATTCGGCAATAGTCCCTAAGAAACAACCACAAGACACTGTTATACCTTTGTCTTTATTTTTGAAAAATGTCGTAAAACTAAATCTACTACCAATGCGACCGATCAATAAATAGTCAGCGTCGTCGCACACCCTAGCGTCGCCGTACACCCTAGCGTTGCCGCACACCTCAGCGTTGCCGTACACCCTAGCGTTGCCGTACACCCTAGCGTTGCCGCACACCTCAGCGTTGCCGCACACCTCAGCGTTGCCGCACACCTCAGCGTCGCCGTACACCCTAGCGTCGCCGTACACCCTAGCGTTGCCGTACACCTCAGCGTTGCCGCACACCTCAGCGTTGCCGCACACCTCAGCGTTGCCGCACACCTCAGCGTCGCCGTACACCCTAGCGTCGCCGTACACCCTAGCGTTGCCGTACACCTCAGCGTTGCCGCACACCTCAGCGTTGCCGCACACCTCAGCGTTGCCGCACACCTCAGCGTCGCCGTACACCCTAGCGTCGCCGTACACCCTAGCGTTGCCGTACACCTCAGCGTTGCCGCACACCTCAGCGTTGCCGCACACCTCAGCGTTGCCGCACACCTCA
>OODG01000183.1_pt1 | contig 42386 bp, 48 predicted proteins | sample 1671621 | NCBI WGS metagenome assembly OODG01 (sample SAMN06348175, study PRJEB24527) | human gut metagenome | biome: human gut; feature: ankylosing spondylitis patient; material: feces | host: Homo sapiens | place: China | collected 2015-10 | reverse complement strand
TGGAGAACGTCATGGGCCGCAAGACCCCGCCTCAAAACGCACGATCTTTTTCATCGCGCCGCCGTCCGTGAGCTGCTGGACGATGCTCACGAGTACCGCGCAGGCTGTCACGCTTAAAAGCCACGAGCGAAGAAACGTCATACCGTCACCACCATCATCATTGCAATCAAAAGCGACACGAGCAGCAAGAACGCCCCGCCCGCCGTCATCGCCAGCATCAGTGAAAACGCGGAGGAGAGCTGCTCTAAAAACTTGCTGAGTGATTGTGACCCGACCATGCCGCTGAAAAACGCCGCGAGCTGATAAAAAAGATACTGCACCGCCATGCGCAGCAGCGGCACAAGGCACAGCGCCAGCACCGAAAATACGCCCAGCACACCGAGCGTCCCGCGCAGCGTGAGCGCCGCGGAGACAGCCGCCGGGCCGCCGCCGAGGATCACGGCATCATATTTCATATGGCATACTCCTGTCGTTTGTTCCGCCATAGGGCGGAAAGATTCATAGCGTTTCTATTATCCAATAATTCTGTTGTAATTTCAAGCGTTGACGTGTATAATAATTTTCATTCATTCAGCTTTCATAAAATGGAGAGAGTCAATATGGAAGAGATCAGAGAATCCAGCAATTTTATTCATGATTTTGTCGCCGAGGACATTGCTCCCGGCGGACGGTTTGCCGGAAAAACGGTGCACACCCGTTTCCCGCCCGAGCCGAACGGCTATCTGCACATCGGCCACTGCAAGGCGCTGACCATCGACTTCGGCACCGCCGAGCGCTTCGGCGGCCTGTGCAATCTTCGTATGGACGATACCAACCCCACCAAGGAGGACGTCGAGTTTGTCGACGCCATCAAGGAGGATATCCATTGGCTGGGCTTCGACTGGGGCGATCGCTTCTTCTACGGCAGCGATTACTTTGAAAAGGACTATGAGTACGCCGTCGAGCTGATCAAGAAGGGCCTTGCCTACGTCTGCGACCTGACGCCCGAGGAGGCGAAGGAGTACCGCGGCGACATCGGCAAGCCCGCCGTCTCCCCATACCGCGACCGCGACGTGGAGGAGAACCTCGACCTCTTTGAGCGCATGAAGAACGGCGAGTTCCCCGAGGGCAGCCGCACGCTGCGCGCGAAGATCGACCTGGCCTCCGGTAACTTCAATATGCGCGATCCGGTCATCTACCGCATCCGCTATATGCACCATCACCGTCAGGGCGACAAGTGGTGCATCTACCCGATGTACGACTTTGCCCACCCCATTCAGGACGCGCTCGAGGGCATCACGCACTCGCTCTGCTCGCTGGAGTTTGAGGCGCACCGTCCGCTCTACGACTGGGTGGTGAACAATGTCTCCGTGCCCTGCAAGCCGCGCCAGATCGAGTTTGCCCGCCTCGGCATCGACCACACGGTGATGAGCAAGCGCAAGCTGCGCAAGCTCGTGGAGGAGGGCATCGTCTCCGGCTGGGACGATCCGCGGATGCCGACGCTCTGCGGCCTGCGCCGCCGCGGCTTCACGCCCAAGTCCATCCGCAATTTCTGCGACCGCATCGGCGTCGCCAAGAGCGCGAGCGTGGTGGAGTACGCCTTCCTCGAGCACTGCCTGCGCGAGGACCTCAATGCCTCCGCCGAGCGCACGATGGGCGTGCTGCATCCGGTGAAGCTCGTCATCACGAACTATCCCGCGGGCAAGAGCGAGACCTTCGAGGTCGAGAATAACCCGACCGACCCCGCCGCCGGCACGCATGAGATCACCTTCTCCCGCGAGTGCTGGATCGAGGCGGACGACTTCATGGCCGAGCCGATCCCCAAGTATAAGCGTCTGTTCCCCGGCGGCCCCGAGTGCCGCCTGAAGGGCGCGTATCTGGTGAAGTGCACCGGCTGTGTCAAGGATGAAAACGGCCAGATCGTGGAGGTCCTGTGCACCTACGACCCCGACAGCCGGGGCGGCGATCCCGCCGACGGCCGCAAGGTCAAGGGCGCGACGCTCCACTGGGTGGACGCCGCCACCGCCATCGACGCCGAGGTGCGCGTGTACAGCGAGCTGTTCAGCGACCCCGCGCCCGACGGTGCGGACAAGGATTTCCTCGCCTGCATGAATCCCGATTCCCTCGAAACGCTCACCGGCTGCAAGGTCGAGGCCCGTATGCGCGATGTGGCAGCGGAGTACGACAAAACCGAGAAGCAGGGCAAGACCGCGCCGAGCTTCCAGTTCATGCGCTTGGGCTATTTCTGCCTGGACAATAAGGATTGCTCCGCCGACCATCTGGTGTTCAACCGCTCCGTCACGCTCAAGGACAGCTTCAAGGTCTGAGCAAAATGCCATGAAAAAATTCCGACCGCTCTCACGGTCGGAATTTTTTGCGTTTTGGAGAGCCGCTTAACCGGCGTTCTGCGCGAGGATATCGCGTGCGACAAAGACGCCGCTGGCCGAGGCGTGGGAGAGGGAATGGGTGATGCCGCTGCCGTCGCCGATGACGTAAAGGCCGCGGTGCGCGGTCTCAAGGTGCTCGTCGAGCGCGACCTCCATGTTGTAGAACTTGACCTCCACGCCGTAGAGAAGCGTGTCGTCGTTCGCCGTGCCGGGGGCGATCTTGTCGAGGGCGTAGATCATTTCGATGATGCCGTCTAAAATGCGCTTGGGCAGCACGAGGCTCAGGTCGCCCGGCGTCGCCGCGAGGGTCGGGGTGACAAGACCCTCTTCGATGCGCTTGACCGTGCTGCGCCGGCCGCGCACGAGGTCGCCGAAGCGCTGGACGATGACCCCGCCGCCGAGCATATTGGAAAGGCGGGCGATGCTCTCGCCGTAGCCGTTGGAATCGTGGAACGGCTCGGAGAAGTGCTTGGCGACAAGGAGAGCAAAGTTGGTGTTCTCGGTCTGCATGGCAGCGTCCTCGTAGCTGTGGCCGTTGACGGTCACGATGCCGTTGGTGTTCTCGTTGACAACGATGCCGTGCGGATTCATGCAGAAGGTGCGCACGTTGTCCTCAAACTTCTCGGTGCGGTAGACGATCTTGCTCTCATACAGCTCATCGGTGAGGTGGGAGAACACGACGGCGGGCAGCTCGACGCGCACGCCGAGGTCCACACGGTTGGACTTGGTGGGAATGTCGAGCGCGCGGCACACGCCCTCCATCCACTTGCTGCCGCTGCGGCCGACGGAGACGATGCATTTGCCGCACTCGTACTGCGCGTCGGCGCACACGACGGTAAAGCCACCGTCCTTTGCCTCGAGCGCCTGCACGGGGGTGTCAAAGTAGAAATCGACCTTGCTCTTGAGGTCGTTATAGAGATTCTCGAGCACGACATAGTTGATGTCGGTGCCGAGGTGGCGCACGGAGGCGTCGAGCAGCTTGAGCTTGTGCTGGATGCAGAGCTTCTTGAACTGCGAGCCGGCGGTGGAGTAGAGCCTGGTGCCCTCGCCGCCGTAGAGCATATTGATCTCGTCGACATAGTGCATCAGATCGAGCGCCTGCTGCCTGCCGATGTACTCATAGAGCGTGCCGCCGAAATCGTTGGTGATGTTGTACTTGCCGTCGGAAAACGCGCCCGCGCCGCCGAAGCCGCTCATGATCGAGCAGCTTTTGCAGCCGATGCAGCTTTTGACCTTCTTGCCGTCGATGGGGCAATGGCGCTTTTCAAGGCTGTGGCCGGCTTCAAAAACGGCGACCCTGAGCGAGGGGACGAGCTTCGTCAGCTCGTAGGCGGAGAAGATGCCGCCGGGGCCCGCGCCGATGATGGCAACGTCGTACTTCATGATAACAACTCCTGTTCTGTGTTTTGCTGTGAGCAGCACGGCAGAGACTGCCGAGCCTTAAACATTCTACATGGGAAACGGAGAAAGTCAAGCGGATCGGCGATAGAAGCATTATTAAAAATAGCACAGCCTATCATAAGCTGTGCTATGGAGCAGTCAAAGGTTCCTGCGGATGGTGCTGATGGCGTTTTTCTCCAGCCGCGAGACCTGCGCCTGCGAAATGCCGATCTCACCGGAGACCTCCATCTGCGTCTTGCCGTCGTAAAAGCGCATGGCTAAAATACGCTGCTCGCGCGGCGAGAGCTTGTCCACCGCCTCGCGCAGAGCGATCCGGTCGAGCCAGCTTTCGTCGGTGTTGCGCGTGTCGCGCACCTGATCCATCACGCAGACGGTGTCGCCGCCGTCGGAGTAGACGGGGTCGAAAAGGGAGACGGGATCGACCACCGCGTCCATGGCGAACACGACTTCCTCGCGGGGGATGTCCAGCTCCTTGGCGATCTGCTCGACGGTCGGCTCACGCTGGTTCTCACGCTGGAGCTTTTCCCGCGCCTGCAGCACGCGGTAGGCGGTGTCGCGCATGGAGCGGCTGACGCGGATGGCGCTGTTGTCGCGCAGATAGCGGCGGATCTCGCCGATGATCATGGGCACGCCGTAGGTCGAGAAGCGGACGTTCTGCGAGACGTCGAAATTGTCGATGGCCTTGATGAGGCCCACGCAGCCGACCTGAAAGAGGTCGTCGGCATTCTCGCCGCGGCTGGCAAAGCGCTGGATGACCGACAGCACGAGCCGCAGATTCCCCTGAATGAGTGTTTCCCGTGCGCGCCCGTCGCCCGCATGGCTGCGCCGCAGCAGCTCCGTCATTTCGTCCGACTTGAGCGTCGGCAGCTTCGCCGTGTTCACACCGCAGATCTCCACCTTGCCGAGCATCGTACCGTCCTCCTTGCACTGGATGCTCTCATTATTTCCGCGGCGGGGCGAAACATACCGCGCGGCGGCGGAGATATTTTTAATCGTTCGGCACAATGCGATGGATTTCGCGCGGGAGGGCGGTTCTCACGGTGCGCGGAGGCGGGCGCGGGAGTTTTTCCGGCTGTTTTTTGCCGGGGTTCGTTCAGGAAAGAAGTCCGATGCTCAGGGCGATGATGGCGGCGTTGAAAAAGTCGTTGAACAGACCGCCGACCATCGGGATCATAAAGTAAGCCGAGGGCGAGGGTCCGTAGCGGCGGGCGACCGCCTGCATATTCGCCATCGCGTTGGAGGTCGCGCCCATGCCGAAGCCGATGAAGCCCGCGGTGATCATCGCGGCGTCATAATTGCGGCCCATGAGCGGGAAGAGGACGAGGATGGAGAAGAACACCATCAGAAGGACCTCAGCGGCAAGGCAGACAAGCATCGGCAGCGCCAGATCCACGAGCTGCCAGAGCTTGAGACCGGAGAGCGCCATGGAAAGGAAGATGGCGAGGAACATATTGCCCATCGTGCTGATCTCGGCGGCGGGGAACTCGATGTGCCCGGTGTGGTCGATGAGGTTGCGGACCGCGACGGCCACGAGCATGGGGCCGATGTAGGCCGGGAAATTGAAGCCGCAGAGCTTCGTGAGTCCCGTGGTGACATAGCTGCCGAGGCCGACGCAGAACGCGAGCATCAGAAAGCCGAGCACAAAGCGGTTGGAGTGCGTGGTGAAGTGTGCGTCGTCGGCGTCCTCCTCGTGCTCGCGGCCCTCGGGAAGCTCCTCGCGCAGATGGTTTTTGACAATAAGATGACGGGCGATGGGACCGCCGAGGACGGAGCCGAAAATGAGGCCGAAGGTCGCCGCCGCAACGGCGACGGTCGTGCCGCCGACCGCGCCCGCGGCGTCGAGGTCGGGGCCGATGGCCGCGGCAGTGCCGGGCCCGCCGATCATGGAGATGGAGCCGCAGCCGAGGCCGTAGAGCGGGTTTTTGCCCATGAGCGCCATCACGCCGCTGCCGACGGCGTTTTGCAGAAGGATGGTGACGATGCTCAGTGCGAGCAGCAGCATCACGGATCTGCCGCTCTTGACAAGCATGGGGATGCTCACGGTGAAGCCGACGGTGGTGAAGAACAGGATCATGAAGACCGTCTCGAGCGTTTCGTCAAAGGTGATGACCGCAAGACCGGAGGCATAGAGCAGGGTGTTGAACAGCGCGAAGCACAGTCCGCCGACAAGCGGAGCGGGCACGCAGAAGCGCCGGAGCGCCGGGAGCTTTCGCGTCAGCGCCGCGCCGAGCCAGTACATAACGGCGCCGAGTGCGAGGGCATGGTACATATTGAGCTGGATCTCTCGCATGGGGTGGTTCCTCCGGTTCTTTGTTTTTTCGCTGGGACGGAATACGCCGCATTGCGGCAGAAGGTGGGATAGGACTTCCTGCGGTGCGAATAGAATGGCAGGGAACAGGGGGGAGCGCGATGAACTGCCGATTTACAGACCTGCGCTGCAAGGAGGTCATCAACATTTGCGACGGCTGCCGTCTGGGCTATGTCGGCGACGTGGAATGTCAGCTGCCCGAGGGGCAGATGACCGCGCTGATCGTGCCGGGGCCGTTCCGCTTTTTCGGCCTGTTCGGCCGCGGCGAGGAATATTATATCCCGTGGGACTGCATCCGACAGGTGGGGGACGACATCATTCTGGTCGATAAGCCGTTCCCGCAGCGCGAGCCGCCGCGCCGCGAACGGCGCGCACGCCGTCGACGTTTATGATGCGCAGGACGAATTTTTTATTATAAAGAAAATGTTAAGAAATGCAAGAGCGGGATGCGGAAAATGAAAAATGTTTAAAATTTCTTCACAACTTGCCGTTCCTCGCGGAAATTTAAGAAAATGTGTGGGAAACAAACATTTTCTTGAAAATAGTGCTTGCAATCTATAGTAATGTACGGTATAATGCTTGGGTATTCCGCACGGGGACCAGACTTCCTGTCTGTGCCAAAGGTTGGCAGGGGGGATGAAGGCTCCGGAGGTAAAACTAAATTTGAAGGAGAAACTACAAGCAATGGCAAACGTCGTATCCATGAAAGCCCTGCTCGAGGCAGGCGTCCACTTCGGTCATCAGACCCGCCGCTGGAACCCCAAGATGGCTCCCTACATTTACACGGAGCGCAACGGCATCTATATCATCGACCTGCAGAAGACCGTCAAGAAGCTCGAGGAAGCCTACAACTTCGTCCGCAGCATCTCCGAGAGCGGCCAGTCCCTGCTGTTCGTCGGCACCAAGAAGCAGGCGCAGGAGGCCATCAAGGATGAGGCTCTTCGCTGCAATATGTACTATGTCAACGCCCGCTGGCTCGGCGGCATGATGACCAACTTCAAGACCATGCGCACCCGCGTGGATCGCCTGAACCAGCTCAAGACCATGCAGGCGGACGGCACCTTCGATATGCTGCCCAAGAAGGAAGTCATGAAGCACCTCGGCGAGATCGAGAAGCTCGAGAAGTACCTCGGCGGCGTGAAGGACATGAAGAAGCTGCCCGGCGCCCTGTTCATCGTTGACACCCGCAAGGAGCGCAACGCCATCGCTGAGGCGCACAAGCTCGGCATCCCCGTTGTCGCCATCGCCGATACCAACTGCGATCCCGACGAGATCGACTATCCCATCCCCGGCAACGATGACGCTATCCGCGCCATCAAGCTCATCGCCTCCGTGATGGCCAACGCCATGATCGAGGGCAAGCAGGGCGAAGTCACCGAGGACGCCGCGGCGGAGAAGGCCGAGGGCGAGGCTCAGGCCGAAGCCTAATTTTACGAGGAGGACAAGAATATGGCTATTAGTGCTGCTGATGTGAAGAACCTGCGCGAAATGACCGGCGTGGGCATGATGGACTGCAAGAAGGCTCTGACCGAGTGCGACGGCGACATCGACAAGGCGATCGAGTATCTGCGTGAAAAGGGTCTCGCCGCTTCTGCGAAGAAGGCCGGCCGCATCGCTGCCGAGGGTATGGCTTACGCCACCGTCATCGACGGCGTGGGCGTCGTGGTCGAGGTCAACGCCGAGACCGACTTCGTCGGCAAGAACGAAAAGTTCCAGAACTTTGTCAAGGGCGTCGCCGCTGTCGTCGCCAAGGAAGACCCCAAGGATCTCGAGGCTCTGATGGCGGCTCCCTACGGCAATGGACGTACCGTTGAGCAGGAGCGTCAGGAGATGGTCCTCGTCATCGGCGAGAACATCCAGGTCCGCCGCTTTGCCCGCTTCGCGGCCAACACCTCCACCCCGTATATCCATGCCGGCGGCAAGATCGGCGTGCTCGTCAACTTCAAGGTCGACGGCGGCATCGACGCCACCGAGATCGCCAAGGACGTTGCCATGCAGATCGCGGCCCTCAATCCCCGCTTCTGGGATAAGAGCCAGGTCTCTCAGGACGTTCTCGACGAGGAGAAGAAGATCATGATGGCTCAGATGGCCAACGACCCCAAGATGGCCAGCAAGCCCGAGCAGGTCCGCGAGAAGATCGTCATGGGCAAGCTCAACAAGTTCTATTCCGAGAACTGCCTGCTCCAGCAGGAGTTCGTCCGCGGCGACGTGTTCACCGGCACGGTCGAGCAGTATATTGCTGACGCCGCCAAGAAGCTCGGTGGCAAGATCGACTTCGTGGACGCCGTTCGCTTCGAGAAGGGCGAGGGCATCGAGAAGAAGCAGGAGAACTTCGCCGAAGAGATTGCTTCCATGATCAAGGGCTAAGGCTCCCGAGAGCAAATAACACAGAGGCCGGACACGGAAGTGTCCGGTCTCTTTTCTTGTGCAGAACGACGAAAAAACGCAGGTTTATTTTTGCAGGAGCAATGCAACAAAAATTGCAAAAATCCTTGTAAAGAGACGTGAAAAATGCTATAATAATTAAACTTATCGGGTAAATCCACCCGAGAATGAATTTTTTCGCAGGAGAGATTGCGTTGGGTACCCTGTCCGACCTATGGAATTCACTTGATTTTTCGGCAATGCTGTCGGCGCTGATGCGCCTGATTGCCGTATTTTTATGCCTGACGGTCCACGAGACCTGCCACGGCCTTGCCGCCTATGTGCTCGGTGACCCGACCGCGAAGCGGGAGCATCGGCTAAGCCTGAACCTGCTGCACCACATCGACTGGGTTGGCCTTGCGTGTATGCTGGTGCTCGGCTTCGGCTGGGCGAAGCCCGTGCCGGTGGATATGCGCTATTTCAAGAAGCCGAAGCAGGGCATGGCGCTCACGGCGCTTGCCGGGCCGGTATCGAATTTTGTGCTGGCGCTGCTTGCTCTGCTGTGCGCGCGGCTCGTCTATCATCAATACGGCGCGCTGTGGGATTTCATCTTTGACCTGCTGCTGACGACGGCGTATCTGAGCATCGGTCTCGGGCTTTTCAACCTCATTCCCATCTCGCCGCTCGACGGCTCGAAGGTACTCTTTGCCTTCCTGCCGGACAGCGCGTATGAGAAGCTGATGCGCTACGAAAAATACGGTATGATCGCGCTGCTGATCCTCGTGTGGCTCGGCGTGGGCGATAATGTGCTCAGCACGGCGATCTATAACGTATACGCTGCTATGATCAATTTCGTTTTCCGCGGCATCGTTTGAGCGCGGAGAGTGAACGGAGAAACGAATGGACAACCCTATTTTTAAGCTCGAGGGCGTGGTGCATGAGCGCTCGGCGGAGACGCTTCAGGATTTTGAAGGCCCGCTCGACCTCATCCTTTTCCTGCTCTCAAAAAATAAGATCGAAATACAGGACATTCCCATCGCGCTCATCTTAGAGCAATACCTTGCCTACCTCGAGCAGCGCAAGCAGCTTGACCTTGAGGTGGCGAGCGAGTTCATCACGATGGCGGCGCACCTGATGTACATCAAGACGCGGATGCTGCTGTCCATCGAGGACGAGGAAGCGCAGAACGAGATGGAGCAGCTCATTCAATCCCTGAAGGAGCGCCAGCAGAAGGACACCTATCTGCGCATCCGCACGCTGACCGAGACGCTGGGGCCGATGAGTGAGTTCGGACGCAACACGATGACGAAGAATCCCGAGCCGATGGAGCGCGGGAAGATCTACGAATACGACCATGAGAAGGCGGACCTGGTGCTGGCCATGCAGTCGATCTTCGATCGCGCGGAGAAGCTGGCGCCGCCGCCGCGCGCGGCCTTTGAGCAGATCGTGCAGCGCGAGCCGTATTCCGTCTCCGACAAGGCGGGCGAGATCGTGCGGCGGCTCAAGAGCTTCGGTATCACGCGCTTTTTGCTGCTGTTCCGCGGCGCGAAGAGCCGCAGCGAGATCGTGGCGACCTTTATGGCGGTGCTGGAGCTGTGCCGCGCGAGCGTGATCCGTCTCGCGGGCGGCGAGACCGACTGCACGGTGGACTGCGAGCAGGACGCACCGGAAACTTTTACATTGTGAGGAACGTATGGCACTGGAAACGATGGACTTACATGAGGTCCGCTCGGCGATGGAGGGCATTCTCTTTGCCGCCGGCGAGCCGGTGAATATCGACCGCATCTGTCTGGCGCTCGAGCTGGACAAGCCGACGGCGGAGCAGGTTTTGCAGGAGCTCGGCGACTACTACGCTTTCGAGCGCCGCGGCATCCGTCTGGTGCGGATGGAGAACTGCTATCAGCTCTGCTCCGCGCCGGATTACGCGGACATCATCCGCAAAGCGTTTGAGATCCGAAAGCCCGCGAAGCTCTCTCAGCCCGCGCTGGAGGTGCTGACCATCATCGCCTATTATCAGCCGACCACGCGCGCCTATGTCGATCAGGTGCGCGGTGTGGACAGCTCGTACACGATGGGACTTTTGCAGGAGCGTAAGCTCATCGAGGAGTGCGGACGGCTCCAGGTGCCGGGACGGCCCAGGCTCTACCGCACGACGAAGGAATTCCTGCGCGTGTTCCATTTGAGCTCGCTCGAGGAGCTGCCCGAGATGCCGGGCCTTGAGGCGGACGGCCAGCTGCGGCTGGATACGGACGGTGCGATACTTGACCCGACGCAGCTCACGGCTGCGGCGGAAAGCGAGCCGGACGCGGAGGAATAAGCGGACCGGACAGCGAACGGGAAGGGAGGCTTGACCATGACGGCGCTGGAGATCATCGGCATGATTCTGCTGCTCTTTCTTCTCCTTTCGCTGCTGCGCGTGGGCGCGATCGTCGATTTCGGCGGGGAGCTGCGCGTGCGGCTGCGCGTCGGTCCGGTCAAGCTGACGGTCCTGCCGAGGAAGGAAAAGAAAGCACAGAAGAAGGCAGCGGAAGCAGCCGGGAAAACGCCGGAGGAGAAGACAAAGCCGAAGGCGGCGGGCGGACACCGCCTGCCGAAGCTCAGCTTTCCCGAGCTGCGCGAGCTTGCGGGGACGGTGCTCGGCGCGCTGAAGCGGACGCTTCGCCGCACCTGCCGCCGCACGCGCATTGACCCGCTGGAGGTCGGCGTGATTTTTGCGGGCGACGATCCGGCGGACACGGCGCAGACCTACGGCTATGCCAACGCCGCGCTGTGGACCCTGATGCCGAGGCTCGAGGAGCTGTTCTATATCCCGAAGCCGTCCGTCTATCTGAGTGTGGACTTCACAAAAACGGAGACCTCGGCGGAGGGGACGGTCGGCGTATCGCTGCGCGTGTGCGACCTCTTTGCCATTCTCTTTACGTTGGCGGTGCCGGTGGGAAAATGGTTCCTGCGTTGGCGCAGGGCACACGGGGGCGAGGCAAAAGCGGAGCCGCCGGCGGAGCGCGCGGCTGCGCCGGAAACGAACGAACCGGAAAAACGGACTGCATAGAAAGGAAGATTACGATGGAAAACAAGGAAAAAAATTCGGTAAGCGAGCTGATGGAGACTACGATGACGAAGATCCGCGAAATGGTGGATTCCAATTCCGTCATCGGTGAGCCGATCACCACGCCGGACGGCGTGACGCTCATCCCCGTGTCCCGCGTGAGCCTTGGCTTCGGCAGCGGCGGCGGGACCTATGGCCAGACCAGCGAGCGCTTCGGTGGCGGCGGCGGAGCGGGCGTGAAGATCGACCCCGTGGCGTTCCTCGTCATCAAGGACGGGCAGACGCGCATGGTGCCGGTCGCCGTGCCGGCGACTGCGACGGTGGACCGCGTGCTGGAGATGGCGCCGCAGCTCATCGACCGCGTCGAGGGCTTCGTCAACAAGAAAAAGGAAGAGAAAGAATTTGTGTAAAAGCGGGCATACTGAAGTCATTCTGTAAAAAGGGTGATGGAAGTTGACTCGTGTCGTGCAACGAAGGGCGGCGCTTGTGCTGATGGTATGCAGCCTGCTCGGCTGCGTGGACTGCGCGGCGGCGCAGAGCGCGCCGCAGACCGGCGCGGAGGCGTTCATTCTGATGGACGCCGGCAGCGGCCGGGTGCTGACCGGAAAAAACACCGAACGGGAGCTTGCGATTGCGAGCACGACGAAGATCATGACGGCGCTCGTGGCACTTGAGACAGGAAACCTTTCGGACAAGGTGACTGTAAAGCAGAACCACTTGAAGGAAGGCTCGTCCATGTACCTGCGCGCCAGCGAGGTGTTGACGCTCGAGGAGCTGCTCTACGGGTTGCTGCTGCCGTCGGGAAACGACGCGGCGGAGTGCATCGCCGACCATTGCAGCGGCGGGGTGGAGCGCTTCGTCGCGAGAATGAATGAGAAGGCCGCGGCGCTCGGCATGACGCACACCTCGTTCGCGAACCCGAGCGGACTGGACGCGCAGGGACACTATTCCTGCGCGCTCGACATGGCGCGGCTCGCGGCGTATGCCATGCGTGAGCCGACCTTTGCGCGCATCGCCGCGACCAGAACGGCGGCGGTGGGCGAGCGGATGCTGGGCAACCACAACAAGCTGCTCGCGTCGCTTGAGGGCTGCACCGGTCTCAAGACCGGCTATACGGACAATGCGGGCCGCACGCTTGTGACCTGCTGCGAAAGAGACGGGATGCGTCTCATCGCCGTGACGCTCAACGACCGCAGCGACTGGGCGGATCACGCGGCGCTGTATGAGTACGGCTTCGCCGCCTTCGCGCGCAAGCGCGCGGTGGCGCGCGGCGAGGAATACACCCTCGCGCCGGTGCGCGGCGGAACGCAGACAAGCGTGTCGCTCGCGGCGGGGGAGAGCTTCTTCTATCCGGTGACGGCGGGGGAGGAGCTGCTCGTATCGGCCAGGCTGCCGGAGGAGCTGACCGCTCCGCTCACGGCGGGGCAGGCGGTCGGCGAGCTAATCGTTTCCATGGACGGAAGGGAGCTCGCGCGGGTGCCGCTCGTATGCGCGGAGACGGTCGCGGCGGCCGAAAAAAAGCAGAGCCTGTTCGAGCGGCTGTTTGACCGGACAGGCTGAGGAAAAGAGGTGCTTTGCGCTGGCAGAGCGTTTGCAGAAGCTGATCGCCGCGGCGGGGCTGTGCTCCCGCCGGACGGCGGAGGAATGGATCGCCGCGGGGCGCGTGCGCGTCAACGGCGAGACCGCGACGGTCGGACAGAGCGCCGACCCGGAAACGGATACGATCTGCGTGGACGGCGTGCCGCTCACGCCGCCGGAGCGGAGGGTCTACCTGATGCTCAATAAGCCGCGCGGCTATGTCACCACGCTCAGCGACGAACGGGGACGGCCCACGGCGGCAGAACTGGTGGCGGACTGCGGGACGCGCGTTTATCCGGTCGGGCGGCTGGACCTCGACAGCGAGGGACTGCTGCTCTTCACCAACGACGGGGCATGGATGCAGCGCATCCTGCACCCGAGCCATGAGATCGAAAAGACCTATGAGGTCACGGTGGCGGGAGCGGTCGAAAACGCGGCGGCGGAGCTTGCCGCGGTGCGCTCCGTCGACGGAGAGCCGATCGCGCCCGCGCGGGTGCGTCTGCTGCGAAAGGGGAAGGAAACAGCGGAGCTGTCCGTCACCATCCACGAGGGGAAAAACCGCCAGATCCGGCGGATGTGTGCAGCGGTCGGGCTGCACGTCAAGCGCCTGCGCCGCGTGCGGGAGCACACCCTGTCGCTCGGCGCGCTGCCGGAGGGCGGCTGGCGCGAGCTGACCGCGGACGAGGTCCGCGCATTTGAGCAAGAGAAGTGAGGAAAACACCCATGCCGAAGAACATTTTACATACCATCGAGAAGAACATGAGCAGCTTTTCCAAGGGGCAGAAGCTCATTGCCCGTTTTATTCTGGAGGATTACGACAAGGCGGCGTTCATGACGGCCAGCAAGCTCGGCAAGACCGTGCAGGTGAGCGAGTCGACCGTGGTGCGTTTTGCGACGCAGCTCGGCTACGACGGCTACCCGAGTATGCAGCGAGCTTTGCAGGAGATGATCCGCGGCAAGCTCACGAGCATCCAGCGCATCAAGGCGTCGGAGGGGGAGCTGAGCGGCAGCGACCTGGTGACGAACGTGCTCCAGCGCGATATGGAAAAGATCCGTATGGCGATGGACCAGACCGACGGCTCGGAGTTCAGCCATGTGGTGGACATCATCGCGCAGGCGAAGCACATCTATATCGTGGGCTTCCGTTCCTCGTCGTTCCTGGCGGGCTATCTCAATTTCTATTTCCGCCTGATCTATGACAATGTAACGCAGGTGCAGGGCGGCGCCGCCGGCACCTTCGACCAGCTTTTCCGCGTGGGTCCCGGCGATGTGGTCATCGCCATCTGCTTCCCGCGCTACTCCGAGCTGGCACTCAAGACGGTGCAGTATGCCAAGGATCGGGGCGCGACCATCATCGGCGTGACCGACAGCGAGATGTCGCCGGTGTATCAGATGTCCTCCGGCTCGCTGCTGGTGCGCAACGAAATGATCTCGTTCGTGGACTCGCTCGCGGCGCCGATGAGTATGCTCAACGCATTGATCCTTGCCGCCGCGCACAAGCAGGGAACGGATATTTCCGCGACCTTCAACGAGCTGGAGCACGTCTGGGATCGCTTCGGCATTTTCGGAAAGGTCGAGGATGAATAAGCAGCTCACGGTGATCGGCGGCGGAGCCGCCGGAATGATGGCGGCGATCTGCGCGGCGCGCAGAGGAACAGCCGTCACGCTGCTCGAGCCGAACGAGCGGCTGGGCAAGAAGCTCAACATCACCGGCAAGGGCCGGTGCAATGTGACGAACGACGCGGGCTGTGAGGAGCTGCTGGCAAACGTGCCGCAAAACGGGCGGTTTCTGTATTCCGCGTTCTCCCGCTTCGACGGGCGCGGCACGATGGCGTTCTTTGAAGAGCTCGGCGTGCCGCTCAAGGTCGAGCGCGGGCGGCGCGTGTTCCCAGTGTCGGACCGCGCGTTCGACGTGTCCGCCGCGCTGGAGCGGGAGCTCAGACGGCTGCGCGTCACGCTTGTGCGTGATCGCGCGGTGTGCGTGCTGACGGACGAGACCGGCGCGGTGCGCGGCGTCAAGGGCGAGAAGGGTACATATCCCGCGCAGGCGGTCGTGCTGGCGACCGGCGGCGTGAGCTATCGGGGTACCGGCTCGACCGGCGAGGGGCATCGCATGGCGGCGATGCTCGGTCACACGGTCACGCCGCTCACGGGATCGCTCGTGCCGCTGCGCGCGGACGGCTGCGCGGAGCTACAGGGCTTGAGCCTGCGGAACGTGGGGCTGACGGTCTACGAGAACGGAAAGAAGATCTACACCGATTTCGGGGAGCTGCTCTTCACGCATTTCGGCGTGTCCGGCCCGCTGGTGCTCTCGTCCTCGGCGCATATGCGGCACTTTGATAAAAAGAGCTATCGGCTGGAGCTTGACCTCAAGCCGGCGCTGGACGAGCAGCAGCTCGATAAGCGCCTGCTGTCGGATTTTCAGAAGCACGCGAACAGCGATTTTTGCAACGCGCTCGGCGAGCTTCTGCCGCAGAAGCTCATTCCCGCGGCGGTGGAGCGCTCCGGCATCCCGCCGCACGAGAAGGTACACGATCTCACGCGCGAGCAGCGCGCCGCGCTGCGGACGCTTTTGAAGCATTGGAGCATCGACGTTCTATCGCCCATGCCGGTGGAGAATGCCATCATCACCTCCGGCGGCGTCAAGGTCGGGGAGATCGACCCGAAAACGATGGCGTCGAAGAAGGTGCCGGGGCTGTATTTTGCCGGTGAGATCATCGACGTGGACGCCTATACGGGCGGCTTCAATCTGCAGATCGCGTGGGCGACCGGCAAGGCTGCCGGCGAAGCGGCAGCGGAGTATTTGACAGAGCGATAAAGGAAATATACTTTACACACAGAGTGAGGGAAAAGCAGACGATGATACCCGAAAAGCACTGTGCCGTCGCGGTGGACGGCCCCTCCGGCGCGGGGAAAAGCACGCTGGCCAAGGCGATCGCGGCGAAGCTCGGCATTTTGTATGTGGATACCGGCGCGATCTACCGCACGATCGGCTACGCGGTGAAGCGGCGCGGCATTGAGCCGCGCGACGAAGCCGCTGTCCGCGCGATCCTGCCGGAGCTGGAGATCGGTATGCGCTACGAGGCGGACGGTGAGCAGCACATGCTGCTCAATGGACAGGACGTGACGCGCGAGATCCGGCTGCCGGAGATCTCCATGTACGCGAGCGCCGTGTCGGCGCTGCCGGCGGTGCGCGCGTTCCTGCTGGAAATGCAGCGCGATCTGGCGCGGAAGCACAGCGTCATTATGGACGGGCGCGACATTGGCACGGTGGTGCTGCCGGACGCCGAGGTGAAGATCTTTCTGACGGCGTCCGCCGAGGTGCGCGCGCAGCGGCGCTGCCTCGAGCTGGAACAGCGCGGCACGCCGAAGCCCTACGACGAGGTGCTGCGTGAGCTCAATGAGCGGGACTACAACGACTCCCACCGCGCCGCCGCGCCGCTCCGGGCGGCGGAGGACGCAATAGTCGTCGATACCTCCGCGCTCGATTTCGACGCGAGCAGGGAAGCGCTGCTCGCCCTGATCCGGGAGAGGCTGCAATGAACCATGTTTTTTTTGGCATCATCTGGGTGCTCGCGCAGATACTGCGGCTGCTGTACCGCATCGAGGTGAAGGGATTGGAGAACCTGCCGCGGAACGGCGTGCTGCTCTGCCCGAACCATGCGAGCGACCTTGACCCCGTGCTCATCGGCATCTGCCTGCCGATCAACTACCGCCTGCATTTCATGGCGAAGGAGGAACTGTTCCAGAACCGCTTGTTCGGCCGCATCCTCCGCGCGCTGGGGGCGTTTCCGGTCAACCGCGAGGGAGCGGACATCCAAGCGGTCAAGACCGCGATGAAGGTCATCCACGAGGGCGAGAATCTGCTCATTTTTCCGGAGGGAACGACCATTCACGATGGCGTGGGCTGCCACGACGGTCTGCCGGCGCACGCCCATTCCGGCATCGCGATGATCGGCGTGCGCTCGGGCGCGACGCTCGTTCCGGTATTCGCGGACGGGAAGAAGAGAATGTTCCGCAAGACGACGATCATTTTCGGCGAGCCGTATGTGCCGCAGATCACGGGACGGCGCGGGACCTCCGAGGAGCTGCAGAAGGTCGCGGACGATGTGCTGCGCGAGGCGTATGCGCTCGGCGGTCAGGCGGTGGGAGGCGCGCCGCTGTGAGGGTCATTCTTGCTAAGACCGCAGGCTTCTGCTACGGCGTGGAGCGTGCGGTCGCGCTCGCGCACGAAACGGCCAAGGCGCATGGCGGCGCGATGCTCGGGAGCGTTATCCACAACGCCAATGTCGTCGCGGAGCTGGAGCGCGAGGGGATGCGTCTGATCGCGTCGCCCGGGGAGGCGGCAGCGGGGGAGACGGTGCTCATCCGCTCCCACGGCGAGAGCCGGGAGGTGCTGGAGGAGCTGCAGGCACGCGGCGCGGAGATCGTCAGCGCGACGTGTCCGAACGTGCGGCACATCCAAAGACTTGTCACCGAGGCCGAGGCCACGGGGCGGCAGGTCGTCATCATCGGCGAGCACGACCACCCCGAGGTGCAGGGCATCGCAAGCTGGTGCAGGGGCGCAAAAATTTTCGGAAACGCCGAAGAAGTTGCGAAATGGGCGGAGGAAACGGCGGAAATTGCCGATTTGCCCATAACGATGGTCGCGCAGACCACCTGTATTCGTGCGCTTTGGGAAAGTTGCGTGAAATTTCTAAAAAAAGAGTGTACAAATCTGAAAATTGATGATACAATATGCAATGCTACGCAAAAGCGTCAATCGGAGGCGGCGGAGATCGCTTCTTCGGCGGACGTGATGGTGGTGGTCGGAGACCGGAAAAGCGCTAACACCAGACATTTGACGGAAATCTGCAAAGAGAACTGCACGCGCGTCTATCAGATCGAGGACGCCGACGAGCTCTCGCCGGACATGTTTCATGGCTGTACTGTTGCGGGCCTGACGGCTGGTGCCTCCACTCCTGCGGGCATCATTAAGGAGGTATATGCAACCATGACGGAAGAAATCAAGACCATTGAAGGTAACGAGACCTTCGAAGAAATGCTCGACAAATCTTTTAAGACTTTAAATACAGGAGATAAGGTGACCGGTATCGTCACGGCCATCGGTGCGACCGAGATTCAGGTCGACCTGGGCTGCAAGCAGGCGGGCTACATTCCCGTCAGCGAGCTTTCCAGCGATCCCGACGCCAAGGTCGAGGACATCGTCCATGTCGGCGACGAGATCGAGACCTACATCGTCCGCGTCAACGACGTGGAGGGCTATGCCACCCTTTCCAAGAAGCGCCTCGACGCGGTCAAGGTCTGGGAGGACATCGAGAATGCCGTTGAGAACAAGACCGTTCTCGAGGGCATCGTCACCGAAGAAAACAAGGGCGGCATCGTTGTTTCCGTCAAGGGCGTGCGTGTGTTCGTTCCCGCTTCTCAGAGCGGTCTGCCCAAGGACAGCGACCTGAGCCAGCTCATCAAGCAGCGCGTTCAGCTCCGCGTCACCGAGGTCAACCGTGCCCGCCGCCGCGTCGTCGGCTCCATCAAGGCCGTGCAGAACGAGGCCCGTGCGGCCGCGCAGGCTGAGATCTGGGCCAACATCGAGGTCGGCAAGCACTATGACGGCGTGGTCAAGTCCATGACCAGCTACGGCGTGTTCGTCGATATCGGCGGCGTGGACGGCATGGTCCACATCTCCGAGCTGAGCTGGAGCCGCATCAAGAATCCCGCCGAGGTCGTCTCTGTCGGCGATCATCTCGACGTGTACGTTCTCTCCTTCGATCCCGAGAAGCACAAGATCTCTCTCGGCGTGAAGGACCGCACCCAGAATCCCTGGGATGTGTTCATGAACACCTACAAGGTCGGCGACGTGGCCAACGTCCGCATCGTCAAGCTGATGACCTTCGGCGCGTTTGCTGAGGTCGTTCCCGGCGTGGACGGTCTGATCCACATTTCCCAGATCGCGGACCGCCGCATCGACAAGCCCTCCGACGTTCTGGCCGAAGGCGACAAGGTCGATGCGAAGATCATCGCCATCGACGAGGATAAGAAGAAGATCTCTCTGAGCATCCGTGCGCTGCTCACACCCGCTGCGGAAGAAGAGGCTCCCGTCGAGGAGTAAATCCATACTGAATGAAAAAGGACAGGCTCTGCCTGTCCTTTTTTCTGTCTTCTTTCGGAAATTAGGCTTTTCAAGCGGGAAGATGTGTGGTAGAATACTCCTGTTGACAAAGTTTTAACAAAACCCTTTACCATATTCATTCAGGAGGAGACCAACGATGAACGTTCAGGAACTCTATCAGATGAAGCTGACCACCGCCGCCGAGGCGGTCAAGGCCGTCAAGAGCGGCGACTGGGTCGATTACGGCTGGTGCACGAACCATCCCTACACGCTCGACAAGGCGCTTGCCGCCCGTCAGAGCGAGCTGCGCGACGTCAAGGTCCGCGGCGGCGTGACGATGTGGATGCCCGAGATCTGCAAGGCGGAGGACGCCGGCGAGCACTTCACCTGGCATTCCTGGCATTGCAGCGGCATCGACCGCAAGATCATCGCCAAGGGAATGGGCTATTTCTCTCCCATGCGCTACAGCGAGCTGCCGCGCTTCTATCGCGACGGCAACGCCAAGGTGGATGTGGCGATGATCCAGGTCACGCCGATGGACAAGCACGGCAACTTCAGCTATGCGCTGGCCTGCTCGCATCTGGCGGATATGCTCGATAACGCCAAGACGGTCATCGTCGAGGTCAACGAGAATCTGCCGTGGGTCTATGGCCTGAACGGCTGTGAGATCAACATTGCCGACGTCGATATGGTCGTTGAGGGCGAGAACCCGCCCGTGGCGCAGCTCGGCGCGGGCGGCGCACCGACCGAGGTCGACACCGCGGTAGCGAACCTCGTCGTGCCGCAGATCCCGAACGGCGCCTGCCTGCAGCTCGGCATCGGCGGTATGCCGAACACCATCGGCTCGATGATCGCGCAGTCCGACCTCAAGGACCTCTCCATTCACACCGAGATGTATGTGGACGGCTTTGTGGATATGGCGATGGCCGGCAAGATCACCGGCAAGCACAAGCAGCTCGACAAGGGCCGTCAGGTCTTCGCGTTTGCCGCCGGTACGCAGAAGCTCTATGATTACATGGACCGCAACCCGGACGTCATGGGCGCGCCGGTCGATTACACGAACGATGTTCACGTCATCTCGCAGATCGACAACTTCATTTCCATCAACAACGCCATCGACTGCGACCTCTTCGGCCAGGTCAACGCCGAATCCGCCGGCATCAAGCACATCTCCGGCACGGGCGGCCAGCTTGACTTCGCCATGGGTGCATATCTTTCCAAGGGTGGCAAGAGCTTTATCTGCATGTCCTCGACCGTCACCGGCAAGGACGGCACGGTCAAGAGCCGCATCGTTCCTACGCTGACGCCCGGCTCCATCTGCACCGATCCGCGCTCCTGCACGCACTATATCGTCACCGAGTACGGCATGGTCAACCTCAAGGGCCTGTCCACCTGGGAGCGCGCCGAGGCGCTGATCTCCGTGGCGCATCCCGACTTCCGCGAGCAGCTCATCGCCGACGCGGAGAAGATGCACATCTGGCGCAGAAGCAACAAGTAAGCCTGCTGTTTGATACAAAAGGGCGGCCCGAAGGGGCCGCCCTTTTTCCTGCCGTAGGTGCGGGATCGGGCGCGATTTTTGAGCAGGAGGCAGAAAAAACTTGAAAAATATTCGGACTTGAGCTATACTATATACAGAGGGGAAATGACCCTTTTGCGGTTTTCTATGTTGTGTGACTGAAAATTTTTGACAGGAGGCGGGCGTCATGTTCTGCGTAGGGGATAAGATCGTGCATCCGATGCACGGAGCCGGTGTGATCGAAAGCATCGTGGACGAGAAGATCGGCAGGGACCTTGTCCGGTTTTATGTGTTCCGGATGCCTGTCTCCGGCCTGACGCTCAAGATCCCGACGGCGAACAGCGAGATGATCGGAGTCCGCGCGGTCTCGTCAGCAGAGACGATCGAGCGCGTGCTCGCGGAGCTCCCGAAGCTGAGCGTGGACATGACGACGAACTGGAACCACCGCTACCGCGAGAATATGGAGCGCATCAAGAGCGGCGACCTGCTGGAGGTCGCAGGCGTGATCAAGGCGCTGATGCACCGCGACGGCGAGCGCGGGCTCTCCACTGGCGAGCGCAAGATGCTGCACAACGCCAGACAGATCCTGCTTTCGGAGGTCGTGCTGGCCGAGGATGTGGAGTACGCCGACGCGGAGGCGCGTGTCAATGCGGCCATGATGGCGGAGGAGAGCGCATGAAAAAGCTGCTTGGGAGGCTGCTGGGCAAAGGCGTTTTCGCCGTTCGTCCGACCTGCACGGCGATCCTTGCCGCGGCGGGCAGCTCGCAGCGGATGGGCGGCGAAAATAAGCTCCTGCTGCCGCTGGATGGGATGCCGGTGCTGGCGCACACGCTGCGCGCGGTCGACGCGGCGCAGAGCGTGGACGAGATCGTGATCGCGGCGCGGGAGGAGGACCTGCTGACCTACGCGGAGCTCTGCAAGACCTATGGCATTCGCAAGCCGGTCAAGGTGGTCGTGGGTGGCGCGACAAGAGAGGAATCCGTGCTGCGCGCGGCGCTGGAGGCAAGAGCCGACGCGAAGCTGCTGGCTGTCCAGGACGGAGCGCGTCCGCTCGTGACGCCGGAGCTGTTCGACGCGGTGGTACTGCGCGCGGCGGTGTGCGCCGCGGCGGCTCCCGCTGTGCCGGTGCATGATACCATCAAGCTCGCACGGGATCGCCGCGTGACGGAAACGCCGGATCGCTCCATGCTTTTTGCCGTGCAGACGCCGCAGGTTTTTGACGCCGGACTTCTGAAAGCAGCGCTGCAATCCGCGCTGACGGAGCACGCGGCGCTGACGGACGATTGCTCCGCGGTAGAGCGCCTTGGCAAGGCAGTCTACTTGACAGATGGCGACGAGGAAAACATTAAGATCACCACACCGCTCGACCTGATCGTCGCGGAGGCGATCCTGCGCCGACGGGAGGAACGGGAGGCGGAGAAATGACGGGCCTGCGCATAGGACACGGCTATGACGTCCACCGCCTGACGGAGGGGCGGAGGCTCATTCTCGGCGGCGTAGAGGTGCCGTATGAAAAGGGCCTGCTCGGCCACAGCGACGCCGACGTGCTGACGCACGCCGTCATGGACGCTCTGCTCGGCGCGGCGGCGCTGGGCGATATCGGCAAGCTCTTTCCTGATACGGACGCGGCTTACGCCGGGATCTCGAGCATCTTGCTGCTCGAGCGTGTGGCAGAGCGGCTGCGTGAGGCGGGATATGCCGTCGTCAACCTTGATGCGACGGTTTTAGCGCAGGCTCCGAAGCTCGCGCCCTACCGTGAGCGGATGCGGGAAAACCTTGCCCGCGTGCTTGCGCTTGACGCTTCCTGCGTCAGCGTCAAGGCGACGACCGAGGAGGGGCTCGGCTTTACCGGAGAGGGACTTGGCATCGCGGCGCACGCAGTCGCGCTGCTCGAGAAAATAGGATAAGAAAAAGGACGGCTGAGCCGTCCTTTTTTGCTATGCAAACGCACGACAAAAATAGATATGAGCCCTTTCCTCGCCCCTGCGGGGCAACCGGAAAAAATGCACAAAAGCTTCACGCACCGGCCTTTGTGCATTTTTGTGGTGCGGTGCATGTGCGTGAAGCTTCATGCGCTCACGCCGCAGGCGTCCATCGCGGCGAAGAGCCGCGCGCGGTTTTCTTCGCTCATTTCGCACAACGGCAGACGGAGAAGATCGCTGCACAGTCCCATGCGCGCCATCGCGGTCTTGACCGGAATGGGATTGACCTCGCAGAAGAGCGCCCGGATGAGCGGAGCAAGGCGAAGCTGTTCGCATCCTGCCTCCAAAATGCGGTCGGCAAGGCACAGCTCCACCAGCCTGTGCATTTCGCGCGGAACGATGTTTGCCGCGACGGAGATCACCCCCGCGCCGCCGAGCGCGCAGACGGCGGCGGTGTCCTCGTCGTTGCCGGACCAGACGGAGAAGCCGTTGCCGCAGAGGTTAAGGGTCTCCTGGATCAGGGCGAAGCTGCCGGAGGCCTCCTTGACGCCGACGATGTTCGGGTGCTGCGCGAGCACGGCGTAGGTCTCGGCGGTGCAGCTCACGCCGGTGCGGGAGGGGACGTTGTAGACGATGAGCGGGCGGTCGACGGCGTCGGCGACGGCGGTGAAGTGGCGCACGAGCCCGCGCTGCGTCGCCTTGTTGTAGTAGGGCGTGACGACCAGAACGCCGTCCGCGCCCGCTGCACAGGCCTCACGCGAGAGTGCGATGGCGGAGGCGGTGTTGTTCGAGCCGGTGCCGACGATGACAGGGACGCGGCCGTTTACCTGCCGGACGGACCGCTCGATGATCTCGGCGCGTTCGGCATAGGTCAGCGTCGCGCCCTCGCCGGTCGTCGCGCAGAGGATAAGCGCATCGGTGCCGGAGGCGATATGCCATTCGATCAGCTGCTCAAGGGCGGGGAAGTCGATGCCGTCTGGCGTCATTGGCGTCACGAGCGCAACGCCGGAGCCGCGGAATATGGGTTGGGACATGATGGAAGCTCCTTTCTTTTTGATAGCAGCGTGGAAAATATTGCCGGGAGAAAAAGAACGGTTTTCCTTGAATCCTTGCGCATTTTATCCTATAATGTAGAAACGCAGGGAAATGCGGCCAATGGAGGACCCCTATGAAACGATTCTGGAAAACGATCATCTTGAGTATGCTGCTTGCGCTCACGCTGTGTGTCGGCGCGCAGGCCACAGAGAATACTATGCTCAAGGTCGGCTTAAAATACGGCACGAACGCTCTTTTTACGGCGCGGCTGCAAAACTACAACGATACGCTCAGCGGCTCCGGCTACGAGTTCGGCTATTACGATGCCGACCGCAGCTTCGTTCCGCTCGCCGCGACGGATGAGCAGAGGATCACCGTTACGGTGGACAGCAACGCCTACGTTTCCGGCGGCGTGTGCTATGAGACGCGGCCGACGAATTACTCCACCATCCTCGGCGCCTACCACATTGAGCTGCTCACGGCGTTCGGCAGCTACGAGGAGGCGCTTGCGGTGGCGCAGAGCTACCCGAAGGGCTTCGTCGCCTACATCGACGGGGCGTATCGTGTGCGCGTCGGCAACCACGCGAGCTACGATGAGTCCGCGCGTGTACTGTCGGAAACAGATGTGCTGGCCTATGGCGCGCAGATCGTAACGCCGAGCAGCACCGGTGTGGTCGTGTCGGTCACGGATACGGACACCGTCCTCTTTGAGTTCGACTGCTCGGGCCTTCGCAGCCTCGGCGTCCGCCCACGCTCGGTGAGCGGGGAGAAGACGGTGACGTGGTTCTCCGGCTACCGCTACTACGGCGGCTTTGAATACCAGCGCACGACCGGCGGCTACATCAGCGTCATCAACGTGCTGGATATCGAGGATTACGTCAAGTGCGTCATTGCGGCGGAGATGTCGAACGACTGGCCGCTCGAGGCGCTCAAGGCGCAGACAGTCTGCGCGCGCACCTATGCCGCGTCTCAGACGCGGCACCGCAGCGCAGGCTTTGACGTCTGTTCAACAACAGACTGTCAGGCGTATCGCGGCGCGGCACTCTCCAATGAGCGCTCCGACGCGGCGGCGGAGGAGACGCGCGGCGTCTATCTCTACTACAACGGCGAGCTGGTGACCAACGCGGTCTACTACTCCTGCAACGGCGGCGCGAGCGAGAGCTGCAAGAACGTCTGGGGCAGCGAGGTGCCGTATCTGCAGGGCAAGCTCGATCCTTACGAGGCAAGCGTCGCGTGGCGCTTCTCCCGCTACTACTGGTCGTTCACCGCGACCGGCGACGAGCTGCGCGAGGTGCTCAAGTCCGAGGCCAATACCGACATCGGGCAGGTGCAGAACGTCTATGTGTCCGAATACAGCGACACGGGCAACGTCATTGCCATCACCTATGAGGGGACTCGGGGCAGCTACACCGCGCGGCGCGAGAAGTGCCGCACGCTCCTCAACGGCGTGTACGACCATATCAACGTGCGCAGTATGCGCTATACCGTCACCGGCGGCGACGCGAGCACCTACTACGTCAACGATGCGCAGAGCTCGGTGACCGGCACGGGTGGGCTGTATGTGATCGACGGCGACGGCACGGTCACGCCGAACAATGCCGGCGCGAAGGATACCTACGTCATCACTGCGGGCGGCGTGCAGTCGCTCGAGCGCAAGAGTGCGAACACGAGTAATACCTTCACCTTCTCCGGCTCGGGCTGGGGCCACAACGTCGGCATGAGCCAGTGGGGCGCGTTTGCCATGGCGGAGCAGGGCTATACCTACCGTGACATTCTGAATTTCTACTACACGGGCATCACGCTGAGCTGATGCGGAAAGAAGCAAGATGAAAACAAGCGATTTTTACTACGACCTCCCGCCGGAGCTGATCGCACAGACGCCGCTGGAAAAACGCGACGAGTCGCGCCTGCTGTGTCTCGATAAGGCGACGGGGGAGTGGTCGCACCACCACTTTTATGAGCTGCCGAATTTTTTGAGGGCGGGGGACTGCCTGATTTTGAACAATTCCCGCGTCCTGCCGGCGCGTCTGCTGGGACACCGTTTGCCCGGCGGCGGAGCCTGCGAGGTGCTGCTGCTGCAGGACAAGGGCGATAAGGTGTGGGAGTGCCTTGTGCGTCCGGGCAAACACCTGCGCGAGGGTGCGCGGGTGAGCTTCGGCGACGGCGAGCTGACGGCGGAGATCGCCGAGGTCCTGCCGGACGGCAACCGCCTGGTACGCTTCGACTACGAGGGAATTTTCCTTGAGGTGCTCGAGCGGCTCGGCAAGATGCCGCTGCCGCCCTACATCAAGGAGGAGCTGCAGGACCAGGAGCGCTACCAGACTGTCTACTCCAAGGTCAACGGCTCGGCGGCGGCCCCCACGGCGGGTCTGCACTTCACGCCGGAGCTTCTGGAGAGGATCGCTGCCAAGGGCGTCGGCGTCGGCTATGTGACGCTGCACGTCGGGCTCGGCACGTTCCGACCGGTCAAGGAGGACGAGATCGAGCAGCACGATATGCACAGCGAATACTGCACCATTCCGCAGGAGACGGCGGATCTGATCAACCGCACGAAGGCGAACGGCGGGCGTGTGATCTGTGTTGGCACGACCTCCTGCCGCACCATTGAAAGCTGGGCGGGGGAGGACGGCACCATGACCGCGACCGGCGGCTGGACGAATATTTACATCTATCCGGGCTACCGCTTCAAGGTGATGGATGCGCTTGTCACGAATTTCCACCTGCCGGAGTCTACGCTCATCATGCTGGTGAGCGCGCTCGCGGGGCGCGAGCACGTTTTAGCCGCCTATGAGGAGGCGGTGCGCGAACGCTACCGCTTCTTCAGCTTCGGCGACGCGATGTTTATCTCCTGATGCATACGAATCGTATATGCATTGCATATACGATTCGATATTCTGTATATACAAAATGTGAGGAACAAGCTATGTTCAAGGTCATCAAATACGAGGGCAAGGCCCGGCGCGGCAAATTCCAATGCGCCCACGGCGGCGAGGTGCAGACGCCGGTTTTCATGAACGTCGGCACGCAGGCGGCGATCAAGGGCGGCGTGAGCGCGCTGGACCTCAAGGAGCTCGGCTGTCAGATCGAGCTGTCCAACACCTACCATCTCCATCTCCGCCCGGGCGACGACGTGGTGCGCCAAATGGGCGGACTGCATAAGTTCATGCACTGGGACGGCCCGATCCTGACGGACTCCGGCGGCTTCCAGGTGTTCTCCCTTGCGGGACTGCGCAAGATCAGGGAGGAGGGTGTCACCTTTGCCTCCCACCTTGACGGTCACCGCATCTTCATGGGGCCGGAGGAGAGTATGCGCATCCAGTCCAACCTCGGCAGCGACATTGCGATGGCGTTCGACGAGTGCGTGGAGAATCCGGCACCCTACAAGTACGCAAAGGACTCCTGTGAGCGCACGCTGCGCTGGCTGGAGCGCTGCAAGGCAGAGCATGACAAGTTAAACTCCTTGCAGGATACCGTCAACCCGGGGCAGATGCTTTTTGGCATCAATCAGGGTGCGACCTTTGAGGATCTGCGCATCTGGCACATGAAGGAGATCGCAAAGATTGACTGCGACGGCTACGCCATCGGCGGTCTTGCGGTCGGCGAGCCGACGCAGGTGATGTACGACATCATCGACGCGGTCGAGCCCTATATGCCGCGGGACAAGCCGCGCTACCTGATGGGCGTCGGCACGCCGTCGAACATCATTGAGGGCGTGGCGCGCGGCGTGGACTTCTTCGACTGCGTGATGCCGGCGCGCAACGCGCGCCACGGCAAGCTCTTCACCTGGAGCGGCGCGATCAACCTGAAAAACGAGAAATACAAGCTCGACGAGCGCCCGATCGACGAGCGCTGCGACTGCCCGACCTGCCGGAATTTCTCGCGCGCCTATCTGCGCCACCTCTTCAAGGCAGACGAGATGCTGGCGCTGCGCCTTGCGGTGATGCACAATCTCTATTTCTACAACAAGCTCACGGAACGCATCCGCGACGCGCTGGACGCTGGCGAGTTTGCGGCCTTCCGCGCGGAATACAGCGAAAAGCTTTCGGAAAGAGCGTAATTTGCCGCAGAAAACTCTTGCACATTAGGACGGATTCGGCTATAATGACAGCAATGCTGTTATGGCGGAACCTTAAAAACGAAAGGAACTTTAACAATTATGGAATCCCTTCTTCTCATGGTCGCGATGATCGCGGTATTCTATTTCCTCATCATTCGTCCGGAAAACAAGCGCAAAAAGCAGGCGGAGCAGATGCGCAGCAGCCTGAAAAAGGGCGACCGCGTCACCACCATCGGCGGTATGGTCGGCAAGATCGTGCAGGTCAACGACTCTACCATCGTCTTTGAGACGAGCGAGGACCGCGTCCGCATCGAGGTGACCAAGTGGGCGGTGCAGTCCACCGGCGCGATGGAGCAGGCTGCCGCGCAGAAGAGCGGCAAGAAGGCTGACAAGGTCGAAGAAAAGGCGGAGGAGACTCCTGTTGTCGAGGAAAAGACTGAGACGGTCGAGGCTCCTGCTGCGGAAGAAAAGCCCTCCTACGATCCCGAGATCAAGTAAATCATATCCTGACGCGAAAGCGCCGGCCAAATGGTCGGCGCTTTTTTGCGCACTTTTTTCGAGGGCCTGGATATAAAATGCAGCCTTGCGGCATACGCTCTCTTGAACGACCGGGATGGGGAGGGTTATGGAATGGAGAAGAAGCGATTGCCGGTGAGGCCGATCGTGCTCGGCTTGGCGACGGCGATGGGTGCATATCTGGTGCTGCTGACGCTTACGGCCTATCTGACGGTGAGCGGCAGACTGGATGAAGCGCGAATAGGGCAAACGGCGTGGGCGTGCGCCTGCCTTGCGGCCTTCGGCGGTGCGATGATAGCGTCACGGGAGAAACGGGGGGCAGCGGTGCTGCCGCTGCTTGGCGCTGCGGCGTTTTGGGTGTGCGTGTCGCTGCTCGGGCTGCTCGCGTCGGATGCGCCGGACCTGAATGGGGTGCTGGGGCTGCTCGCGGCGTCTGCGCTTGGCGGGCTGCTTGCGGCGGGACTTGCGCGGCGGGAGAAGGGAAAACGGGCAAAGCGACATAAAACGCCTCGTTCCCGACGGTAAACATAAAGATCGAAAAACGGCACATTCTGCGCGGCGTGAACGGATTGCACAAATATGGCGTGAGTGGGGAATGGGGATGCTCTGAAGGACGGTTTCCAGATTTGGTAAACAGCGGTTTTTCACGATACCATATCTTGTTCCGAAAAAGCTCGGTGTACGAAGTTTACATAATGGTGTTTACATAATATTTTGACATAATTGACAAAATTCGGGAAATTGAGGAAATCCGCTTGCGAAACGGGGACAAATAGCCTATATTTATAAGTGCTTTCGCTCCCTCGCTTTTTGCGCCCTGCGAATTTCCTCGGCGGAAAACAGTGAGGGATTTACATTGAAGCAAAGACGAACGGCGGCGCGTCTGCGATGCGTCAGTCTGCGAAAAATACCGCTTTCCATGCTGGCGCTTGCCGCTTTTTTTCTTCTCGGCGCGGTCCTCGGCGGCATGGTCGCCGCGCGCGGCGCGTCGGCAATGGGCGGCGAGCTGAGCCGATATCTTGAGGGCTACCTTGCCCTGCGCATCGAGGGCGCGCCCTCCTCCGCGGCGGTCTGGCAGACGATGGTCTGCTTTTTCCGCGCGAGCGCGGCGGTGTTCCTGCTGGGCTTTGCCTCCATCGGCGTGGCGCTCATTCCGGCGGTGTGTGCCGCCCAGGGCTTCCTGTACGCCTATTCGCTTCTTTGCTTCGCCTCGGGTCTGGGGCAGGATGGATTTTTCCTGCTGCCTGTTCTCTTCGCGCTGCGGCTGATGCTTGTGCTGCCTTGCACGCTGCTGCTCGGCAGCGCCGCGTGGGAGACCTCGCGCGGTCTTGCGGCCTTATCGGTCGGCGGCGGAAAGCGGGCGAAGGGCGTGACCTACGGAAAGCGGTATTGGTCCCGCTTTGGGATCGCGTGTGTGTGTTTATTTTTTGGCGCGGCGCTGGAGCTGTGGTTCATTCCACGCATCCTGTCGCTTTTGCTGCGCTGATCTTACGGAAGGAGGTGTGCCGGATGGCGTCCGATTATCTGAAGCTCTATGAGGATTATCTGCGCGAGGAAAAGCACGCTTCCGAAAATACGCTCAGCTCCTATCTTCGCGACCTACGCCAGTTTTCCGAGCACCTTGCCGCCCAGCGGGTGACCGATCTGCGCAAGGTCAAGACCGCCGCCATCAGCGACTACGTCGCGTGGATGGGCGGCAAGGGAAAGTCCGCCGCGACGGTCACGCGCGCGCTGGCCTCCATCAAGTCCTTTTATGCCTTCCTTGCCGAGCGCGGCGAGATCAAGACCAATCCCGCCAAGGGCGTCGCCGCCCTCAAGGTCGAGCGCAGGTTCCCGGAGATCCTGACCGGCAAGGAGGTCGAGCTGTTCCTCGACCAGCCCCGGTGCGTGGACGCCAAGGGCTACCGCGATCACGCGATGCTCGAGCTGCTCTACGCTACCGGCATCCGCGTGAGCGAGCTCATCTCGCTCGACGAGAGCGACTGCAGCCTTTCCGCCGGCTTTATCCGCTGCGAGAGCAAGGGCAAGGAGCGCATCATTCCGCTCTATCCCGCCGCGGTCAAGGCGCTTTCGGATTACATCAAGGACGTCCGCCCTCAGCTGCTGGCCGATCCCGAGGAGACGGCGCTGTTCGTCAACATGAACGGCGAGCGCATGAGCCGTCAGGGCTTTTGGAAGATCGTCAAGCACTACCAGGAGATGGCGCAGATCGACAAGGACATCACGCCGCACACGCTGCGCCACTCGTTCGCGGTGCATCTGCTGGAAAACGGCGCGGACCTGCGCGCCATTCAGGAGATGCTGGGTCACGCGGATATTTCCTCCACGCAGATCTACACCCATGTTGTAAAAAAACAGCTGCGGGACATCTATCAGAAGGCGCACCCGCGCGCGTAATAGAAAAAGGAAACGGGAAGGACGCTTCGGCGTCCTTCTCTTTTTGCCCTCCGGCGCAATGCACCGCTTCTGGCGCGGGCGCATAGTATGCTGCGAGGAGGGGAGAGTATGGAACGCTATTTACTGGTCGCACGCTCCATCACGCACGCCCAGCAGATGATGAAGGTCCTGGACCGTGCGGGCATCCGCACGCGGGTGCTGCGCGCGAGTGCCGAGCTGACGGGCCGCGGCTGCGGCTACACGCTGGAGGTTGCGGAGCGGAATTACGCCACCGCCATCCGCCGCCTGCAGGACGCGCAGGTCGAGCCGGTCAAGATCGTTCGGAGGTAGGGCCATGATCTATCTGGACTCCGCTGCGACGACCTTCCAAAAGCCCCTGAGCGTTTCCTATGCGATGCAGAGGGCCATGCGCACCATGTCCTCGCCGGGGCGCGGCGGCTATGCCGCGGCCAGAGCAGCGGAGGAGACCGCCTTCCGCTGCCGAAGCCTTGCCGCCGAGCTGTTCGGTGTACCCTCGCCGGAGCAGGTCGTCTTTACCTCCAACGCGACGCACGCCCTGAACATTGCCATCCGTTCGCTCGTGCCGGAGGGCGGGCGCGTCGCCGTCTCCGGCTATGAGCACAACGCCGTCACGCGGCCGTTGTACGCGCTGGGCGCGAGGATCAAGGTCGCCGCTTCGCCGCTCTTTGACCGCGCCGCGCTGCTGCGCGCCTTTGAAAACAGCATCTCGCCGGAGCTTGACGCCATCGTCTGCACGCACGTCTCCAATGTGTTCGGCTTCGTTCTGCCGATCGAGGAGATCGCTGCGCTCTGCCGCGCGGAGGGAGTTCCCCTGATCGTGGACGCCTCGCAGTCCGCGGGCATCCTGCCGTTCGAGCTGGACACGCTCGGCGCGGCCTTTATCGCCATGCCGGGACACAAGGGACTTTACGGCCCGCAGGGGACGGGACTTTTGCTGTGCGCGCACGACGCCGCACCGCTCCTCTACGGCGGCACGGGCAGCGCGTCGCTCGAGCAGACCATGCCGGACTTCCTGCCGGACCGGCTGGAGGCCGGTACGCACAATATGCCCGGCATCGCGGGCTTGGAGGCAGGGCTGCGCTTCGTGCGGGAAAAACGCGGCAGCATCGAGCGCCACGAGCGCGCGCTGATCGCGCGGGCCGCCGCTGCGCTGCGCGGAATGGACGGCGTTACGGTCTATGCCGCGCGGGACGCCGCGGAGCAGGTCGGGGTGCTGTCCTTCAACCTGGATGGCAGGGAGCCGGAGGAGACCGCGGACGCGCTGGCGCAGCGGGGCTTTGCTCTGCGCGGCGGACTGCACTGCGCGCCCTACGCCCACCGCACGGCGGGAACGCTGCCGAACGGAACGGTGCGCCTGAGCGTATCCGCCTTCACCTCGGCGGCGGATATCGACGCCTTTGCCCATGTGCTGCGGAGTATCGTGCGCGGCTGAAGGCTGCGCTGCACAAATTCATGGAAAATTCATGCTCTTTCAGTTGCTTTTTTTTGCGGATTATATTAGAATATGAATAACTATTGCTTAAGAGGGATATGCCATGGAATTTGTGATGACCATACTCGAGGGCGCGTGGCGTTATGTGACGACCATCCGCATCGCGGACTATCTGGATATCGCGCTGATGGCCTATTGCTGCTATCTGCTGCTCCGCCTCGTGCGCAGCACTCGCGCGGAGAGCTTGGTCAAGGGCATCATGGTGTTTCTGCTGGCGCTGTGGATCTCGCATGTATTCAAGCTCAATGGCATTTACTTTATCCTCAACCACATGCTTGATGTCGGTATCCTCGCACTGATCGTCCTTTTCCAGCCGGAGATTCGCCGCATTTTAGAGCAGGTCGGCTCGAGTAAGCTGCGCTCGTTCATTCCCTTTGCCGCAAAGCAGCAGTCGAGCGCCATTGAAAACGCCATCGCGCAGACGGTGCTCGCCTGCACCGAGATGTCCAAGACCCGCACGGGCGTGCTGATCGTCTTTGAGCGTGAGATCAACCTCGACGAGATGGCGCGCACCGGCACCATCGTGGACGCGCAGGTGAGCAGCGAGCTGCTGAAAAACATCTTCTTCGTCAAGGCCGCGATGCACGACGGTGCGGTCATCATCCGCGACGGGCGCATCCTGGCGGGCGGCTGTATGCTGCCGCTGTCGAAGAATGTGAACCTCAGCCGCGACCTCGGTATGCGCCACCGCGCGGGCATTGGCATGAGCGAAAATTCCGACGCCGTGGTCGTCATCGTCTCGGAGGAAACGGGCACCATCTCCGTCGCCATCGGCGGACTGCTCAAGCGTCACCTCAAGCCGGAGACGCTCGAGAAGCTGCTCATCAACGAGCTCATGCCGCAGACGGAGGAGACCGAGGCGGACAAGCCGCAGCTGCATTTGCCGCGTATCCTGAAAAAGCGGAAGGAGGACGACGAAGAAAATGGAGCAAACTAAAGGCCACAGGGCGTTTTGCATCGGCTTGTCGATCCTCATTGCGCTGCTTGTCTGGTTCTACGCCAACGGCGACACGGAGGTTGAGATCTCTGTCAACGATGTCCCCATTGAGTTCACCAATGAGGATACCTCACTGGCGGACAAGGGGCTGATGCTCCTCTCGTATGAGGAGGAGGCGATCGACCTCAAGCTGAGTATGCCGCGCAGCACCTACTTCAAGCTCGACCCCGGCAAGATCCGCATCGTGGTCGATCTCAGCTCGGTCACAACGACCGGCACACAGACGATCACCTACAGCGTGCTCTATCCGCGCGGGCCGCGCGGCGAGCTGCTTTCGAGCAGCATCACGCAGAAAGAGCCGACCGTCCGCTCGACCACCATTGAGATCGGCGAGCTGTTCCGCAAGAATGTGGAGATCCGCTGCAAGGTCGTCGGCAACGTGGCGGAGGGCTATATCGCCGGCACGGTCCGTATGCTGCCCGAGACGCTTGAGGTGCGCGGCCAGCAGGTCGACATCATGCAGGTGAGCTACGCGCAGGTCACGCTGAACATTGAAAACGCGACCTCCACGGTCGTGGAGCTGCTGGGCTTTGAGCTGTACGATTTCAGCGACCAGCTCATCCGCTCGAACCGCATCCATCCGGCCAGCGAGAGCATCCAGGTGACGATGCCGGTGATGACGGTCAAGGAGGTCCCGCTCACGGTCGAATTTGTCGAAACGCCCGGCTCGCGGCTCGAGAACGTCAAGTGGGCGCTGACGCCGATCGACACGATCACGCTCTCGGGCGACGCCTCGACGATGGCTGCCATCGACGAGATCAAGCTCGATACGCTCTCGCTCGCCGATCTCAAGGCGGCGGAGACCTTTACCTACGACATTCCGCTTCCTGACGGCGTGGACAATCTCAGCGGCGTGACGAGCGTGACGCTGACCATCCTGTTCGACGACATCGACTCCCTGACGGTGGACGCCACGCAGTTCGGCTACGAGAACCTGACGACCGAGCGTGATGTGACGGTCGTGACCTCGACGCTGAGCGTGACGCTGCGCGGCACGAGCACGGCGCTCGCGCGGGTGAATGAAGAAAACCTCCGCGTGGTGGCGGACCTGACGAACGTTTCCGACGCGGACGGCGTCTATACCGTCCCTGCAACGGTTTATGTGGACGGGCTGGACGTCGGCGCCGTCGGCAGCTATCAGGTGACCGTGCGGTTGAGCGGCGGAGCGGAAAACAGTACAGAGCATAACTGAAGGAGAACCTATGACCCAGATAGCAACGGTTGAAAAAATATTGCGCGGCGGCAGGGCGGAGATCTCCGTTCCCCGTAAGTCTGCCTGCGGACACGACTGCGAGAGCTGCTCGGGATGCGGGATGCAGGGCTCGTCCACCCATGCGGTGGCGCTCAATCCCATCGGCGCGCAGGCGGGACAGAAAGTCGTGGTCGAAAGCAGCAACAAGCGGCTCTACGGCGTGATGCTGCTGGTCTACGCGGTGCCCATCGTGTTGTTTCTGATCGGCTACTTTGCCTCCTATGCGCTGACCTCTGAAGGCCTGCGCTATGCCGTCGCCATTGCGGCGTTCTGCCTCGGCATCGTGCCGGCGATCCTCTACGACCGCAAGCTGAAGCGTGAGGGCGGGCTGGCGTTCACCATCATACGAACCCTGTAGCGCAGATATGTTCGGCTACGTTCTGCCCTCGCGGGATCGGCTCGACGAGCGGGAACGCGATCGCTTCCGCGCCGTCTACTGCGGACTGTGCCACACGCTCCGGGAGCGCTACGGCTTTGCCGCGAGCCTCCTGCTCAACTACGATTTCACCCTTTTAGCCATTCTGCTCTCAAGCGGAGATGAGGAGCCCTGCACCGTGCGGCGCTGCGCCGTGCATCCCTGCAAGGGCTGCCGCGCGCAGACAAGCACGCCGGCACTCGAGGCCGCGGCGGACCGGACCGTGATCCTCTCCTGGTGGCAGCTGCGGGATCACATCGCCGACCACGGCTTTTGGAGCGGGCTCAAATACCGCTTTGCTTCGCTCTTTCTGCGCGGTGCTTACCGCAGGGCGGGGGAGCGGCTGCCGCGCTTCGACGCGGCGGTGCGGCTGCATCTCCAAGCGCTCGCGGCGCTGGAGGATGCGCGCTGCGCCTCCGTTGATATGGCGGCGGAGCCCTTCGCGGCGCTGATGGCGGACGCGGCGGCAGACCTCACGGACGAGAAGCGCCGGCGCATCCTCGGTCAGATCCTCTATCAGCTCGGCCGCTGGATCTACCTCATCGACGCGGCGGACGACCTGAAAAAGGATACCGAAAGCGGGAATTATAACCCACTGCTTTACCGTTATCATACGGAAAACGGCGTTCTCGGCGACGCGGACAGGCTCGCGCTGGCCGAAACGCTGGACGCCTCCATCGAGCGCATGGCGAGCGCCTACGCACTTTACGACTACGGCGTATGGACGCCGATCTTGGACAGTATATTTTATGAGAGCCTTTACGGCATCGGCAAAGCCGTTTTGGACGGGACCTACCGTCGCCGCACGCGGACGCGGTACGGTGAACGCAAGAAGAAAAGCAACGAGGAAGCACTATGAACGACCCCTACAAAGTATTGAACGTCTCGCCCTCCGCATCGGACGAGGAGGTAAAGAAGGCCTATCGTGACCTTGCGCGGAAGTATCATCCCGACAATTATCACGATAACCCGCTTGCCGATCTCGCGCAGGAGAAGATGAAGGAGATCAACGAGGCCTACGAGCAGATCCAGAAGCAGCGCAGGGCGGGCAGCGGCTACGGTGCGCCGCGGCAGAGCTACTACGGCACGACGAGCAACGGCTATTCCAGTGCCGACCCGACCATGCAGCAGATCCGTCTCGCCATCGCCCGCGGCGACATTTCGCAGGCGGAGCGCCTGCTGAACGCGGTCAGCGACCACAATGCCGAGTGGAGCTTCCTCATGGGCAACGTCTGCTACCGCCGCGGCTGGCTGGACGAGGCAAAGCGCTATTTCGAGACGGCCTGCCGGATGGACCCGGAGAATCCCGAGTACCGGCAGGCGCTCGCGGCCTTCAACAACCGCGGCTACCGTCCGCAGGGCTATCAGACCGTTTCCACGAGCTGCGGCAACGATGTCTGCTCAAACTGGTGCCTCGCGGCACTGTGCTGCAATCTTCTCGGCGGCGGAGGCTACTTCTGTCTGCCGTGTATGTTCTGATTTGAATGAGGAGGAGATCACATTGGTCAAAAGCATGACGGGCTACGGAAGAGCCCGCGAAACGCGCAACGGCCGCGATATCACCGTCGAGGTCCGCTCGGTCAATAACCGCTATCTTGACTGCACCGTCAAGATGCCGCGCGCCTACATCTTCGCCGAGGACGCCGTGAAGGCGCGGGTGCAGAAGGCCGTCTCGCGCGGCAAGGTAGACGTGTTCATCACCATCGACACCTCGGCGGCGGACGAGGCGGTCGTCAAGCTCAACCGCCCGCTTGCGCAGGGCTACTACAAGGCGCTGTGCGAGATCAACGAGGCCTGCGGTCTTGAGAGCGAGATCACCGCGTCGACCATCGCCCGCTTTCCCGACGTCCTGACCGTCACCAAGGCGGAGGAGGACCTGGAGAGCGTTGCCGTCGACCTCTGCGCCGTGCTCGATGACGCGCTTGCCGCGTACAATCGGATGCGCGCGACCGAGGGCGAGCGCCTTGCCGCCGACATCGGCAGCCGGCTTGATACCATCGAGCACATCACCGGCATGGTCGAGGAGCGCTCGCCGCAGACCGTTGCGGAGTACCGCGCGCGCCTGACCGCCAAGATGGAGGAGGTCCTGCAATCGACCACCATCGACGAGGCCCGCATTCTCACCGAGGCCGCCATCTTTGCCGATAAGATCGCCGTCGACGAGGAGACCGTCCGCCTGCGCTCCCACGTTTCCCAGCTGCGTACCATGCTCGTCTCCGACGAGCCGATGGGCCGCAAGATGGACTTCCTCATTCAAGAGGTCAACCGCGAGAGCAATACCATCGGCTCCAAGTGCAACGATATCACCATCGCGCGCGATGTGGTCGCCCTGAAGGCGGAGGTCGAAAAGATCCGCGAGCAGGTGCAGAACATCGAGTGAGGAGGGGACGATGAAGCTCATCAACATCGGCTTCGGCAATCTGGTCTCCGCCGAGCGTGTGCTGGCCATCGTCAGCCCCGATTCCGCGCCGATCAAGCGTCTCATTCAGGAGTCGCGCGAGCGCGGTATGCTGATCGACGCGACCTACGGCCGAAAGACCGCGTCCGTTTTCGTGATGGACAGCGACCATGTGGTGCTCAGCGCCATCGCGGCGGAGAAGCTCGCGCAGCGGCTCGGCCTTGAAATTTTGGGAGGATTGGAAGAAAACGAATGAAAACAGGGAAGACCTTTATCATCTCCGGCCCCTCCGGCGTCGGCAAGAGCACCGTGCTCCGTGAGCTGCTGCGGGACCGCGACGACCTCTATTTTTCGATCTCCGCCACAACGCGCACGCCGCGTGAGGGGGAGATCAACGGCGTTCACTATCATTTCATCAACGTCGATCAGTTCCGTGAAATGATCCAGGAGGATGAATTCCTCGAGTATGCCGAGTATGTCGGCAACTTTTATGGCACGCCCAAGCGCTATGTGGACGAAGCCATGGCGCAGGGGAAGGACGTTATCCTTGATATCGAGGTGCAGGGCGCCCTGCAGGTCATCGGCAAGCGGCCCGATACCGTGCGCATCTTCATCGCCCCTCCCTCGTGGGACGCGCTGGAGCAGCGCCTGACCGGGCGCGGAACGGACAGCCCCGAGAAGATCCAGAAGCGCCTCGTCCGCGCCAAGGTCGAGCTTCAGACTGCCGACACCTACGATTACTTTGTCATCAACGACACGGTGGAAAATGCCGTGCGCGAGATCAACGCCATCATGCTCGCCGAGCATTGCCGCCCGAGTGAGCGCATGGAGATATTGCAGTAAGATATCTAATTTAATTTATCAATCATGCCGCGCCGCGGCGAAAGGAAGTAAACGACTATGATGCTCTATCCCGCTATGAACACCCTCACCAAGAATGTCCCCAACCGTTACCTGCTGGTCAATGTGGTCGCGCGCCGCGCCCGCCAGATCGCTGAGGACGCCGAGCTGGAGGGGATCCACCTGACCGAAAAGCCCGTCACCGAAGCCATCAATGAGGTCGCCGACGGCGAGATCACCGCGGCGGACATTGATACGCACATCAATAAGTAAGAACAAACGATTCGCCGGAGAGGGGGAGAAGCATGGAACAGCAGATCGCAAGGATCGCCCTCTCCGGCGTACCCTACAGTGCGGACAAGCTGTATTCCTACCTCGTCCCGCCCGAGCTGGCTGACGCCTGCCGCGCGGGCGTTCGTGTGAGCGTACCGTTTGGCCGCGGCAACCGCCGCACTGAGGGCTTCGTGCTCGAAACGCTGTGCGAAGCGGCGGACAAGCCGCTCAAGCCGGTCTTTACCGTGCTGGACGAGCAGCCGCTGCTCGACGCGTCCCTGCTGCGCCTTGCCAAATGGATGAAGGCGCGCTATTTCTGCACGGTCTACGACGCGCTCAAGACCATTCTGCCCGCGGGCATCTGGTTCCGCTACCGCGAGACCTACCGCCTGGCGGACGGTGTACAGGAGAGCGACTTGTCAGCACTTGCCGCGGCGAACCGAACGGATAAGCTGCTGCTTGAGGCCGTCACCGCCCGCGGCGAGCTGGAGCGCAGCGAGCTCGAGGAGCTCGGCGGCGCGCAGACGATGAAGCGGCTCAAGCTCCTGTGCGAGCAGGGCGTGCTGTACTCCGAGACGACGGCCATCCGGCAGATCAGCGACAAGTCGGTGCGCATGGTAAGCCTTGCCGTGAGCGCGGAGGACGCGCTCGCCGCGGTCGAGCCAAAACGCCGCAGCGCGCCGCTGCGCTATGCGGCGGTCGAAATGCTCTGTGCGCAGGGCACGCTCTCCTCGTCGGATATCTGCTACTATACCGGCGCGTCGCTGCAAACGCTGCGCGGGCTGGAAAAGGCGGGCATCGTCTCATTTGCCAAGCAGGAGGTCCTGCGTGTCAGCAGGCACGAGCCCGTTGAGATGACCCTGCCCATCGTGCTCAACGACGAGCAGCAGCAAGCCTTTGACGGACTGCTGCCGCTCATCGCCCGCCGCGAGGCGGGAGCGGCGCTGCTGCATGGCGTGACCGCCAGCGGCAAGACGCAGGTGTATATCCGCCTCATTGAGGAAGCTCTGGCGATGGGCCGCACGGCGATGCTGCTTGTGCCGGAGATCGCGCTCACGCCGCAGATGATGGCGAAATTTACCGCCTATTTCGGCGAGAACGTCGCCATGCTCCACAGCGGACTTCAGCTGACGGAGCGCTACGACCAGTGGAAGCGCATCCGCCGCGGCGACGTGCGGGTCGTGCTCGGCACGCGCAGCGCGGTGTTTGCGCCGTTGCCGGATCTCGGACTTATCATCATGGACGAGGAGCAGGAGCCGACCTACTGCTCGGAAAACCCGCCGCGCTACCATACGCGCGATGTCGCGCAGTTCCTCTGCGCGCAGAGCGGCGCGCTGCTGCTGCTCGGCTCGGCGACGCCGACGGTCGAGACGATGTATTACGCGCGGGAAGGGCGCTATCAAGTTTTCCCGCTTTACAGACGCTACAATGAAAAAGCGCTCCCCGAGGTGTTCATCGCCGATTTGCGCGACGAGCTTCGCGCGGGGAACGAGACCGCCGTCAGCGAACCGCTCCGCTCCGCGCTGGAGGAAAATCTCGCGCGCGGCGAGCAGAGCATTCTCTTTCTCAACCGCCGCGGCAGCAGCCGAATGCTGCTGTGCGGTGAGTGCGGCGAGGTGCCCGAGTGCCCGCGCTGCAGCGTTCCGATGACCTATCACAGTGCGAACGGACGGCTGATGTGCCATTACTGCGGCCACAGTGAGCCGGCCTATGAACGCTGCCCGCAATGCGGCGGCATCATGAAGCACATCGGCACCGGCACGCAGAAGGTCGAGGAGGAGCTGCACGCTCTGTTCCCCGGAGCGAAGGTCCTGCGTATGGACACCGACACGGTCGGCGCGTCGCATGGGCACGAAAAGCTCCTGCGGCAGTTTGAAGAAGAAAAGATCCCGATCCTGCTCGGCACCCAGATGGTCGCCAAGGGCCTGGATTTTGAGAACGTCACGCTGGTCGGCGTCCTCTGCGCCGACGCTTCGCTCTATATCGACAACTACCGCGCGCCGGAGCGCACCTTCAGCCTGCTCTCGCAGGTCGTGGGCCGCGCGGGCCGCGGCAGCAAGCAGGGCAGAGCGATCATTCAGACCTTCACGCCGGAAAACGAGGTCATCCGCGCGGCGGCCACACAGGATTACGACGCGTTCTACGAAAGCGAGATCCGGATGCGCCGTCTGCGGCGGTATCCTCCCTTTGCGGACCTTTTCACTGTCACCGTTTCCGGAACGGAGGAGGGCCGGGTGCTCCGGGCCGCCGTGTCCGTCCGGGAGACGCTGCGGCAGCTTTGCAGGCGGCCGGAACTGGCCGCCGGGGAGCCGGAGGTCTTAGGCCCCGCCCCCGCGCCGGTGGTGAAGGTGAATAACCGGTTTCGCTACCGCTGCACACTGGTGGGAAAGAATGACAAGGCCACCCGGGAAATGCTGGCATGGCTGCAAAAGGATTTCGCCAAAGACAGCGCCAACCGGGGCATGAATCTGTTTATGGACCATAACGCGGCGGACTGACCGCCGTGATCAAATCAAGGAGGTGCCATTCATGGCATTACGAAAGATCGTAGAACAGGGCGACGAGTGTCTGACAAAGGTCTGCCGCCCGGTGACAAAATTTGACCGGCGGCTGCATGACCTGCTGGACGATATGGCGGAGACGCTGGCAGACGCCAACGGCGCGGGACTGGCGGCGCCCCAGGTGGGGATTTTACGCCGGGTCTGTCTGGTGCTGGACGAGGAAGCGGAGGAATATTTGGAGCTCATCAACCCGGAAATCATCGCCCAGAGCGGCGAGCAGACCGGGCTGGAGGGCTGCCTCAGCGTCCCCGGCAAGTGGGGCATCGTCACCCGGCCCAACCGGGTGCGGGTCCGGGCGCAGGACCGGGACGGCAACTGGTTCGAGGCGGAGGCCGAGGGCCTGACAGCCCGGGCCTTCTGCCATGAGATCGAGCATCTGGACGGCCACCTGTTCGTGGAGCACATCGACCACTTCCTCACCGAGGAGGAATTGAAGGACTATCTGGAGGACGAGGAATAATGCGCATCCTGTTTATGGGCACGCCGGATTTCGCGGCGGTGTCTCTGAAGCGACTGGTGGAGGACGGCCACGAGATCTGCGGCGTGTTCACCCAGCCGGATAAGCCCCGGAACCGGAACAAAGTGACCTTTTCTCCCGTGAAGGAATATGCCTTGTCACAGGGCTTGGCTGTATATCAGCCGACTAAGCTGCGGGACGGTACGGCTCTGGAGCTGGTGAGATCTCTGGCCCCGGAGCTGATCGTGGTGGTGGCCTACGGCTGCATCCTGCCCAAGTCGGTGCTGGAAGCGCCGAAATACGGCTGCATCAACCTCCACGTCTCCCTGCTGCCGAAATACCGGGGCAGCGGGCGTAGCCGTTGTCGAACGCGCCGTTCGACCAGGCAACGGTGCCGTCTGCCTTGGGTGACAAAAAGCCGCGGTAGACGATCTGGTTGGCGTAAACCGCGCCATCGTAGCAGGTGAGGATGACGTATTCCTCCTCGCCGCTGAAATCGATGTTCAGCACCAGCTCGTCTGTGCCGTCGCCGTCCAGGTCGAGCAGGGCGAAACGGGTGATCGTCCAGTCCATGTCCGAGCCGTCGACGCCCTTGGTGGCGTAGACGGCGGGCGCGCGGAACGAGGCGGTCGTCGCCTCGACACCGGCGTTGATGAGATTCGCCGTCACGGTGACGTCGCCGGTGAAGAAGTCTTCATACAGGCTGCCCGCCTGCGCGTCAGGCGGGGTGTCGTTTGCGTCCGCCTCCTTCTGCCCGCAGGCGGTCAGGAGCAGCGCGAGGGTCAGCGCGGCGGTGAGGCCGCACTGAAGATGTTTTTTCATATGGAATTCTCCTTTCCGATGTTTGCCGCACAGTCTGTGGCGATATGGATGGTAACATGACTTTAAACGAAAGTCGTTACAAAAAGGTTGCAGTTAGGAGACAAAAAGAAACAAAAAAGAGCGCCTGCGCGCTCTTTCCTTTAGAACAAAAGCGTGACCCCGTGCGTCAGCAGCGTGATGATGCAGCCCGCGATGACGACGCCGAGGAAGATGACCGGCACGGCGCGCTTTAAGCGCATGTTG
>OODG01000177.1_pt1 | contig 43388 bp, 33 predicted proteins | sample 1671621 | NCBI WGS metagenome assembly OODG01 (sample SAMN06348175, study PRJEB24527) | human gut metagenome | biome: human gut; feature: ankylosing spondylitis patient; material: feces | host: Homo sapiens | place: China | collected 2015-10 | reverse complement strand
CCGTATGGTGCGTATTCAGGTTGCCTTGAACCCTTGGGCCGACGAGTATGGTGACGGCTATCAGGCCACGCTTGCCATCATGGCCTTTGCCTCGGGCGGTCTGTTCGGCCGTGGCATCGGCAACTCAACCATGAAGTACTCGTATCTGCCCGAGGCGCACAATGACTACATCCTGGCCATCATTGGCGAGGAAGTCGGTTTTGTCGGAACCGTGCTGTTCTTCTTGGTGTTTGCGATGCTGATCTACTCGGCGTTTCGCATTGCCGAGCAGGCGACCGATCGTCGGGGCGCGCTCATGGCGTCTGGCTCCGCGGTCATTCTCGCGGTGCAGTTTTTGATTAACGCGCTTGGCATCCTCAACGTGTTTCCCATGACGGGCAAACCGTTGCCGTTTATTAGCTACGGCGGTTCGTCGATTATCGTGTCGCTCATGCTTGCCGGGTTCCTGCGCGTTTCGTACGAGAGCGCCCGCCGCGATGAGTACGCCCGCCGCCGTGAGAGCTTTGCCGTTATGGACGAGAGCACCGCCGGCGTGGCCCATGTGCGCGGTGAACGACCTTCGCGTAGTGGCTTTACCGTTCTGGATGGTTCTGCATCCGAGCCGGCAGCTCGTCCACGCCCGCGAACGGCTCCGCAAGGTCGTCCGCAGCGCCCCTGCTCTCGCAACGCGGGCGGCGGATATAATCGAATCGATTTGAACTCGGACCCGTCGGCGCGTCTGCGCACCGACGACCAGGGACCGCGTGTACGAAGGGACTACCATGACCGATAAGATGACCGTTGCTATTGCAGCCGGCGGCACGGCAGGACACATCAACCCCGCGCTCGCCTTGGCCGAAGAGCTGCGTGATCGTGGCCACCACGTTGTGTTCGTGGGCCAGTCGCGCAAGCTCGAGGGTCGTCTGGTCCCCGAGGCTGGGTTTGATTTTGTGCCCATTACGGTCACGGGCTTCGACCGCTCCCGTCCTTGGACGGCGCTGACCTCGCTGTGGCGTGTCAACAAGGCCCCATTTGGCCGCCGGCGCGTCGGCAAACGCATATCTTGCGTCGGGCAGCAGGGAAAGCTTCTCCCGCTTAAACAAAAAACGCACCAGCAGCCAGTTTAGGAACAGCACGGCCAACACAATCGCCGCATATACGATCAAACCGCTCCAGGTGAAGAAAAAATTGAAATGCCGGTATATGGAAATTAAAATATCGTCGTTAAACAACGGTTCTTCGCGCATGTGTTTGTCCCTGCCTTTACTTTTGATGTTTATCTTTCAATAATCTTTATCACGGCCGGCCGCGGTTGTCGACGGCAAAATTGCATGTACACACCGCCCTCTTCCGTTCGTTTCGGCTTTTGTTCAGGTTTGACGGAATTAACCCGGCAGCAGTTTTTCTTTGCGGCAAAACGGGAAGAACGGCGCCCGTACGCCGACACGGCCGGCGGCAGCTCCCTGTCGGGATCGCAAAAGAGGATACGGACGGTGCGGAACAGGGAAGAAATGTCTACATGCCGACTTTAAAATATCGTCGTTAAAACAAGCTTCATTTCTTATCTTCCCGTTCCTTGTTTTTTATTCTGCATACCTCATAAACGCGGTTTTGCCAAACCGTTTCGCCGCAGTTTTCCGGTCGTTTTTCCTCATTCCGGCGGATGACGGCATAGTCGCCTTCCGCGGGCGCTTCCCTCCGTATCCCATAATAATTTTCGCCGGTAAGAATCTGCCGTTTGGCAGACGGAATTTCCATGTCGGTTTTAAAACGGATGTCGTTTCCGCCGACGGCATATTTCAAGGCGCTGTCAAAACACTCCAGTTTCCACAGGTCGTCGCTGTCTTTTCCAGAAACGAAAAAAACTGCCGGCCGATCGGCGACGGACGCCATAAATTCGGCCAGTTCCCGGCGGTCCGTTCCTTCTTCCCGGCTCCGGATTCTGCCGTTCTGCCACGCCGACCAGAGCATCAGCGGCACAAAAAACGCCGCCAGCAGCCGCCGGTCCTTTACGTTGACAAACAGATAAGCCGTACAAAACACCGAGGGCAGATACATGTACCAGGTTTTGTAGCGGTCGGGGAAACAGGCGATCTGCAAATGAAAAACGACATAGTAAACGATAATCAGGCAGCCGCTCAGCACCCCTTCCGCCACGGCGCCGGTTTCTTCAAATCCGCGGCGCAGTACATTGCGGACAAACACGGCAAGCGCCGCGGCGGCCAGACACAGCTCCGCCGCATTGATCGCCAGCAGCGTCGGCAGTTCCTGATGATGATGTCTGACATAGGCACCGTCGGTCAAAAGGTTGCTTAGCAGCAAATAACCTGCGGAAAACAGCAGCATGCTCCAAAACAAAATATATTCCGCCGGCATGCCTGCTACGGTTTTAAAAGGCGAGAGAAAGGAACGAAGGGTGATTTTTCCCGCCCAAACTTTTGCCAGCACCAGATAAAGCAATATACCGAAGTAAACAAAAATGTTGGTTTCCTTGGTATAAATCGCCAGGTTGGCCCACAGGGCAAACCACAGCAATTGCCGCAAACCGTGCCGGCCGTCGTATTTTTGCAGCGCCGTCAGGCTGAGCAAAACAAAAATCAAGGTGTTCTGCTCGGAATAAACGATGCCGTTGACCCAGAACACCGCCGGCAGAAAATTAACCGCAGCCAGCATAAACAGGCGCCTTGCCGCCGAAACAAAGACAAAAAACCTGTAAAGCAGCCACAGGCAAAGCGCCTGCTTAAGCAAAACCCAGCCGCCGATCAGCGCATAATGATGCGTAATGCCGTAAATAATGTTGTGATCGATTCCTGCTGCCGGATTAAAGCGCATGGAAGTAAAAACCGGCTGCAACCCGCGCCGCATGTCGAGAATGTTGTTGACCACCATCTGATCATAATTGCCGAACACCGAAAGCTCAAGCGAAAACAGATTGAGCGCATACAACAGAAACGAAAAAGCCAGCGCCGCCGCACCCGCCAGCTCGGATTTGTCCTTCCGGTTAAAGAAAAAACGCCGGTCTCCGGCGGAAAAACGATATTCTCCGGCAAAGAAAAACTTTACCGCCATACAGTTCAGGACAATGACCGCGGCAACGCATGCGGCATAAAGGCCAAAGCGCTCATAACCGAAATAAAAGGCGAAATTGTTCCGGATATTGGCGGCAACATCGCTTCTTAGCCACGGAATCTCAATCATAAAAACATTTCCAGCCTGAGCTTGCGCAAAATAACCAGCCAATAGGGATAAGGACGATATTTTTCGATTTTGAGAAACTTGCGGATGTCCTGCTTAACCCTGGCATCGGCTTCTCTCATCATTTGTTTCTTGGTGATCGAAATGTTGTCGCTGTGCAGCTGGTACAAAAACAACACTTCCCCGATGTTGCGAATCTTCAGGCCGCCGGCAAGCGTCTGCCGGAGCAGGTCATAATCTTCCGCCACCGCAAAACCGGGGTCATAACGAATGTTTTTGGCCTGAAAATCCCGGTGTCTGATCATCATTGAAGAATGCATGCAGGTGTTGCCGCGGAGCGTTTCTTCCATCGTCACGACCTCCGGCTGGCACCAGACCCAGCCCATGTTGATGACAAACTTTTTGACTTTGGCGAAAAGCGACTTTGCCGGCATATGGTTGAACAGCTTTCCCCAACTGCCGACAATGGTCACGTCCGGATGTTCGTCCAGATATTTCACCTGCTTTTCCAGGCGGTCCGGACAACACAGGTTGTCACTGTCGACCAGTGCCAGATACTCGCCCCGCGCATAGTCCATCAGCTTGTTGTGACTGACGGGAATGCCTAGGTTTTTGCCGTTGGAATAATATCTGATCCGCGGATCGTCATATTCTTTCACGATCCGTTCCGAACCGTCGGTCGAACCGTCGTTGAGCAAAATCAACTCAAAATCGGTAAAAGTCTGCCGCAACACGCTGTCGATGCAGGGTTTGAGAAAAGCTTCCGAATTGTAAAAAGGAATCAGAACCGAAACTTTAACCATTTTTCATCTCCCGCTGATGGATGTTCATAACAAAATGCCGTCTGAAAATTCCGCTTCATTTTTTCGGGTTCCCTGCCAACGAAAAAGAAAACGTTCCGCATATCCGAAACTTTTGCCATGGTCTGCCGCCGGAAAGGGATTAAACTTAATTATTGCAGATTATTCCAAATCGTTTATTATTTAACATAGCTTTGAAATGTTGTCTAACAAAAAACGGAAGCTGTACACACCAAGGAGGAAAACGATGTCCGGAAAAAAACTGCTGATTGTCATTCCCTGCTACAACGAAGAAGAAGCGCTGCCCTCGACGCTTAAGCGCATGGAAACGCTGATGAACAAAATGCTCGGAGAAAAGCTGATCGACAAAAACAGCAGGGTTATGTTCGTCGACGACGGCAGCGCCGACAATACATGGCAGATATTAAAAAAGGGCGTCGGCAAAACTCCCTTCTTCGAGGCCCTGCGGCTGTCACGCAACTTCGGTCACCAGAGCGCCATCCTGGCAGGCATGTTTGATAACGAAGCCGACATCTACGTCACCATCGATGCCGATTTGCAGGACGATCCCGACTGCATCGTTGAAATGCTCCAAAAAATCAAAGCCGGCGCCGACATCGTTTACGGCGTCCGCAGGGAACGCTCTTCCGACACTTGGTTCAAACGGGTAAGCGCCCAGGCCTTTTACCGGCTGCTGCTGATGCTCGGAGTCAAAATCGTTTACAATCACGCGGATTTCAGAATGATGACCCGGCGGGCCGTCGAACAGCTGAAACGTTTTCCCGAACGCAATTTGTTTCTGCGCGCGGTGGTGCCGCTGGTCGGTTTCAAGTCGGACAGCGTGTATTACAGCCGCACGCCCCGCACCGCCGGCACCACCAAATATCCGCTGAAAAAAATGCTGGCCTTTGCCTGGAACGGCGTTTCCAGCTTTTCAATCGTACCGCTCCGGCTGGTTACCCTGCTCGGCTTTCTTATTTCGCTGCTCGGCGCCGCTTTCATCATCCGCATCCTGTTTACCTGGAACGCCCGCGGAACCGTTGCCGGCTGGTCGTCAACCATCACCCTCATTACCTGCTTCAGCGGCGTGCAGCTTCTTTCCCTGGGCGTCATCGGCGAATATATCGCCAAAATTTTCGTTGAAGTGAAACGCCGGCCGCTTTACATCGTTGACGAAAAAATCAAACATCTGCCGGGCAAAAAGAAAGAAGCCGGAAAATAACCGCCGCCGTTCTCCGGCAGCCTCAGCCCTCACACCAGACTTTCCGCCGTTTTATGTCCGGTGGCAAAGTCTTTGACCAGAAAAGTCGTCACCGGCGCCGCCGAATGCTTTTCAAACAACAGTCCGTGACCGAGACAAAGGCCGACGATAATGTTCAGCTCGGTGCCTTTGCCGTTTAAATATTCCGCCTGCGACAACGGATCGCAGCTCGGCCCGCGCAACTCCTCGTTGAGCTCGGAAGCCTTCAGCCCGCTTTCCTTGCAGTTGATGATAAAAACCTCAAAACCGGCCTCTTCCAGCAATTGAGCCAGCCGGGCGCCGTAGACAAGTACGCCGGCACAGGTTGCAATCCCCAGTTTCCGAAAACCGGAAAGACGGCAGAAATCAATCAGTTCCCGCAACCTCGATTTGTTTCTGGACTTGGCCGTGATCAGCATTTGCCGTTTGTCTTCATCCGAATAATTGCATGTCATTTGCAGATAGTCTCCTTTGAAAAAGTCTCCGATTTTTTTGATAATAGCGCCGACACGGCCGGGAAACAAGACTTTTCTGCCGGCGTTTCCCTTCCGCCTTGTTTCGTTGTAAGATTTGTTTAACGGCTGACGGATATAATTGCCGAATTGCGGCATTGGTCTGAACCGGCAATAACTCCATACGGTTTGTTGATTTGCAAACCTGTTTGGGGAACACAACATTCCTCTTTCCTGCTTTCCGTTTACGCTTCTTCTTCCTCACGTTACAACAATATCGTCATTTTATACGAACCTTTCCGTCCATACTCTTTCTGCCGCCTTCTTCTTCCTTTGCCGGCATTTTCTGCCTTGCCGCAATGACTTCTTCGCCGTTCTTTGCCGCGTTTGCCTCTCTTCTTCGCAACATTTCCTTTTTTCCCTCGCTTTGCCCTTTCCTGCGCCGTTAATGCTTCACCTTTCCGTTTTTCTTTTTTCCACTTTTGTCGGCTCGCGTTTCCGTCTTTCCGCCCCGTCTTCCGTCCCTTTTCCGCCTCAGAAAAAACTCCGGCCCGGCCGGCAGTCTCGCGCGGTTTTGCTCCCTGAAAGCAATGTTCACTCTTTTGCATCAGACGGAGAAAGCCTGCAGACAAAGCCGCAAGCCATGCAATTTACATCCGGCGCAGAACTTTTCCGGCAATTCTGTTTTTCCAAAACAGCGGCAAAGCCTGCGGCTTGACCATGATCAAAGACGCAGAACGGTGTTGTTTCGGCACTAAAGCATTCTGCCCCGAGAAAAACGAGGGGTTGCTGTTAGAAACGCAATAAAGCAAAACCCCGGAAAAACCGGGGCTTTGCTTTTACGGTTCACGTCTGCGCAAGCAGGCGGATGCAGACCTTCTACCCGGCCGTCGGGCTTGCACAGCCCGTTGGCCGGACAAATACAGCTCGGAACAGTTAATATACTGCTTGCGTCGGTCGGCAGAAGTTTATTGATCCAGAAACGAACGCAGTTTGCGCGAACGGCTCGGATGTTTGAGCTTGCGCAGAGCTTTTGCCTCGATCTGACGAATGCGTTCACGGGTGACGTTAAACTGCTGGCCGACCTCTTCCAACGTATGGTCGGTGTTCATACCGATGCCGAAACGCATCCGCAGAACGCGTTCCTCGCGCGGCGTCAGCGAAGACAAAATCCGCGTGCAGGTTTCTTTCAGGTTGGTATGGATCGCGGAATCAAGCGGCTGCAAAGCGCTCTCGTCGGGGATAAAATCGCCGAGGGAGGAATCTTCTTCGTCACCGACGGGCGATTCCAGGCTGACCGGCTCTTTGGCAATCTTCATCACCTTGCGCACCTTCTCAAGCGGCATCGAAAGCCGCGCCGCCAGTTCTTCCGGCACCGGTTCCCGTCCCATTTCCGAAAGCATTTGTCTTGAGGTTCTCACCAGTTTGTTGATGGTTTCGATCATATGCACCGGAATACGGATCGTCCGCGCCTGATCGGCAATCGAACGGGTAATCGCCTGACGGATCCACCAAGTGGCATAAGTCGAAAACTTATAGCCGCGGCGATATTCGAATTTGTCAACCGCCTTCATCAGACCGATGTTGCCTTCCTGAATCAGATCCAGGAACTGCAGCCCGCGGTTGGTATACTTTTTGGCAATCGAAATTACCAGCCGCAGATTGGCCTCGATCATTTCCTTTTTGGCACGTTCGGCTTCCCGTTCGCCCTTTTTGATGGTATCGACCATCCGGCGGTATTCGGTAATCGGCAGTCCGCATTCCTGCGCCATGCGGGCAACGCTGTCGCGCAGTTCCAGCACTTCGGTGCCGTACTTGGTGACAAATTCCTGCCAGTGTTTGTCTTTTTTGTGCGAAACGTTTTCTACCCAGTTGGGGTCAAGCTCCGACTTCTGATAAGCTTCCAAAAAATCTTCACGCTTGATTTTGCATGCCAGAGCATAACGCAGCAGTTTTCCCTCCAGCCCCATCAGGCGTTTGTTAAGATCGTTCAGCTGTTCCACCAGCTGTTCGATCCGCACCGCGTTGAGGTGAATGGAACTCATCAGTTCGACCAGTTCCTTCTTGACCTGAACATATTTCTTTTCAACCGCCGGTTTGATGCTCTTGCCGGCCAGAATGGCCTCCACCCGCTGGCTCTGGATTTTCTTCAAATCGTCATAATAGCTGGAGATTTTGGTAAGAATTTCCAGCACCGGTTCCCACAACGCCTCTTCCATGGCGGAGACGGAAGCGGAAGAATGACCGCCCACGCCGTCGCCGGCATCGTCCAGATGCTCGCCGCCGTCGGCAGGATCAACGTCGCTTTCGCCGTCAATGTCGGCAGCGTCCTCGTCTTCGTCCGCGCCGTCTTCGTCGTCAACGGCGTCTTCCAGGTCCATGTCGTCTTCCAGGTCCTCGTCAATATCGTCGAGATTTTCCTTTTTTTCCAGCTCGGCTACCACTTTTTCCAGGCTGTCGACCGGCGTGCTTTCCTCGTCTTCGTAAACGAGGGCTTCCGGATCATCGCCGTACATCATTTCCAGATCGACCACGTCGCGCAACTGCATTTTGCCCGACAAAAGGTCATCTTTCCAGCCGGCGATGGCCTTAATCGTCATCGGGCTTTCGCACAAGCCGTCGATCATAACCGTTTTGCCGGCCTCAATCCGCTTGGCGATCGCAATTTCCCCTTCACGGGAGAGCAGTTCGACCGACCCCATTTCTTTTAAATACATACGGACGGGGTCGTCGTAACGCCCCATTTCCTTTTCGTCGAAATTGCCGGTCTCCTCATAGTCTTCGTCTTCTTCGGCTTCTTCTTCCGGTTCAAAATTGTCCGCTTCCGATTCCGAGATGATGCTGATTCCCATATCGGAAATTTCGGACATAATGTCTTCGATCTGTTCGGAAGACTCTTTTTCCGACGGCAAAGCCTTGTTCAGCTCTTCCACCGTAATATAGCCGCGAGTTTTGCCTTTTTCGACAATCCGTTTGATAGCGCTGCCCAAACTGTCAATCAGCGGGGCATCCGCTGCGCCTGCTTCATAAAAGTCCTGATTTTCTGTGTCTGACATATTTTTTCCCAAAAATCGATTTTTCAGCCGGACGTTGCATCCGGCAAACAAGTTGCTAGCGGCTCTTTTTTAGAGTTTTATTGTCAATTTGTCAACAGTACTGTTTATAAATAATTAACCTTTTGCAAACGACAATACAACCAAAGTGAATATACCGGCCGTTTTCTGCCCTAAAGCGAAGGATCGGCCTGCTGTTCGGCCAAAAGGGTTTCCCGCTCTTTTTTCAGCATTTCGTAGCGCCGGTAAGTCTCATTCGGGAACGACTCGGCGGTTTCAATCTCCCGCAGGCATTCCTTAATCTCGTTTTCCAGCTGGCGAAGCTGCATCTCGAGGATCTTGTTGTCAATGTCATGCCGGAGCTTGCGCAGATCCGGATTTTGCTGACGAAGCATCTTCACTTCCCACAGACGGTCGACATAACCGGAAGCTTCCTCTTCTTTCAGCGCCGTATACAACGCGCCGCTGTCCGCCGGTTCGTCCCGGTGATAAACTTCCGCCATTTTTTCCAGCAGCAGCTTCAGACCGCTGTCCTTGATTTCAAACATGCCGGCTTTTTCTTCATATTCCCCGATCAGGCACGGATAACAGAACATCGCCGCGGCAATAAACTTGCCGACCAGTTCGTCCAGCGTAATCCTCACCGGCTGCGGCCGGGCAACCGCCTTTGCCGTTTTGTCGTTTTTCTTGCGTCCGCTCCCGTCGGCACTTCGCCGGTAATCGGTGTTTCTTTCCGTCCGCTCTTCCCGCGCCAGCCGGCGAAAACGCTCGTAAATCCGGTTTTTCATGTCCTGCAGATAATAACCGCGCACTTTTTCGTCGGCAATCTTCGCCACTTCCTCCAGCAGCGTTTTTTCAAACAGAGCCTTTTGTTCCGGCGTGTCGGCGGCAACCGCCTCGACGTTCTTGCGCCACAAGAGGTCGGCAAGCGGCACCGTGTTTTCCAGCGCCTTTTCATATTCGTCGGCGCCTTTGGCTTTCAAAAATTCGTCGGGATCCATGCCGTCGGGCAGAAAAACGTATTTCAGTGAATAGCCGGCTTTCAAAATCGGCAGCGCCCGGTCAATCGAACGGATGGCGGCATGGATGCCGGCATTGTCGCCGTCAAAACACAGCGTCGGCTCCGGACAGATTTTCCAGGCTTCCGCAATCTGTTCCTCGGTCAGGGCGGTGCCGAGCGGCGCTACCGCATAGTCAAAGCCGTATTTGGCCTGGGCAATCACGTCCATGTAACCTTCGCAGACGACGATCCGCCTTTTTTCAAACGCCTTGTCGCGGGCATAGTTCAAATTGTACAACACCCGGCGTTTGTTAAAAACCGGCGTATCCGGAGAGTTCAGATACTTCGGCTGACCATCGCCCATTACCCGGCCGCCGAAAGCGATCACCCGGCCCCGTTTGTCCATGATCGGAATGATCACCCGGTCGCGGAAAAAATCGTACAGCTTGCCGTTTTTCTCCGACAGCACCGCCAGTCCCAGCTCGATCATGTCGCTTTCGCTCACGTTTTTTGACGCCAGCCAGGCCTTGAGTCCGTTGTTGTCGGGCGCGTAACCGAGCCGGAACTTTTTGATGATGTTTTCGTCAAAGCCGCGCCGCGCCAGATAGGCCATTGCCTCCCGCCCGGCGGTCAGGCGCAGGTTTTTCTCAAAATAGGCAGCCGCCAGTTCGGTAATTTCATACCAGGAACTGCGTTTCTGCACCTCTTCCGGACTTTCTTTGTGAATCTGCGGCACCCGGAGGCCGGCTTTGTTGGCCAGTTTGGTCACCGCATCCATAAACGGCAGGCCGTTGGCTTCCATCTCAAACTTGATGATGTCGCCGTGCGCCCCGCAACCGAAACAATGGTAAAAGCCTTTGGCCTCGTTGACCGTAAAAGACGGCGTCTTCTCGTTGTGAAACGGGCAAAGTCCCATATATTCGCGGCCCTTGCGCACCAGTTTGACTTTGGCGCCGACAACTTCGGCCACCGAAACCCGCGCGCGCAGTTCGTCAAGAAATTTCTGAAAGTCGGTTTCCATTCGCTTTTTAGCTCAACTTAACCCAGCATTGCCTTGATTTTGCCGGAAACCGCGCCGAAATCCATCTGCCCGGCATATTTTTCCTTTAAGGCGCCCATCACCTTTCCCATGTCCTTCATCGAGGCGGCGCCGGTTTCGGTAATCGCCGCGCGGACGGCGTCTTCGACTTCGGACTCGCTCATCTGTTTGGGCAGAAAACTCTGAATTACGGAAATTTCCGCTTCCTCTTTCGCCGCCAGCTCTTCACGGCCGCCGTCACGGTACATTTTGGCGGATTCCTGACGCTGTTTGATCATCGTCTGCATCATCGACAGGAGATCGGCATCGCTTGCGCATTCTTTTCCCTTGCCGCGGGCGTCAACGTCTTTTTCCTTAACCCCGGCCAAAATCATCCGTACCGTGCTCAGACGCTCGGTTTCATGATTTTTCATCGCCTCTTTAATCGCGTTTTGAATGTCTTCTCTTAACATGTTTTTCTCCTTATATTGCGTTTTGTTATAAAAACTATAACGGTTATCGGCAAAATGCAAGACAAACATCATGTCTGAAAAAGAAAAGCCGTTTTCGCCGACCGGCAGCCCTGCCCGGCCGAAGGCTTTCCGGTTGCAAAAAAACGGCATCTTTACAAAGATGCCGTTTTTCTGTCTTATCCGCAATTGTTTGCGAACTTAATTTTTTTCCGTCTTTTGCTCAAACAATTCGACGGCCGTCATTAGCAGCGCCAGCAAAAAGACCAAAACTTTTTCGCCTGCCCATACCGCAAACGGAAGAGCATACAAAAAAACAATCTCCTGCCAGAAAAAACAAACTTCGCTGCAACATGCCCACACCGTAAAAAAAACGGCACAGACTTCGCAGACGACGGCAAACAGGCGAAAATCGCTTTCCGTTGCCCATGCCATCGTGTTTTTGATCGTTTTCTTAATCTTTTTCATATAGTTAGTTTTTAAAATTAAACAAAAGAAAAAACATTTTCGCTGTTTGAAGACGGTGTAATAATATTAACAACGCATAAAGCAAAATAATTTTTTCAATGTTTGCATTATAGTCGTTATTTTGTCACTCCGCAAGCTTTTTCGACAAAAGTTCAGAAATAATAACGAACGGAAACGGAAAATTCTTCATCGCTGTCTTTCCCTGCGTTATCGTCAAAGAGATATTCCGCCGCCAGCAACCAGTTTTTCGCCAGCGGCATTCCCGCCTCCGCCCGATACCGGATCCGCTCGGCAAAAGAGGACGAAGAAAAGCTTTTTTTCGCTTCCGCCAACAGTTTCAAACGGTCAAAACCGGCAAACAGACCCGCCGTCAGCTCTATTGCCGCATACTGATTGCGCGGCAGAAAACCGCCGTATCCGCCGGCAACCCCGGCCAACGCGTAGAAATACAGATTGTCTGCGGCGGCAACCGTTTTGCCGGCACCGACGCTGCCGTTCAGCACATATCCTTCACGGCCGGTTGCGGGATCTTCCTCCCGCGCGAGAGCAAAGGAAACGGTAAAAGACAACGGAGAAAACGGTTCGTCCGCCGGCGACAGCGACCGGATGCCGAGAACGTCCAGCCGGTTTAAAACCGTTTTGTCCGTACGATCGTAACGACGAAGCCTCAGATTCAGAAAATTAATTTCGGCTCCGGGCAGCAGCCCGAAATCGTCGTCTTCAAGCGAATGATATGCCGGGCGAAACGCAAATTCCTGAAAAGCGTTGCCGTTCCGGCTTCCCGCGCCGACCGAAACCCGCATTGACTCATGGGCGGCAAGCGGCGTCCTGCCGACCGGCTTTTCTTCTTTTGCGCCGGCCGGCACCTGCAGCCGGCTGCGGGCAGACAACAGGGCAAAACTGCGACGTCGGTACTCCGCCAGTTCTATGTCTTCCGCCACGTACAAATACTGCACATACTGATAAGCCGTTTCCAGCACCTCTGCCCGCTCTTTTTCCGTCAGATCGGACACCGCCGCCGTTTTTCCTTCCGCCGCCGGCAGCAGAGACTGTCTTTGTGCCGCCGTCATCCGGCGGGCCTGAAAAACGATCCGCGTCCGTCTTGACGGCCGGTAGCTGACGCCCTTGACCAATCCCGGCGAACGATAGACCGCCTTGGCCGTGTCCAGGGGGATTGCATGCAGCGGAAAACGCGCCGCCAGCCCGGCTTCCGGCCGCACCGCATCCAAAACTTCAAGCAGCATGTACGAACAGTTTTTGGTAAAGAAATAATAACGGGTCCGGGTATGGCCGACTTCCCACAAATGCGCCACCAGCATTTCCAGTTCGGCCGGAGAAAAATTCAGCTTCATTTCCCAAATGTCCCGGTTCTCGATGTTGTTGTACATGTTGATGACGTCATAATACGGCTTGACAGTCCAGCCGCCGTAATAACCGCCGGCAAGCCCCTTGACGGCATACAACAGAGTGCCTTCCGCCCCTTTCGTAAAAGCGCCGTAACTGACGCCGTGGGCCAGAAGCTGAGTGCCTTTGCGCGCCGTGTCAATTCTGAGCAGCGTATGGCCGAACAGGGAAGACGGATTGTTCATGTAAGCATCGGTAAACAAAAGCGTGGCGCCGGCCGGGCGCAAATCTTTCTTAAACCGGTCAAACTCTTCACATTTTACATCAATTTTGTCGACCATTCCTTTGTTTTTAAGAAATATGTATCTTGCGGGGAAACGACAGATCTTGTCTTTGTCATCCCCCTGGGCAAACAGGCGAACGGTTGCCTCCAGCTCCGCCGCAGGGTCCGTCCGTCCGTTTTCCGCCAGATAAAAATCTTCGCTGTCAATGGTGCCGCGACAGCCGGAAAAAACACCCGGACGATAATGGACGAGTGCCAGCCACTGCGGATCTTCCGCCAACCGGATATCATCAGCGGCTGCGGCGGAAGCGCCGCACAAAAGCAAAAGACTGAACAGAAGAAATTTCATGGGCGGACATCAAGGCGGTTTCGACCGTCCGCACGGAAACCGCCGACAGCGGATCAGGCTTTGACGACTTCAAAAATCTTCCCGGTGACATAAACGGCGTCAACGTTGCCGTCGGGAAAGATGCGGGCAAAATTCTGCCGCGATTTTTCGGCAAACGTCCGTTTGTCCATATTCAGCATGCCGGCAAGCGTGTCCAGCGTTTCCCCCTCGCCGCGGGCGGCGTCAAGGGCATATTGTTCCATATTGTTTTCGATAAAGCGAAGAACCATTTTCTGCGTTCCGCCGGTGACCCGTCCGTCGGGATCGCAGCCGGAAGTGCCGAAAGTGATGCCGAACGTCTGGCTGCCGGTGGAAGTGTTGGTGGTAACCGCCAAAATCTGCGCTTCGGGGCCCGAAACGCCGCGCCAGGCCATGGAACCGAGCCCGCAGCCGGTGCTGTCTATCGCCTGCGCATCGGCTGCAACAAAAGTCAGAACGGCTGCCGCCAGCATATAAGTCTTTTTCATCGTCAGTTCTCCGGAAAAGTCAAAATTACCGCCTTATTATATCATATGCCCAAACCGTGTATAGCGAAAAAACGCTTATTCACCGCAAAATTTGCTTGCCAAATTCTTTTCCCGGTGTTATATTCCTTTTCATCAACTTACAAAAGCAATGGCTGTGAAAGGTAAACCTTTTCGCAGTCAAATTTTTTAATTTTTAGCATAGAGGTGAGAAAAATGGATAAGTTCCCTTTGACCAAGGAAGGGTTCACTGCACTTGAGCAGGAACTGAAGAATTTGAAAGGCGTCGAACGCCCCAACATCATTGCCGCGATTGCCGAAGCCCGTTCGCACGGCGACCTTTCGGAAAACGCGGAATATTCGGCCGCCAAGGAAAAGCAGAGCTTTATCGAAGGGCGCATTCAGGAACTGGAAGCGGTTATCAGCCGCGCCCAGGTTATTGATCCCAGCCTCAACAAAGGCGACATCGTCCGCTTCGGCGCCGTGGTTCTGGTGGTTGACGAAGACACCGACAAGGAAAGCAAATACCAGATCGTCGGCGACTATGAGGCCGACATCGAAAAAAACAAGATTTCCCTTTCCTCGCCGCTGGCCAAGGCGCTGATCGGCAAAGAAGTGGGCGACGTAGCGGAATATACGGCGCCGGGCGGAAAGAAGTCTTTTGAAATTCTTGAGGTCATTTACTGATCCTCTTTAAAATCTTTTTGCCGCACATAAATATAAAACCGGACTTTTTGAAAAGTCCGGTTTTGTTTTATCGCTTGCAGGAGATTTATCCATGAAAAAATCGGAAAAAAAGATGATTATCGAAAACTTTGAGGAAAAATGCGATTGCCGTGAAGACGACAACTGCGGCTGTTCCTTCCCCAACAACACCCGTCCGGAACCCGAAGCGGAAGCCGTCGGCGAAACCAAAGGCAGCTGCCCGGTTCCGCCCCGGCAATAATCATTCTTCCTGCAAAAAACGCTGCGCTTCGAGAAAGGCCTGACAGCCGGAACCGGCGGCCGTCACCGCCTGCCGGTAAACGGAATCCTTGACGTCGCCCGCCGCAAACACGCCCGGCACACTGGTCTGGCAGCTGCCCGGTACGGTCACGATATACCCCTGGTTGTCAAGCACAATCGCGTTTTTAAAAATTTCGGTGTTCGGTTTGTGGCCGATGGCAATAAACACGCCGGCGACCGCAATGTTTTTGTATTTGTCCGTTTTCAGGTTTTTAACCCTGATTTCGGTGACGCCTTTCGGATTGTCGCCGCCGATAATGTCGTCGATCACGCTGTCCCACTCAACGATGATTTTCGGGTTGCTTTTGATGCGTTCCTGCAAAACCTTGTCCGCCCGCAGTTCGTCGCGGCGGTGAACCAGCGTGACGCTGCGCGCGATGCCGGCCAGATAAAGCGCTTCTTCCGCCGCCGTATTGCCGCCGCCGACAACCGCCACGTCCTTGTTGCGGTAAAAGAAGCCGTCGCAGGTCGCACAGCCGGAAACGCCGAAGCCGCGGAACTTTTCCTCGTTTTCCAGTCCCAGCCAGCGGGCCGAAGCGCCGGTGGCAATGATTACGCTTTCCGCCCGGTAGGAATTGGCCCCTTCGGAAATCAGCACAAACGGACGGGCGGAAAAATCGACCTCCGAAATCTGGTCATCGACAATCTCCACGCCGACGTTGACCGCCTGGTCATGCATTCTCTGCATCAGTTCGCCGCCGTTGATCGGTTCGGGAAAGCCGGGAAAGTTTTCCACGTCGGTGGTGATCGTCAGCTGTCCGCCTTTTTGCAGCCCGCTGACCAGTACCGGACGCATTCCCGCCCGCGCGGCATAAATGCCCGCGGTATAGCCGGCCGGACCGGATCCGATAATCAGCACTTTGGTTTTATATTCAGCCATTTTCTTCTCCTTGATCTGTTTTACCCCTAAAATACTATTTTAAATTTATCGTTCAAGGCAAAAAATCAATTATTGCGAAACTCTGCAAAATTCTCCCTTTTTTCCGTGCGTGCATCTTTCGGACGGCTTTCCCGCTTGACTTTTTTGTCCATTTTCTTATAATGACACCCATTGATAATTATTAACCTTTATACTTATGGATAAAAATGCCTTTTTCAGTGTCTCCGACCTGAACACTGACAGAGAGAAAGCAAACGACTTGTCGGTATACGCCTTCAAAGTCCTGTTCAAAATTTTTGCGGCCGCTTCGCTGGTCATGTGGGCGTTAACGCCCCTTGTCTGTTTCTTTGACCGGACAACCGACGCCATCCGTGACGTGTTGTGTTTCGTGTCAATAATCAGTTTTCTGATCCTTTTGATCGGCCACAGAAACGTCCGCCGCTGGCATTTTCCGCTGCTGCTGACGTTTACCGTCGCTTTCGGCGGTTTTACCTGCCTTCTGGCCGGCCCTGCGACACTGGCTTTCACCGTACCGTCTGCCGTCGCCTGCGGCCTTGTGACCTTGCTCTGCCGGCGGAAACATCAAATGATCCCCCGTACCGCCTGTTTCGGGATTTCCGTTCTCACGGCGCTGCTCGTTTTTCCGGTCGCAACGCACTTTGACAACGGGCTTTTCCTGCCGGTGGCGGCGACGGTTCATCTGCTGCTGTTTACGACGCTGGTTACGACCGTCCTGACACTTGTTTCTCGTCGGCCGTCCCTGTTCAAAAAACGCGGACTGTCGTCCAAAACAAACGTCACCTTCCTGGTGGTCGGCCATGTTTTTTTGGCAAACGTCGTTCTGTCCGCAGGCTTTCTCATCGCCGGCTGACGCCGTTCGCCGCATTTTCGGCTGCCTCCCTCCCGGGACGGCAGCCTTTTTTGTTCCGTCAACTTTCCGGCGCACTCTTAAAGATTGATCGGCAGATGAATATATGGTATTATATCGGCATATAATTTTTATGCAGAGGACATATTGCCATGACCGAAAAGAAAAAACCCGTCGTCGTCGGAATCGGAGAAATCCTGTGGGATATGCTCCCCGGCGGCAGACGCGCCGGCGGCGCGCCGATCAATTTCGTTTACCACGCCGCGGCCATGGGCGCCGAAGGCTATGCAATCAGCGCGGTCGGCAATGACCCGGACGGCGACGAAATATTGCGGGAATTAAACCAAAACGGCATTGCCCACCTGATCGCCCGGGTTCCCCGCCCGACCGGAAAGGTTTTGGTCGAACTCAAAAACGGCATCCCTTCTTATACCATTGTCGAAGACGTCGCCTGGGACTACATTCCGTGCGAACGCCGGGCTTTGGAAATCGTGCGCCGCGCAGACGCCGTCTGTTACGGAACGCTCGCTTCAAGAACCCCTGTCAGCCGCCGAAGCGTCGTCCGCCTGCTTGAACAGGCGCCGTCCTCGGCTCTCAAATTCTTTGACGTCAACCTGCGCGGACGCTATTACGATGCCGGGCTGATCCGCGAATTTCTGAATTATGCCGACGTTTTCAAAATCAACGACGACGAAATACTTACCGTCCGCCGGCTGTTTTCCCTTGCCGGTTCCGACGAGGAGGTCTGCCGCACCCTGCTGGCAGAATACGGACTGCGTTATCTGATTTTTACCGCCGGCGAAAACTACAGCGTCATCTACTCGCCGCAGGCCCGTTCATACCTGCCCACGCCCAAAGTCGAAGTCGTCGACACCGTCGGCGCCGGCGACGCCTTTTCCGGCGCTTTCGTTTACGGAATCCTGACCGGCAAAACGATGGAACAGGCCCATCGCGACGCCGTCCGCATTTCCGCCTTCGTTTGTACCCGCCCCGGCGCCTGGCCCGCATACACCCCGGATTTGAAAGGATAGAAAAATGGAAAAAAGATCTCACATACTGCTGAAGCTCGTTCCGATCATGCTCGCCTTTTTCGCCATGGGCTTCGTCGATTTGGTCGGCATTGCCACCAACTATGTCAAAAAAGACTTTGAACTCTCGGACTCGGTCGCCAACCTTTTCACTTCAATGGTTTTCTTCTGGTTTCTTGTCTGCTCGGTGCCGACCGGCATGCTGATGAACAAGATCGGCCGACGCAAAACCGTGATTCTCAGCCTGGTGCTCACCTCCGTCGCGCTGATTATTCCGCTCATTGACTACAACCTGCCGCTGATCCTCATATCTTTCTCGCTGCTCGGCATCAGCAACGCCGTCATGCAGGTGTCGCTCAACCCCCTGCTGTCCAACATCGTCAGCGACAAACGCCTGTCTTCGGCCCTCACCTTCGGCCAGTTCGTAAAAGCCATCGCCGCTTTCACGGCGCCGATCATCGCCGCCTGGGGCGCCCTGCATTTCAACAACTGGCGGCTTTTATTCGCCGTTTATCTGGTTGAGGGCGTCATTGCCGCGGCAGCGCTTTCGTTTGAAAAGATCAAAGAAGAAGAAATGACCGGACGCGCCTCTACCTTCAAAGAATGCTTTTCGCTTTTGGGCGATACGACCGTCCTGCTCTGCTTCATCGGCATCGTCTGCCACGTGGGCATAGACGTCGGCACCAACGTTTCCGCACCGCGGATTATCATGGACAAGCTCGGACTGAGCCTGACCGAAGCAGGCTATGCCACCAGCGTTTATTTTCTGTTCAGAACGATGGGCTGCCTGGCCGGCACCTTCATTCTCGCCAACTTTTCCACCCGCCGTTTCTATGCCGTCAGCATCTTTCTTCTGGCCGCCGGCATGCTCGGTCTGCTGCTTTTCCGAAGTTCGGCCGCGCTTTACGCCTGTATCGCCCTGATCGGCTTTAACAACGCCAACCTGTTCCCGATCATGTTCTCGCAGGCGATTTTGCATCTGCCGGAAAAGAAAAACGAAATTTCGGGACTGATGATCATGGGCATTTTCGGCGGCGCCGTATTTCCGCTGCTGATGGGTTTTGCCTCCGATCTGTTCGGTTCGCAGAACGGCGCAGTTGCGATAATGGGACTCGGCGTCGTCTATCTCTTAAGCGTTATCCGCAAAGTACGCGACACCACCCGGAGCCGAAATGACCAAAACGGCTAAAATCATCTGGACAACGGCCGCCCTCCTCGGCGCCGTTTCCCTTTTCTTCAACTTCCGCGAAATTCCGCAGGAGACGCCGCCGCCGTTGAAAAACGGAGAATTTCTCTGTCCGCCGGACAAGCAGGCGGAAGCCGACAGGCTGAAACCTCCGCGCCGCACGGCGGAAGAAATCGGCGGCTATGCCCGCCTGATCGAAAACGCTCCTTCTCCGACCGAAGCCTGGCGGCTGGCCGAAGAAGCCCGGAAAAAGGCGGAAGCATACAACCGCCGGGTCAGAGCCTATAACGACTATCTGGCGCAAAACTGCGGCGGCCGCTGACATGCCGCCGCAATCAGTCTTTCTTCTTGTATTTTACGATCATAAACAAAATCGTGCCGGCAAAATAAAGCGAAATCAGGTTAAACAGAATCATCTGCACCGAATGCAGATAAATGCCGTAAAAAACCCAGCAGACCATGCCCGTGCAGTAAATGACATAACTCGTCAGCGACAGGTCCTGCACGTTTTTGCTTCTGATTGTCCGCAAGGTCTGCGGCAGAAAACAGGTGGCTATGCAGAGGCCGGCAATATAACCGGCAGCTTCGGCCAATATGTTCATTTTGTTTGCCTTTCTAAAAAAGAGAATCCCTATCCGTTCTTATAACAGCATGTCCGCTTATTTGCAACCCGTTCGGCTTTTGCCGGTTAAAAGCCGTTTTTCTCAAATATCTTGTTGACAAGCGGTAAAAAATGTGCAATTTACATACCTGAAAATCGTTGTTGAGATGCGCTCCTAGCTCAGCAGGATAGAGCAACAGCCTTCTAAGCTGTGGGTCGGGCGTTCGAATCGCCCGGAGCGCGCCAGTTTGAAAAACCCCGGATTTCCCCGGGGTTTTTTGTATATCCGTACACGGCTTTCCCGCGATAAGAAAAAGAAGGGAAACGCGGTACTTCCCTTTTCTGCGGCTTTTCAGCCCGCCTTTTTCAGGATTTTTTTCATCCGCAGCTGGCTGCGAACCGTTTTTTCTTCCTTTTTCAGCATTTTTTTGCGCCGGCCGACGGTTATCCCCGACAACAGCATATATTTCAGCAGCTTTCCCCAGCCTGCCTCTTCCAGCCCTGCCCGCGGTGCGGAAAATATTTTGCCGCGCCGGACGGCAAACAGACAGTCCAGTTGCCGGGCATTCATCTCGTCAGTCATTTTCCGCAATTCGTCTGCGGTAAACAAATCGAAAAACATCATTCCCGTCTGCCGGCGGTAAAAGTCGGAAACGGCCGCCAGGTTGGCCTCAAGCAGCCCTTTCCCGCGTAAAAAGTCATAGACGAAATTGCACACCCTGTAACGGTCATACTTGTTCTTAGGCTTCTTGTTAAAATAATTGCTCATGATCGAATTGACGCGGATCCTGTAATTATACAGACGTTCCGACAGGAAATACACGTCTTTTGCAAACAGGGAATAAAGCATCCAGAAAGTGTCGTCATCATGCTCGCAGCCTTCGGGAAAGCATATTCCGTAACGCTCAATCAGCTCTTTTGCAAAAATTTTGTTCCACAGAACCACGCTCATCTTCACCCGCAGTTCGTCGTCAAGAACGTGCATTCCCGTATACGGAGCATTATAAAAACTCTCCGAAACGGTATGCCGGCGCGCCTCGGTGTCCACTTCCTCTATCTCTACCCGACAGCGGCAGACGGCGACATCCGGCCGCTTTTCCGTCATTGCCCGCAGCATCCGTTCGCAGCAGTCCGGCCGATAACTGTCGTCCGCGTCGCAAAACATGACATAGCGTCCGCCGGCGTTTTTCAACCCGAGATTGCGGGCGGCCGCCGGCCCGGAGTTTGCCTGCGGGAAAACGCGGATACGCGGGTCTTTTCCGGCATATTCCGCCAAAATGCTTCCGCTGCCGTCCGTCGAACCGTCGTCCACGCATAAAACTTCAATGTCGCCGAAAGTCTGTGCGCATAAAGCGTCCAGACAGCCGGCAATATATTTTTCCGCATTGTAAACCGGAATAATCACGGAAATTTCCGCCATCGGCACTTCTCCCAAAAACAAGTCACCGTTTGAGAATATGTTCTTTTTTTCTTAAAATAAAGCTTTTTTTCGCCTCAGAAATCAGCCGCTTTCTTTTCCGCTTCCTGCATCCGGTAGCAGCTTTTAATCCGCTTCATTTCCCGTTTCAGTTCTTTTCGCTTCTGCCGGCAGGAAACCCGCTTTTTGCCGAACAGTATCTTTGACAACAGTTTGTATTTGGCATATTTCAGCTTGGTCAGCAGATAATCGTCGACATAACCGATTTTTTCTCTGACTGCCGGCACTTCCCTGATCACCTGCTGAACCTGCTGCTGGGGCGGGAAAAGTCCCTTTTGCAGAATTTCTTCGTAAAAAGGCGTCTGCCTGGCATATTTCCAAAAATAATCACTCAGTGCAATTTCCGGATATTTCCAGGGCTTTTCTCTCCCCGCCCAATGAATGATTTTGGGATTTTTCAAAATAAATTTCTGCACTTCCGCCGGATAAAACAAATCAAGGCAACCGACGAACAGGTTCCACTGATGGTCAATTTCCAAAACATGGTCTTTCAGCGCAATGTTCAACAAATCCTGATCGGGAAAACGCAAAACCCCGGCAAAATCCGACAGACCGTCAAATATTTTCTTTTCCACCCCGTTTTCTCTCCAGGCTTTCAGATTAATCAGGCAAACGCCGGTATTATAATATTGTTTCAGTCCGACGGCAGACATGAAACCGTCATTACAGCCGCCGTACGACGGAGCATCGACGGCGCACGCCGCGTAATAACCGTCAATGTTCGTGTTGTACAAATTCCACAGCGAGGAAACGGCGACCAGATCACAGTCCAGACACAATATCTTGTCCAATTCCGGCTTGAGCGAGGAAATCCGCAGACGAAAATTCGTTTCCTGACTGACATGGGCGTTGGAATTTTCCGGGATCGGCGGAATGTCACCCGCAGACAGCGAAATATACTCGATATAAAAGTCCCTGATCGATTTCAGGCTTTCCAGTTTTCTTTTGCTGTCTTCACCGATCCCGCTGTTAATAACGTAAAAACGAAATTCCTCGCCGTCTTCCGCATTGTCCAGAATGGACCGCATGGCGACGGTCAGATACTTTACGTATGCTTCATTGACGGTAAAACTGATGTTCATACTTTTCAACATGCCGACAACTCCCTGCTGCGAATGCTTTTGATTTTTTGCTTCATTTTCCGTTTCTTTTCCCCGTAGTACGACTTTTTTGAACCGAACGCGGCAAACGACAGGAACTTGTATCGATAATATTTCAATTTGTCTTTCAACGGTATTTTTTGGACTTCCGCCGCCCGAACCGCCGCCTTTTCCGGCTTTTGCCGCGAAAGGGCATAAATTTTCTGCTCGAAATGCTTGTAAATGATCCGGGCAAAAAACGGCGTCTTTTGCGCATAATGCCAGAATATCTCCGCCGTACTGTGTTCAGGACAGTCCCAGGGCTTCATATCCACCGCATAATGCAGTATCGAGGGATTTTTGATCACTTTCAGATATTTTTCGTAAAAGTCGCGAGGCAGCTGATAAGGCAGCAGATTCCCGTACAAATAATAGGTATGCCATTCGACGTTCCAATCAGGGCTGTAATAAAAAACCCGGCCCTCGCAGACGGAATTGAAAATGTCCTGATCGACAATCATCGGATTTTTTACTTCCGCAAGCCTTTTCAGCAATTTGTCCGTCAAAGCAAATTCCCGGCACTTTTTGATATTGAAGCCCAGCACGCCGGAATTGAAATAATGCGTGTAATCCTTCAGTTTCAGTATGTCGTCGCAATAATCCTTCACCCGATAACCTTTGATTTCGCAGTTTTCGTTATAAATTCTCGCATATTCAACGTCCCGCACCGCGCCGAGAAGATTGCCGCCGATATCAACCCGATACAAATCGGCTATGTCCCGCAGACAAATCAGGTCGGAATCAAGATACAGCACTTTTTCGTAATGTGCAAAAATTTCGGGAATAAAAAACCTGAAATAAACCGTCGGCGTATAGTATCCGTGACTGTAAAACATTTCCTTATATTTTTCGTAGACGTCGCTGACATTGTAAAAACGAATGCTGACGTTGCCGCCCGCGTAAGTTTCCGTCAACAGCTTCTGATTATACGGCTCTACCCCATTTTCGATAATCACGATGTCATAATTGTTCCCGCTTCCGGCATGTTCCGTTAACGACTGCAGAACAACGGACAGGTACGGAACGTAATTGTCGTCGCAGGCAAAACAGATCGCCGTGTTGCTCCGCTCAAACGCGGGACGGATATCCCGGCTGCGGGAAACGTCGTCAACGATGCTGAGTTCCAGTTCCCGGGTTCGGCATACATTTTTTTTGCCGTTAAAAAATATACCCCACAGTCGTTCTCCCAGATACGCCGGCGTTCTGTATGCCGCGATCGTATAATCCTGATAGTCGATTTCCTTTTCCGTCGCAAACAAAATTTTAAACAGCCATTCGCAGTATTCGAAAAAAATCTCCTTTTTCATAATAAAACTGTGGTACCAGTAATGCTTTTTCGACCGCAGATATTTTCTGATTGCCGATTTGTATTCCGGAAACAGCAGCGCTGCTTTGCGGGCGCAGATACGCAAATCGTCCGGATTGAGAAAAGACAGCGTCTGCGCATAATGTTCCGCCACCGTTTGACCAAACGACACTTCTTTCGTCGTCAGAACGTCCGCCGGATGTTTTTCAAGGTAAGCAACGATCTTGTCACCCCTCAGACTGAGCATGTCGACATAACTGTCGTCAATCCCGGAAAATCTGAAACATCCCCAGGGTTTTTCCCTCCCCGTTCCGTCAAAACCGTCGTCAAAAATAAAATGCCGCCGATACTGCATAAAACCGATATAGTCAGGGTTGCCCAGTTTGTCATAGTTTTTCCAGGCCCAGTAAAGCGCCGTCAGTTCGCAGTATTTTCTGTTTTCTTCCGAAATGTTTTCGCCCGTATCGTCACCGATCATGTTGTCAAGCATCCACTGATAGTCCTCTTTGGACATTGAGCCGTCTTTCGAGGCCTCGGTGGCAAGCGCCCGGCCGAGATGGATCGGGGTCAGCACCTCGTCTTTCAAAAGCACCGCCGGCCGGTGATAGCCCACCAGAATTTTTACTGTCGGTTTTTTCTTTTTCATTTTATCTGATCTCCTCAAAAAGTTCCAAAGCCCGTTTAACGGCCTCGTCCATGTTGTAGTATTTGTAATCTCCGAGCCGGCCGGCAAAATAAACCTTTTCCAAACCGTCCGCCTTTCGCCGGTAACGCCGGTAAAGTTCATGGTTTTTCGCGTCCGGCACCGGATAGTAACGTTCGTTTCTGCCGGCCTCGTAGGCTTGCGGATATTCTTCCGAAACAATCGTCTGCGCCGTTTGTTCGTCAAGGTAATATTTGTATTCGACGCTGCGGGTGAAATCATAGTTTTCCGGATAATTGATCTGCGGGCCGCTTTGATAAAAAGCCCGGTCATGACGCCTGAACACGATATCAAGACTCCGGTACGGCAGTTCTCCCAGTTCAAAGTCGAAAAATTCGTCAATCGGCCCGGTATAAAACAGCCGTTCATAATCCGTGCTGCCGCGGACATCGTTAAAATCGGTATTGAGTTCCGTCCGGATCAGCGGATTGTCAAGCATCCGCTCCGCCATTTTGGTATAACCCTCCGCCGGTATCGCCTGATATTTATCCTGAAAATAACGGTCGTCGCGGCTGACGAAAACCGGCACCCGCCCGCTGACCGAAGGATCCAGTTCTTCCGGCCGTACCCCCCATTGCTTGACCGTATAACCGAGAAAAACCTTTTCATAAACATAATCAGCCAGACACGCAAAATCTCCGTCATCCGTCTGCCGCAGTTCCAAAATCGGCACCTTGCGGTTAAAGCCGAATTTTGCAATCAGCTTTTCTTCCAGCCGCTCGGCCTGCTGCCGCGGAAAGACCTGATGCAGGCTGTCAAGGTTAAAAGGAACGTTTACCTCCCTGCCGTCGATCACCGCTTTCACCCGGTACATAAAATAATGCCAGTCGGTAAAACGGCCGAGGTAATCCCAAACCTTTTTGTCTTTGGTATGAAAGACATGCGGCCCGTATTGGTGAACGGTCACGCCGCTTTCGTCCTTATAATCGTAGATATTGCCGCCGATGTGGGAACGCCTGTCTATGATCAGCACTTCCTCTTTTAACTCCGACGCCAGCCGCTCGGCCAGCACCATTCCGGTCAGGCCGCAGCCGACCACCAGATTTTTTACCCGTTTCATTTTCAGTATTTCCTGTTTGTTTCCCATTTCCAGGCCGTTTCGATAATTTCCTCAATCGCCGTATAGCGCGGCCGCCAGCCGAGAATTTCCCCGGCTTTACGATTGTCGGCAAACAACTTTGCCGGATCCCCCGGACGCCGCGGCGCATATTCCACCGGACACCGCCAGCCGCTCACCTTTTCCGCCGCGGTTATGATTTCGCGCACGCTGGAACCGATCCCGGTGCCGAGATTGACGCAGCCGTTATATTTCCCCAGCTTTTCCAACGCCAGCCGGTGAGCGGCCGCGAGATCTTCGACATGAATGTAATCGCGGATGCAGGTACCGTCGGGCGTATCGTAATCGGTGCCGAAAACCCGTACCGTTTCCAGTTCCCCGTTAACGGCTTTCAGCACCAGAGGAATGAGATGCGTTTCCGGCAGATGGCTCTCGCCGATCGCTCCGTCCGCCGAACAGCCGGCGGCATTAAAATAACGCAGGGATATGTGCTTTAAGCCGTAAGCTGTTTCATAATCGCGGAAAATTTCTTCAATCATCAGCTTGCTCCGCCCGTAAGGATTGATCGGCTTTTGCGGATGTTTTTCGTCAATCGGCAGATACTGCGGCTCTCCGTATGTCGCGCAGGTACTGGAAAAAACGATTTTGTCGACCGAATATTCGCGCATGACGTCCAGCAGGTTCAGCGTTCCCGCCACGTTGTTGCGATAATATTTCCGCGGATCCCGCACACTCTCGCCGACATAGGCGAAAGCCGCAAAATGAACAACCGCCTCCGGCCGGAATTTCTGAAAAACGTTTCTTAAGGAATCTTTGTCGAGCAAATCGGCCTTTTCAAAAGCCGCTCTCGGATCAACCGCTTCCCGGTGTCCGTAAACCAGATTGTCGGCAACCGCGCATTCGTACCCGCAGTCAAGCAGATGCCGCAGCGTATGGGAGCCGATATATCCGGCGCCCCCCATAATCAGTATCATCAGTTCTCCCCTCGAAAAAAGTCACGTTCACGGTGTCTGGCCGGCGGAAACCGCAAAACGCCGCAGGTTCCCGCCTCCGCTCTTATTCCGCAGCCGTCGCCGCCGGCATAATTTCCCGCCTGAAATAAGCGATCGTCCTGTCCAGCCCCTCGTCCAGGCGGACTTTCGGCTCCCAGTCCAACTTGCTTTTGGCCAGCGTAATATCCGGCCGCCGCTGGGTCGGATCATCGCTCGGCAGTTCCTTATACACCACCTTCGAACGACCGCCGACCTTGCTTACCACCATTTCCGCCAACTCTTTGATGGTAAACTCTCCCGGGTTGCCGGTATTGACCGGCCCCTGAAAATCCTTCGGGCTGTTCATCATCCGCACCATTGCTTCGATCAAATCGTCCACATAGCAAAAAGAACGGGTCTGATGACCGTCACCGTAAACGGTAATGTCCTCTCCCCTCAAAGCCTGACAAATAAAATTGCTGACGACGCGCCCGTCGTTCGGATCCATATTCGGCCCATAGGTGTTGAAAATGCGGATAACTTTGATGTCAACGCCTTCATGGCGCCAATAATCGAAAAACAGACTTTCCGCACAGCGTTTTCCTTCGTCGTAACAGGAACGGATACCGTTGGGATTGACGTTGCCGCGGTAGCTTTCCACCTGCGGATGAACCAGCGGTTCGCCGTAAACTTCCGAAGTCGAAGTCTGCAAAATCGTCGCCCGGTGGGCTTTTGCCAGCTCCAGCATGTTGATTGCCCCGAAAACGCAGGTTTTCGTCGTTTCGATCGAATGCTTCCCCTGATAAGCCGGCGGACTGGCCGGACAGGCCAGATTGTAAATCTGGTCCAGATGTTCGTCAACGGCAAGCGGCTGACAAATGTCATGGTTGACAAACTTAAAATTCGGATTGTTCAAAAGACGGCTGACGTTGGAAAGTCTGCCGGTGTAATTGTTGTCGACACAAATGACGCGATGCCCGTCGTCAATCAGCCGGCGGCAGAGATTAGACCCGAGAAAACCGGTCCCGCCGGTAACAAGTATTGTTTTCATAAAATGCCTCTTAATTTACCTACTGAATTATCTCCAAACCGCGCTTGCCCGCAAACCGCCTCCGGCCGCATCCGCGTCCAAACGCTCCCGAACCTTTTCCTCAAAAAACCTTCAACGCTGAACAAAAGACGACATTCCCGCTCTTTTATTTTACATCCTTTGGTAGAGGAAAAAGCTTCCCTGTATATAAGAGGGACTTTTTAAATTTCACCGTCTTGAAAAATATTTTTTTGCATTTATTTTCGGATTTCTTTTTTCCCATTGATTTTAAGAGCTATTTTTTACGGCCACTGACTGCTTCCGCTCATCGGGAAAGCTGTTTCCGTCAATGAAGGCACTCTTTTCCGACAAATTTTCCGCCGGCCGGAAAATTCGACTGCAATAAAGACATAAAAAAAACCGCCCGAAGGCGGCATAGTGGTCGGCGACATCTAGGGAAAATCCCTACTTTGATACAGCCTCGTTTTCATTTAGATGAATTATAGCGATATAACGCTGAAAACACTAGGGCTTTCTCAATTTTTACAAACCATATTTTTACCTAGTGGGCTAATTTTCCACCCAGCGTGGACACCCACTCTTTTGTCGCGAACCTCTAATATAACTATCTGATATACCATAACTTTTACAGTATCTATTTCGATTTAGTGTAAAATATTCTGGTTGGATAAGTATCACCGGATACATTCGGTAACCATTGTCCGATTTTTGCCACCTGTTCATCAATGTCTGCATCAAACGGAAAGATGTTTTCAGCGTAACAATATGCAAGACATCTCCAGTAAGAAAAGCCTTGATCTAGTATTAAATTAATTTTTTCGCCATTTTCCAGTTCAATTGTCATTATTCTGTTATGCTCGAGATATTTTTTGTTTTTCTCTTTTAATTGAAATTTCAATCCAATTTTATCAAACAATGCAGTTAATACCTCATTTCTAGCATCCACATCATCCCAGTCATGATAAAACATTGTTGGATATTGTTTGTTGGTTTCTGTAGTTTCGGCTGTTTCCAAAGTTATAGATGCACAATTCCATAATTTTTCGTACCTAACTTTAAGTTCTTTTATAAAACTGTAAAATAAACCTGAGGCCAAAGGATTTTTTAGATATCTATCCTTATATTCAATTTTTACTATTGGTGAACTTATTCCTTTATCCAAACTTGATGCCAAAATGGATAACAATCTATTACCGAACCCATATCCTGGGCCGTTAACCTCTGACGAAATATTGAACATTTTATCGTAACTTATATTTTCAACAGTCTCTAATTTAACATCATTAAATTTTAGGCCGTTGATATCAATATAGCCTGATAATATTGATGTGTTTATATTACTTCCCCAATACTGGTTTAATTGTCTTACATTTTCATCAAAGGATGCATATGAATAATACTTGAAACCATCCCAAACAATTGCCATTATTTTATCATTTAGCTTTTCTGGTATCGCTTTCACAGAGACATTGCTTAAATTGGAAAGCAAAGAAATGGTTTTCTTTACATCATCTCCCAGTGTTTTTTCATTCACGCAAAGTATTATCTGAGTGTTTAATGCATTATATCTGTTGACAAGCCTGTAAATTGGAGAGTTTGAAAAATCTTCATTTTCCATATTTTCCGGGATAATTAAGTATAACTTTTGTAAATTTGGAGTATCCTCAATCAAACTTTCAATACTTGCAGATGCAACAAGAGTGCCATCTCCGAAGATTTTCATATCCTGCGGCAAAGTATTTTTAGCAATCCACTCATCTGTTAAGAACTCCAGCGCAAGTTTTCTATCCAAATATCTGTAGTTGTATTTTGTGTCATTCTGTAAAATACATTTATTGCAAGATTGTGCGCAATCACATTTTAGAATATTTTGGGCATACTTAAATATGATATTCAAATTTTTTATAATATCATTTGAAGAGCAATATCCGGAAGCATTTTTATCAAATAACTCTATCGCAAACCCTTTTTTATTTGTTCCATTAACCCGGATTTGTTTAGCGATACATCCGATTTCTTCTGTTTCAACATTCATGTATTTAGCAATACCGCTACGTATGGCCACCGCAAGTGAATATGCCAACGTCCTGTCATCAATGACGTTGCCATCTAAATCAGATAGAATTAGCTCCAAAAGGTCTGTTTTAATTTCTACGCCGAGATTAATATTTTCTATAATTGAATAAGGCGAATGTTGGCATTCAACTTTATAAGTATTTCCTGTTTGACTATTGGGGTATACGCCACTACGCAAACGGTAATGTCTTTTTTTGAATTCTTCCCGGTTTTTCTTGTTGTTTGCAACCATTCTACCGCATTCGAGGCACAAAATATATCCTTCACCGCCGCCGTTTGAATAGTGGATTACACTACCTTCTTTATCATTTTTATATTTTACGTAAGGTAATCCTAAATAGGAATTGAGAGTATTATGAGCCGTCACTAAAGGTTCACAGATATTTATATAACGTTGAACCGATACGTTGTTATTTACAGCCGCATTAAAATCAACAGAAAATCCTGCCGGCTGAATATACTTCTGCATATCTCTCGTATCAATTTCAGATCCGCAAACATCACATTTTACATCACAAAGACTTGTTGAAGTACCACTTGCACCGCATTTGTGGCATCTCCATATATAGCGCATTGATTGGATTTCTTTTACTTCTGAATCAGAGGCAGGAATGTGCCAATTTAGTGTTATACCGGCGGATTTATAAACCAAACCATCAATAACAACATCACATCCAGGCGCATACTCTCTTAGTGCAGTACAAATATCTCTTGATGGAAGTTCTCTTCGCTTAAATAGATTATCTTCTCTTGTTTGCGAAACTTTCTTATCTAAATTAAATCTATTATTCGTGTCAAAAGTGACGATGTTAGTTGGAAATCCGTATCTTGGTAATAAGCCGTATTCAATTAACTCTTTGAGAATGTATTCCTTAAGTAAGCGTTCTTCAGTTTTTTTAATAGCGGCCAAACTGATCTTGCGGTCTTTTTCCCTTTCTTTCTGCTCTTGAATTGCATCATACTCTGCGTACCACCGCTTTTGTAGGTTATCAATTAATTCATCCAATTGTGTTACAAAAACGTCTAGGTTTATATCTTCGTAGTGTGTATTTTCAATAATCGAAGAGATTGCTTTTCTAATACGGTCATTTACCCTTATTGCATCCTTACAGAACTGTTTGAATTTTATTAACCTGCTGTTTTCAGCCGGAAGCATAAACCATTCCATATTCAGCTTAGTAGCATCAGTTATCTGACCTTTTATGCTGTCAAAATAATATGCTAACAAGAGAGAGTTTATATGCCGTTGTAAAACAATAAAACTGTATTTATCTACATAAGGTGCGGCAATTTTTGTGCTAAATGCCCATTTAGGATGCGCAAAAACATATTGATCATGCGAGTTATCTTTGCACAAAGTAAAACTTATGGCCTTTGTTTCACTTCTACGTCCTGCACGTCCGGCTCTTTGCAAATAATTTGCCGGATGCGGTGGTACGTTATTCATAGATGATATAGTGATACCACCAATATCGACACCCATTTCCATTGTGGTAGAACAATTCAAAACATTTATTTTCCCTATTTTGAAATCATCCTCATACCTTTTCAAAGTGCTGTGCGTTTGTTGAGCCGAATGTTCTGCAGTTCTGAAGTAGCGGTTACCTAAAATAATTGAATTCGTAATATTGTTCCAAATACCCAGTTTTTTCAACTCATTTATTTCATCATTATTTTCTAACCATTCTCTCCTCATTAAAACGCATTCATCGTACGATTTTCCACTTTCTTTACTGTAATCGTAGATTGGAAACGAATACTCTTTACATTTCTCTAGAGTTATTTCTTTAGATTCGCCTCTATTTTTTCTAGATAAATAAGGAGAATACCCCTTAAATGTTACATCAAGAGCCTTATTGGTTATTGGGCAGACGTAAATTTTTTGTAATCGCCTTAATCCTATTTTATCCATTTTCATTCGGTAGATCTGATTGGCTGACGGGGTCAGAATGCCTGTTGCAGAAGTTAGAGCTAACCAAGCTTCTTTCATTATTTCGTTTACTATATCAATATGGTAGTCATTGGTTTGGTCCATATCTAATGCATAAAACAGTAATTTAACAATGTTTCTATTTTTCTTTTTCTTATCAGCTTTAGGCCAGTGATCAAAATCCAATGGTTCATTATTTTTGCTGATAGCCCCCCATTTGTCCCAATTCTCCGGATATTCAACAAAGCCATTGGCACGCACAAAAAAGTCCAACACAATTTTAAGATAATTTTTCCAATCATCGCATGTGAAATACTTACTAATACTTGCAGGCACACTTGTAATTTTGCTAAAATCATAAGCAGTTGCTAGTAAACCTAATGTTTCAACGTTATTTGCCTTTTTCGGCCTTCTGATTAATTCTCGTGCAAACAATATTTCAATCAGGTTACCTTGACCTCTATTTGTGTCAAATATTGAATCTTTGTCCCGGTAATAGTTGTATATCCATTTGAGGTCATTATCGTCAAATTCTTTCAAGATATCGCTTATGACGTTGTTTTCGTTTGCAAAGGAACTTCCTTTTTGTCCTTCTAATTGCTTTATCATATCCAGTAATTGAGGCATTTTTGTACTTTTATATGCTTCTTTTAATGTATTAATCTGATCAGCATTATTGTTTTTATTGTTTTCAGCCTCTATATGTGCAATCACGTGCAACAAAATACTTCTGAAGGAGTTACGTTCAGAGTTTTGTTGTAACTGAACAGCCAATCTAGCAGTGCCTTGACGGCTGTCCGTAAAACAAATCATTTTTTGGCCAGCATGTGGTTTAGACTCTGAATCTTTTGCTATCTCAGCATAATTTAACAATGTCGGCAAAACATGGCTCAAAACAAATGGAGCACCTTGCAAAGGAATGAATGATTTTATCTGATCAACTTCCGGAGCATCACAGCAATGAATGTCCTCATAATCTTCAAAAACGTTTAATCTTATTCCATTACTATTCGCCAAAGATAGTGAGCTATCTTCTATATTCAAATAACAAGCCGTGTCATTATCTTTTTCGAAATTCTCGACCCAAACGGTGTGTGCTTCAACATCATTGATATAGTTGTCGTCATCATCAAGAGAAAACTCATCAATATCTTGAAGCATCGTTGGATACAGGTATTTTTTCCCATCCTTTGCGCTATCGTTAATTTTTGCTTCAAGAAATGGTTCGCCACAGTTAGCGCAAGCTTTTACGCGGAAAACAGGAGCACCGCATTCGCATTTACATTGCTCCTTAAAATATATCTTTCCAAATTTCCACCCCGGGATATTATCCTTGCAAGTACAATTTGGATTACAGCAGGACCATAATCCGGGAAATGTTTTGTGAAAAATATGTAGTCTGAGCGGCAAAAAACTCTTTTCGTTTACAGGTGTTACAGATAGTAAATCCAACCATCTTAAAGCAAGATCAGATGTTAAATTAAAATTATTGCATATTTCGGTTAAGGTCCTCGCCACCCCGTGTTCAGTATTCGAAGAAATAAAAAATGATCTTAAAGAACAAGCTAATTTATTATTTCGTAATTCTTTTATAATTTCATCCGGGTTTTCTATTTTTTCAATTTCATCAATTGATTTGCCGGCTGTTGATGAGGCTAATGGCTCTATTTCGTTTTTACCGAACACAACAGTAACGTTTTCTTCATTTACACCCGAAATACTGGAAAGAAAACGTCTTAATTGTGTGCTTGCATCATTATCACCTATGGTTGCAGATGTTGCTATAAATTTAACCTGTTCAGGCTTAACTTCAAAAGCATCCATAACCCTTTTTAATAAAAGGGATAATTCTGCCGCTTGCGAACCGATGTAGGTATGCGCTTCATCTAAAACGATATACTTTAATTTTCCTTTTGATTTATCAATTATTCTTTTGTCGTTTGCGCGAATAAGCATATATTCCAACATGGTGGTGTTGGTAATTAACAATGGAGATGGAGATTTCCATAATTGCTCTCTATCAACAACTTCTTCCACAGTTTCCTTTTGTTCCGATTCCCTCGTTTGTTGTGGCAATAAACCATTATATAAACAATACCGAATATTCCCCTTATAAGGTTTAGTCCATTCACTAAAACGCTCCCTTTGGTTTTGAATTAAAGCATTCAATGGATAAATAAACAAGGCCTGCACACCTTCAAGCACAGAATTTGTTTTTTCAACCTGTTGGACTAAATCAGAGATAATAGGAATCATAAAACATTCCGTCTTTCCTGAGCCTGTCCCGCTTGATACAACCAATGAATTATTCGTATTTAATAATGTTTCCCATGAGGTTAATTGATGTTGATACGGGTACATGCTTTTATCAAATCTATACTCACTAGCCCCATGTAATGCATTAACAAATGACCTAGGCAACAACTTTCCACTTAATTCACCGAAAGTTTGTTGGCTTGGTTTATAACTGAACATAGGCTCAAATACAGGATCAGCGACAAACTTATCACCTTCTTCCGAAAATTTCTTTCTCAAGAATTCACGTAAGTCTAGAGGCAAAATTGACAATGTGCTCATTATTGCTTCTGTTGATTGAACAGGTAAAATTTTAAGAAGTTCGCTGTAACTGTTTGTCTTCATGTTTTTCTCATTTGGTTGAATTTCTTAACATAATTGATATTGCTATTTTATAAACCTCTATAAAATAATTTTGGTTAAAATTCATAAAATCTTTTATAGAAAATTTCATTAAATTACGAATTTCATCTCGACTTTTTGCATTATAGAAAGCATAAAAAGCACAAAGCTGTGGAAAATTAACAACATATTCAATAAAATACGAAAACTTATTGAGCTTAAATAAATATGAAGCAAGATTAGATAGTTCTTGAGGATACATGCTTTGTATTTCTTGGTATAGCTGAGGGAAAGGCAAAGGAATCCAATTATCCTCTTCTAATGAGTTTTGTGCCTGCAATGTCTGCATCCAGCACAATTCTTCAATTTCATCGTTCTCATCATACTTATTTTTTGTAAAAATTTCATCACTCAGTTGTTGCTCAGTAAAATTAATTGCTTTTCCTACATGAGGAATTATACAATTAAATTCAATCATGTCTGTAAAATTACAGCTTATTTTGAAAAGTAAATAGTAAACAGTTACCTCGATTTCGGGAAATGTATCGGTCAGAACCTTAAATTGTTCTGATATCATACTTTTCAGCATCGATTCCATACCTGGAATTTTTGCAAAAGCTTCACGCAAATATTGTAAATATTCAGTTATAGCCGCTTCCCATGTAGCAAAAGAGATGATGGCCGGGACAGAGATAAGCTCATCTCTTATTTTCTGCATAATGATTCGTTCCGAGGAACAGAACAATAATAGTCTTGCCAACAGGAATTCATTGGAACATAGAACCTGCCATAATTTAAGAGCGGTTAAAGAAATATTCTGAGTGGCAAAAACTTGCTTCAAATCCCCAATATCTTTCCACAATTCTGATTTATAAGAATGAAGTCCGCTTATTAAATACGTCTCCAAATCATCTGAGGAGCAAGTAATTGTCGAACCGCTATTTACCGATACAATATCTGATATTATAATTTTTTTGTGAAAATCAGATAAACTTTCAAAAGCCTTATCTTTACATAAAATAAAAGGTTTAATAGATATATCTGATTTTTGATCAGATGTTATCATGTAAGTATTTGCGGACGAATCAAGATTTTCAATGTTCCAATATCCAGTAAATATACCACTGTCAGTATTTTGAGCTAGCGGGATTACAGGAACTTCTGGATCAAGCAAATTAATTGCTACTACATTTGTATTCTTTAACATTTCATTAGAATAAATTCTAAATTGATCACTTGGTATAGAAATGGTGCTATTTTCTAAAACGAAATAGGTATCATAGCGAGAAATTCTAATGAACCCCATTTCCTTATTGTTAAGCTGTACGGAAACTTTGATTAAATCATTTTCGTCATCAGAATACCCAAGTAAATTCTTAATGTTGTCTTCAAAGTCAATTAATTTAATTTCTGTTAATGAATCATAAGTAAATATTGGGCGAGAGTTTTCTACTTGTTTTCCTTTTTTATTTGCTCTTTCTAATTTAAAAACTAATTTATATTTTTCAGATTTCGTTAGGTTGTTATAAATTTTGATTTTTTTATCCATTAGATGCAGTATAGAAATGTTAAAAAGATCTATACACTTTCCGTTTTCATCAAAAAATGAAACACCCATACACGGATATGGAATGTAAATGAAAGATGTGCCACCACTGTACCAATAAATTTTAAAGCATACTTTATCAGGTTTTTGGCCTAAATAATGAAATTTGAACTCATTTTTAGCTATTTCAGTGAACTGGACATTTTTATCAACGACAGGCAAAATTTTTATACAATTCATATCACTGAATTTTATGTATTCCCCATCACTTACATCAAATTTTATTTCAAGATCCGCCGGGAATATAGTGACCGTATAAACTCTTTCTATATCCCCATGGTTACAATGAATATCTACAGTTCCCGAAAAATTTTGAATATCAGTGATAGGAAGATTAGTCCCCTTGTGGTAATAGGTAATATACTTTGATGCAATTGTAACGCGTTTGCCATCTTCATCATAACAAACCACTTCAGGCACACCTTTATATGCAACATGAGGATAAGCCTTGTAAGATATAATATTACCGTCCAAACAATACTTATTATTTGACGGATTAGAAGCATTCAGCTTTACGAAGAACTGTTCCGTTTCGATATCCGAAGTACATTTTATCAAAGGCAATTCGCTATTACCAATATGCACAGTGCGCTCAAGCGTTCCAAATTCAGATAGATCAAAAATGCCTGTTTTATATGCAATATAACATTCATTTTCTCTTAAATATGTACTTCCGTTACTTTTCAAAATTAATGTATCATCGTCGTTTTTTATAAAGACGAAAGGTGCATTGATATCAAGTTTTTCTGATATTGTAACTAATTTCGAGTGTATTTTGTTATCTGCTGATGACAGAGAAATTGTCACTGAATTTAGGACATTATCTAGTCTATTATCAAACTTTTTGATTTTATATTTTTTTCTAGAGCCTAATTGCATTGTAACAATGGCAACTGTAGTATTTTTCAGGTCTAAATTATTGATATAAAATGTTTGTGGCAATTCCTCGGCATTGGAAATTTCAAAAAATTTTGAAAAATACGCGGCTGAGACATCAAATTCAGGAAAAGTAAATAAAAATTTTAATTGATCAGATTCAGAAAAATCAAAAATTCGATCTACGGATGGAATTTTACCTCTTACATTGTTTCTGTTTATTCTACTCGCTTCTTCAACAAACCCAACGAGCATTTTTTCAACAGAAGCATCTTCCATTAATAAAGGAAATTGTTCTTTCCATGAAGGACAACGTTGATTGAGGATTTGAACTGGGTGCGTTTCTTTTTCAAGTTCATAATCTCTTTTTAATTTAATAATTGTACTGACTAAATTTGCTATTAACTCACATATTTCGTCTTTTCTAATTGCTTCCGGCAGTTTTTTTACTGCTTCTTTTGTGCGCATAAATAATTCATTATCATTAGCATTATTTTCGCCGGCAAACCTTAGAATTCCGCGCAAGACTCTAACAATAGATGAATACTTGTCAGATTGCATAAATTTTGAAGGAAGACCACCATTGGCAATAATAGCACCTAAGAATTTTTTTCCTGTTGCCAGTGAATTGCGGTATTTCCAATACTCTAGAGCTTCTGTAATAGCTCTTGATCTAACCTGAACTTGATGGGTTTTTATTTCATCATTAGAGATGGTTTTAAATATAGGTTCCCAGGACCAAACGCCACCGCTGTATTCACGTTTCCACCACTCTGAAGCATACAAAACAAAACATCTTGAGAAATCTTTATTCCTTAATAAATCAACTAATTCTTCATTTTGACAGAGTTCATTAAGTTTTTCTTTTAATTCAAGATATTCACGTTGATTCATCTGATATGCATAAAGCATCCGTCCATCGGGGAACGGAAGATTTCTTTTATTTAAGAAATCATTTAAAAATTCATGCAAAACATTTTCAACCAATAGCATCAAAAAGTCCTTATTCGCTCGTTCTTTATAACGAGCGTTTTGTATTTTAGCCGTTTCAATTTAAAAATGCAAATATAAAATTACAATGTTATGCCATAAACTGTCATCACATATTTTTTATTTTTTGCTTTGAGATAATTTTTCTGATATAATGCCTCTGCACAACCAAGAAAGGAACATTATTATGGGATTTTTTAGTGAATTGTTTTTTGGAATTATGAATCAATCAAACGAACAACCAAGAAGGCGCAGTCCATTTAATCAAGAACCCACCGCAGAAGATTATATCCGATCCGGAGAGATCGAGCGCGATAATTACGATGACGGCCAACGCAATTCCATAAATGAACATGGAAATCTGAGTTGGGAACGCGAAGATGAAGAACGAGATTGGTAGAAAAAATCTAAACTCTGACAATTTTTGACATGATACAGCCTCGTTGTGCCATTTTTTGACTTCTGTTTGCCTTGGTGCGGTTGTAATCCTTTTTTTATTTGTATAATTCTAATTCCGGTGGGGATGTCTGCCAGTAAAATGTAGATGTCCAGCGCAGGAGTTGTCGAAAAAATTCACAAATCCCTTGCGTTTGTTGTTAACATCGGGTATAGCATAGCCCGTCACGATGGCCCATCGTGGCTAGGATATCTGGTCACACCATGGGAATGCACCCGAGCCAAGCGTATTGAGGAAATCCAAGGAAACCCGAACCCATTCGTAAAAGAACCTTGCATTGAACAAGGGCTGTATGAGTAATTGCTTTTTTGAAATTTAAAATTCCTGCCAATTTTTGTCATGTCCATATTGACATTTGAAAAAAGAATCGAGTATAATGTGCCAGCTAAAGTAAGAATGGAGCCGGAACATGTATAAAAAAACGCAGACGCTCAATGACCTGATTTTGTGGATGCAGGACACAGATGACGGCGTTTCTCTTAAAGACATCATGGAAAAGTATGATGTCTCTCTCCGGACAGCGGTTCGTATGAAAGATTCCATCGCCGATAAATACCCTCAATTAAAAGAAATTAACGGTCGTTATAATACAAAACGTTGGTATTTGCCTAAGGGGACCGGCCGCGAAATGGTCAATTTTTCTATGGAAGAGATCCACGCCTTGCAAAATGCTTCAAAACTTTTGGCAACAAAAAGTATACTAGATGCGCACTACGTTGATACTGTTTTACATAAAATAAAAGCCATCATCGGTAAAGATGCCACAAACAGGATCGAACCGGATGCCGAAGCACTTTTGGAAGCTGAAGGTTACGCTTTCCGGCCCGGACCAAAGATTATCATCAACACCGAGCACTTAAAACAACTCAGGTACGCAATTATTGCGTGCAACCGCATTAAAATAAAATATGATTCTGCGCACAACAAGGACTGGCGCGAGTTGTACCCTTATGGCTTTTTGTATGGAAATAAACACTACCTTATTGCTTGGGATCCAACAAAGCGCAAGATGTGTCACTTTAACCTGAATAAAATCAAGGAAATTGAAGTCTTAAATACATACTTCAAGCGCGATCCTCATTTCTCGCTTAAGGAATTCAGCGAACAAGCCTTTGGGGTTTACCAAGAAAAACCATTTGATGTTGAATGGCTGTTTGATGCAGAAGTTGCAGATTCCGCGGCTCAATATACATTTCATCCGAGGCAAGAAGCAATCCGCAATCCGGACGGTACCTTAACCGTAAAATTCCGTGCCGGTGGCGCACTTGAAATGGATTGGCATCTTTACACATGGGGTAAACATGTAAAGGTCATTCAACCGGAAGATTTTGATGAAAGAAAGATGTGGAAAACATTATGAATGATGTTTATGTAAAATATAAAAATTTATCTGAGGAAGATACAAAACGTATCGAGATTACACCTGCTATTACTAATAAAGGATGGCATTCTGAAACCCAAATAAGAATGGAGTACCTATTCACTAATGGCAGAATAATGGTAAAAGATAAAGAAATCCGCAAAGGTAAAAGAAAAAAAGCTGATTATTTGCTTTTTTATAAGCCGAATTTTCCTATAGCAATTGTAGAAGCAAAAAAATTTCATAAAGATGTGAGTGATGGATTACAACAAGGTATGGCATACGCAGAATGTTTGAATGTTCCTTTTGCATATAGCTCAAATGGTAAAGGTTTTTATGAACATGATTTTCTAACAGGAAAAGAACGAGAATTAGCAATTAACGAGTTCCCGACACCTGAAGAATTGTGGGAAAGATATAAGCAAGCGAAACAAATTTCCCAAACAGAAGGTAATAATATTTTATCAGATTATTATGTAGATACTTCTGGTAAAGAACCAAGATATTACCAGAGAAATGCTATTAACAAAACTGTAGAAGCGGTGATTCGCGGTGAAAAGCGTATTCTTTTAGTGATGGCTACAGGAACAGGAAAGACCTATACTGCATTTCAGATTATCTGGCGTTTGTGGAAATCTAAGCAAAAAAAACGTATTTTATTTTTGGCTGATAGGAATATTTTAATAGATCAGACAAAAGTCCAAGATTTTGCACCATTTGGTAATGCTATGACAAAGATAGAAAATAGGAGCGTTGATAAGGCTTATGAAATATATTTATCTCTGTATCAAGCAGTAACGGGAACAGAAGAAGAGAAAAATATATATAAGCAGTTTTCTCAAGATTTCTTTGATTTAATAATTGTTGATGAATGTCACCGTGGCTCTGCCAAAGAAAATTCATCATGGCATGAAATTCTAAAATATTTTAGTTCAGCAACTCAAATAGGTATGACCGCCACACCAAAAGAAGATAGAGATATTTCTACAAGTCAGTATTTTGGTAAACCTATTTATACATACTCCTTAAAAGAAGGTATCGCTGATGGCTTTCTCGCTCCTTATAAAGTAATGAGGGTAATATTAGATAAGGACTTGGGGTGGAGACCAGAATTTGGAAAATTGGATAAATATGGTAATGAGATTCCTGATAAGGAATATACGGAAAAAGATTACGATAAAGATATAATACTCAATGCTAGAACAGAATGTGTGGCAAAATGTGTTATAAAATTTCTGCGTGAAAATGATCCATATGCAAAAACAATTATCTTTTGTGAAAATATTAATCATGCTATGCGAATGAGAAATGCTATAGCAAAGGTTGCCGATGATCTGATGAAAGAGAATAGTAAGTATGTTATGCAGATTACCGGTGACAATTTAGAAGGGAAACAAGAGTTAGATAATTTTATTGCGTTGGATGAAAAATATCCGGTTATTGCTGTTACGTCTCGACTTATGACAACTGGTGTAGATGCAAAGCTCTGTAAGTTGATTGTCCTTGATAGAACAGTAAACTCAATGACAGAATTTAAACAGATTATAGGCCGAGGAACGCGTGTAAATGAAGAATATCAGAAATATTACTTCACTATCATGGATTTTCGTAAGGCGACAAAATTATTCGCAGATCCAGAATTTGATGGTTATCCGACAGAAATAAAAGTTGTAGCTGGTGCTGATGTTGAAGAACCAAACGATGAACCGGATGAATGGACTATAGAAGAAGATCCAGAAGAAATATCAGAAGGAGAATGGGAAGGTGGTGAAGTTATTGATGAAGAACCACAAAATAATAAATATGTAATTGATGATGTTCCTGTATCTATTGTAGACAAAAGAGTTCAGTGGTTAGATGAAAATGGAAAGCTTATAAGCGAGAATATACAGGATTATTATAAAAATTTCATATTGAAACGATATGATACGGAGGATTCTTTTCGGTCTGCATGGATGGGGGCTCGTAAGAAGACGGCTTTTATAAAACATTTGATTGATGAGGGTTTAATTATAAAAGAATTAAAGGCTATATATCCAGCAGATATTGATATTTTTGATATAATTCTTAAAAATACTTACGATATTGAACCTATAACGCGTTTTCAACGTGCTGATTTTTGTAAAGAATTTTTAGCACAACTACCTGATGGAAAGAAAGATTTTTATATTGATGTATTATCTAAGTATGTAGAATTCGGAATTTATGCGTTTGAAGATAGAAAAACTTTAGAAACCCCAGATTTTGAGAAAAAGTTCGGTAGGCCTGTAGAATTATTTGGAAAAATCGGCGGTAATGAAGAATATTTAAATACTATAGAAAAATTAGAACGTTTGATGTATGGAGGCAAATAGAATGTCAAATGTAAGCCAAATTGTAAAATCCATTCAAAAAATTATGCGTAAAGACCCTGGCGTCGATGGCGATGCTCAAAGACTGGGACAACTTACTTGGATGCTATTTTTAAAAATCTTTTCCGATAGAGAAAAAGAAAATATTCTTATCAACGATGATTACGTATCTCCAATTCCCGAAAAATTAAAATGGTCTTCATGGGCAGAGAATGATGAAGGTATAACTGGCGAAGAGTTGCTAGATTTTGTAAATAAAGAACTGTTCCCTGGACTTAAACAATTAGATATTTCTGATCCAAATGCTGCTATGGTCCGATCTGTTTTTGAAGATACTCATAATTATATGAAATCTGGACAATTACTTCGTCAGGTTATCAATAAGATAGATGAAATTGATTTTAATAAAGGGACCGACAAACATTTATTTGGGGATATTTATGAACAATTATTAAAAGACCTTCAAAATAATAAACATTCTGGAGAGTTCTATACTCCACGTGCTGTTACTCAGTTTATGGTGGAAATGACGGCTCCAAAATTAGGCGAGAAAATCTTAGACCCAGCATGCGGTACTGGCGGATTTTTGGCTTCTGCCGTTAAGTATCTAAATCCTCAATTAAAAACAGGTCAAGCTTTTAATACGCTACACGACTGTATTATGGGTTGGGAAAAGAAACAGCTTCCATATATTCTTTGTACAACAAATATGATTTTACACGGAATAGACGCACCAAATATTAAACACTTTATAAACGGCAGTTTGGCTCGTCCATTAAGTGATTATTCTGAAAAAGATAAGGTAGATATAATTCTGACTAATCCACCATTTGGCGGCGAAGAAGAAGATGGAATAGAATCTAATTTTCCGGCACATGTCAGGACAAAAGAAACAGCCGATCTGTTTTTAGTACTTATTATTAAACTGCTTAAAAATACAGGAAGATGCGCTATGGTTCTACCTGACGGTGCACTATTCGGAGAAGGTGGTGCTAAAACTCGCATTAAAGAAGAATTACTCACAAAATGTAATTTACATACGGTCATCAGATTACCAAAAAGCGTTTTTGCGCCATACACTAGCATTAATACAAACCTTCTGTTCTTTGATAAAAAAGGTCAAACTAAAGAAACATGGTTCTATAGATTAGACATGCCTGAGGGCATAAAAGCTTTTAATAAAACAAAACCGATGCAACTAGAACACTTTGATCCTGTTAGAGAATGGTGGAATAATAGACAAGAAATTCAAGAAGATGGCTTTGATAAAGCGAAAAAATATTCATTTGAAGAATTGAAAACTAGGAATTTTAATTTAGATCTTTGCGGCTATCCAACGATAGAAAACGTTATACTGGAACCAAAGGAGCTGTTTGAACAGTTTGAACAACAAAAAGCCGCGTTAGAAACTGAAATGTCGGAAGTAATTACTCAAATTAAAAAAATATTAGGAATAAATTAAATGAAAGCAATTGATCTTAAAAATTCTATACTGCAGCTCGCAATATCTGGTCGTCTCGTTTCACAAGATCCGTCAGACGAACCGGCAAGCCTACTGTATGAGCGGATTCAAGCTGAAAAGAATAAGCTGATTAAAGAAGGAAAAATAAAATCGCAGAAAAAAAACGGTCGTATAAATTCCGCAGAAACACCGTTTAAAATTCCGGATACATGGATGT
>OODG01000176.1_pt1 | contig 43727 bp, 44 predicted proteins | sample 1671621 | NCBI WGS metagenome assembly OODG01 (sample SAMN06348175, study PRJEB24527) | human gut metagenome | biome: human gut; feature: ankylosing spondylitis patient; material: feces | host: Homo sapiens | place: China | collected 2015-10 | reverse complement strand
ATTTATAGGGAACAAGGATATCTCCAACAGCGGGTGGTGGGATTCTCCATAGGCGTGGTGGAGTTGGCGCCAAAAAATCCACCGCCATTGGTACCCAGATGCTTAATGATTTCCAGCGCCGCTACAGGACCCATAGCCAGGACCTGGTATGTACCCTCCAGGGTTTGCACCACCACATTCTCCGAAAAGTTCTGAGGTACACCCTGCCATACCAGCAGCAGTCCGCCTACCAGAGAGAAAGGCAGCAGCACACGGGTCGTGATGCGAACCAGATCGGCAAAAAAGTTTCCTACATTGTCCTTCGTTTTTCCGGCCAGGCCACGGATAAAAGCTACACAGGCAGCATAGCCGCTGGCTGCCGAAACAAACATCATAAAGATGATGACCAGCATCTGAGAAAGATAGCTCAATCCACTTTCACCAGAGTAGTGCTGCAGATTGGTGTTGGTCATAAAACTAATAATGGTATTGAAGGCCAGAGTGGGTTCCATTTCCTCGATCCCGTTAGGATTAAAAAGAGAGATACTCTGAATCCGGAGAATGATGTAGCCGATGGCGATCATCACTGCGTTGGTACCGATAAGAGCCATGGCATACTGTTTCCAGTTCATACCTTTGCGGGGATCTACCCCGCCCAACTTGTAAATTGCCCCGTCTACCCGATCAAATACGGGATCGGCAAGGGTGTGTTTTCCTGCGGCGATATGATAAAGATACCGTCCCACCGGAATGACAAGGATCAAATAAATGATCAATGTCAAAGCCAGCTGTAACATACGAAACTCCTCCTATACTGTGTCCTCGGCATTAAAAACGTTCCGGATGTGCCAAAGCGTATACCAGATATCCGCCCAGCAGCAAAACAATGATTCCAAGCAAAATCATACGGTTCAACTCCTACTCTTCATTATTCCTGAGAATCGACTTGCCGCTGGCACCAATTCACCAGCATCCAGACAAAGCCAAAACCCACCAGCAGGGTTCCTACCATCAAGCAATCCATCATACGTGAGGCTCCTTTCGTTCATATAAATGATGCCATATCGCAAGAACGTTCTCCTTTTGCAATGGACAGGCGAGCAAAACACGCAACACCTATTTTGCGGTCACAGCATACCGCAGCCTGTAATAAGTGGGGATTAAGGAAGATAACTCGACATTAACAGGAGATTAATGTTTCTCCCTTCCATCGTGTGAACTATCGCACTTTGAAGGAGTCCTTTTCTCCTCAATGGTCGGATCCAGTGCAGACTCTTCTTGCATCAGCACATCGGCACTACTGCTGATGTTTGTGAGCGGTTCCCGAAAATCACGTGAAACTTCTCGAAGCAAGTTGGCTTGCAGCCGCTCTTTCTGTGTCTGAAGCGCCTCTTTATTTCGTTCTTCCTGCAGCCGGATGCGTTCCTGACTGAGACCGCACTCACTTAATATGGCAATCATAAGGTTTTTTTCGAAAGCATCCGGAATGGAGTAGCCTACAATGGGAATTCCTACAATCCCAATCACGCCCTGCGTCCCTCTGACGGAGAGGAAAAGCCATTTAGCGTCTGGCAGTGTGTTTGTGGTTGCACCTGCGTGCTTGTTGTTTCTTTGTACCCACTTGGCCACCCCAATTTCTTCGGAACCTAATTTCGTTAAAATATTCTGTTCATCGGAGGGCTCTACCCGAAATGCTAATTCCTTTTCTGTTCCACTTAATGCATAGAGAACAGGCCGGTCAAAAAGTCGATTTAGTTGTTCTGCAGTCAGCCGAAGGCAATCCCATTCGGTCCGCCCTTTCTGCAGCTTTTGGCTGCTCTCCAAAAGGAGTTCCGTATAATAGCTCTTTTCTGCCGCTAAACGGGCCTGTGCCTTTACGCGGCTGGCCAGAGAACTCGCAATAACGCTGGAGAAAAGCATAATCAGAAATGTAACCGGATAGCTGGGGTCGTTGGCTTGAAAGGTAAAACGAGGCTCTGTAAAAAGAAAATTGAAGGCAGCAACACTAAAGAGAGACTCAATTGCGCCGTAAAAGTGGCCGTTTGTCCAAACCGCAGTAATCAGGACGCCCAAAATGTAAACCGTAATGATGTTTGATTCGCTGAATCCAGCATAATAAAAGCCAAATCCCGCAAGGGAGGAAAGCAACAAAGAGGCCAGCATGATACCTGTGTCTTTCCAAGTAAAGTGTGCTTTTGGAACATGAAGCTTTCCAAGTGGCTTTTTATATAGCGGTTGGTGATCTGGAATAATGTATATATCCAGATCTGTTAGTTCAATTAGGCGATCAGCCAGACTCTTTTTTCTAATAACAGGATTTTGCTTGTGATTAATGCGGCCCATAACAATTTTTGTTACACCGCTGACACGGGCATATTCTGCAATCTGTACGGCGGGATCAGTTCCATATACCGTAGAAATCTGTGCACCCAATTGCTCTGCGAGATGCAGATTATTACGCAGGCGCTTCAGGTTTTCGCCGGATAATTCTTTTGTTTCTGGCGTCTGTACAAACAATGCAGTGAAACCGCTGTGAAAGGCTTCCGCCATTCGTGCTGCGGTTCGGATCACTTTTGCATTGGAAGGTGCAGAAGAAAGGCAGAGCAAAATATGTTCCCCAGCTTTTGCGCTCTTTGCCTTACCCTCCTGCAGTGCCGTGCGGTTCAGCTGATCCGCAGTACGCCGCATAGCAATTTCACGCAGGGCAGCCAAATTTTCGATGGTAAAAAAGTTCTGGAGCGCCTGTTTTGCCTGGCGCTCCCGGTACACTTTTCCCATCTGAAGGCGTTTCACCAACTCGTCCGGCTCAATATCCACCAGTTCCACCTGATTGGCCCGGTCAAAAATATGATCCGGGATTCGCTCATTGACCGCAATGCCTGTGATAGAGGACACCAAATCGTTCAACGACTCCAAATGCTGCACATTTACCGTGGTATAGACGTTGATCCCAGCCTGGAGCAGTTCTTCTACATCCTGATACCGCTTTGTGTGCCGACACCCTTGGGCATTATTGTGGGCCAATTCGTCTACCAGAATAAGTTGTGGTTTCCTCTGCAGCGCTCGGTCCAGATCCAACTCTTTCAGCCTGATCCCTCGATAGTCAATATCTTTGCAAGGCAAAATCTCCAACCCGTCCAAGAGTGCCAGTGTATCTGGTCTGGCATGCGGCTCCACATACCCTACCACAACATCTGTACCTTCTTTTTGAGCCTGATGGGCTGCCTCCAGCATGGCATAGGTCTTGCCTACACCCGCTGCATAGCCGAAAAAAATCTTTAACCTGCCCTGATTGCAATCGTCTTTTGAAGAACCTGCCTTTGAAGGAGTTCCCCGGCTGCTATATGTTTCATCCATATTGATTTTCTCCTTTTTACTAAGCGCATGCCCCTCTTATGATATAAAATAGCATTAACAACCCTACGAAAATATGAATCTATCGTGTTTGGTATTAAAATTGTATAAAAACCATTTGAGTCAGTATTAAAGCGCTGCTGATACAATCATAAGCATCCTTATCCGCAGAGTAGTCATTCAGGACCGACAGCACGGTCAACCCATAAGCAAAATCGAGCAGCGGCGAAATTCCATCGTCTTTTCATTTCAGACCACCACCAAACTATTGGCATAGTGATCCTCATTTAAGAAAAAAGAATCCCATTCCGCCATCTGGATCAGATACTCCCCTACTCCGGTTAGGCTGGCAGCTGCTTCGATAAAATCTACTGCATACTGAATTCATTCCTTTGGCTCACTAATTCTACCAAGTGTCTCCGCCACAGCTATGCCGGCATTGCCAGCGCCAAAGGGATCCCCATGTACGATATCGGCAAGGCCCTGGGCCACAGTTCCCCGGTCACTACCGGCAATATCTATACCCACTTACTGAATCCGCGCCGCAAGGATCTTCTGGATCGGCTGCGGGATGAATCCTGATAAAATAAGCCGCCGGGCCTGTCCTGCTTTGCTTCAGGATGGCTTCGGCGGCGTTTCTTTTTCCCCTCATTTGTAAACGGGTCATTTACAGCTTACAAAAAGCTACTAAATTTTGTCCTAGTCGTGTCAAATATTTTTTGCACTTTGGTTTGCAGATTCTGACATGAAAGAAGTCAGCCAGCAATGGGGGGGCAAAAGCCGTCTCCAAGTTCTTCATACTCAAGCACTTCTTTTTACCCCTCTGGGTACTGGCCATAAGGAGCAGCCGGGCACAAATCAGTATCAAAACAGAATTGTCATCGGTGAACCTGCTCACCACTCGAGATTAGTGACGAATCTCCCACTTCTTCTGTTCAATGACATTGTTAGCACAGATACGGGTCCAGTGTCCATTAGAAAATTCGAAATAGGTAAGAGTCTCCTCAATACCTACCTCCACCATCTTGGTGGCCTCCTCTAACTTCATGGAACGTAGTTGTCCACCATGGCTTTCGTTTTCTTCCTGGCAGCTTTCTTGCTCTCCCGACGGCAATACCTTTTAAAAATAGCAGTCTCAAAGGAGACGCCCCTTGAGCTTGGGAATCTTGAGAATAACATTACCACACACAAGTTCCTTAAGCTGTCCCTTGATAGCTTCCTCGGCTAGCTGTAAATCTTCTCGGACCTGATTCGCTATCTTCTTTCAGAATGATGTGTCGCAATTTTATTCTACCAGAGATAGCAAACCATGTCTTTTCATTTGCCTTTTCTGATTTGCAAACTTATTGTACCTGCCCCATTGTACAGGATGGCACACGATACCATCTGACAGTTGTGAAGAAAACGGCTGAAAAAGCAAGGACATTCACGCTTCCTCTAACATTGCACCAGTTTATCCACTGTTATTGCCTGGGCCGCAGCATTCCAGCCCATCAGCAAATCTTTCCCATAACATCCCAAGCTATATGTATATGTACAGAGAAATAAAATTACCCTTATGGACCGTCAGCAAAGCAACATAGGGTAAATACTTTGCCCCAAAGCTCTGAAACTACATTGAACTGCCCCTGATTGTGCTATCCGCACAATCAGGGGCAGTTCAGGAATGAAAATGCTGCCTTGTTTTATATCTCAGGACTTCAGCAACTAAACTCTTAAATGCATATGTCCTTCAGTGGTATTAATTGGTCCAGGTCTGCTTAAAAACACGAAGGAAATTTTCACCCATAATCTTTCTCACATCATCATGAGAAAATCCACGTTTGAGAAGCTTATCAACAATATTAGGATAATTTGCTACGCCAAAGATACCATCTGTATAAATGCTCGCTTTACCCTTTCCCGCAGCAAAAGCTTTATCATACATAGACTCCGGACTATCCTCACGAAAGCTTCCATCCGCAATGTGGCGCGCATCCTGGCGGTTATACGCCCCTGGTTCCGCATTGGAATCCAGCCCAATTCCCACATGATCAATACCCACCAAATCAGCAAAATAAGCGATCGCATCAATATACCGGTCAATGGTAGGAAGGTTTTCCCCATCATACAAATTGGGCGCAAAGGCCACCGCACCAATTACTCCGCCAATCTCTGCGCACTTCTTTGCCTGTTCATCGGTAATATTGCGTGGACGGTCAAAAAGAGCTTTGGGGTTGGAATGGCTGAAGATTACCGGTTTGGTCACATAGTCCATGGCCTCCAACGTGGACCGACAGCCTACATGGCTCAAATCCACCGTAACGCCATATCGTTCCATTGCCCGAATCATTTCTCTACCCTGAGCAGTGATGCCTGCGTCTGTACCAGTCGCGCAACCGTCCGCCGCAAAAGAACGATGATTATACGCAATCTGCATCACACGAAGGCCTACCCTTGAAAATGCCTCAACAGTAGCTGCCGGTTCACGGCTGAAAATGAAATCACAGTTCTGCGCACCAATGATAGCACCAACTTTTCCTGTCCGTTTTGCTTCAAGGATATCCTCTGCGGTCCGGATGTTGATAAAATGCTCGGGATAGCGGGATACCACATGCAGGAGATCAATTACCTTATCCAATGCCCCACCAGCAGAGGGATCGAACACAGAAGGAACCGTAAGATTCAACGCCGTAGGCTTTGCCGCTTTCAGTTGCCAATTATAAGTTTCCAGGTAAAATGCACAGGTGTCAATAATAATACATTCTTCATGCAACTTGCGCGCCTCGTCGGAAATCTCGGCGTTCCACTTAAGGGCGATTTCCCTATTTTCCGCATCGTCCTCACAGCTGTAAGCCATAAAGTACTTATCCAGCAACTCTCTGCTCTCTGATCTCATCATACTGTCTCCTTTACTGAAAATTCTTCCAACATTGCCATCAATGCGTACGCATGGCGCCGGGCCCACTGGTTTAACCGCTCTAACGAAACCGTATCCGTACTATTACACAATCCTTCCTTGGAGTATGCAGTCTGCAGCGAATAGGCCGGAATCTGATAGTTATGATGTACCCACCCTTCAAATGTACCATGGGGTTGTCCTGTGCCATCAAAACAAGCATGTAACTTCTTGGGATAGTGCATTGGTTCCGCAGTAAATGACCCACATCCCTCGTGATTTTCGCGGAATGCATGAGAATAAATATTGGCCAACTCATTGTCTCTTTCCCAGCAGGCTTCACCGGGCTCCGACCCGAACAGGAAATGGTCCTCTGTAATAACTGAGTTGGAATCGAAAACAAACAACGCTAGCGGATGAATGCTCTCCTTCACAAATTTTACTGCTGCTTGCGTCTCATTTTCACTGGCAGGATAAGGGCCATGATATGTACTGGATTCAGGATCTGCATTGGAAAAACCATACACAAATTCCTCACGCCAATCCCAATCAAAGTTTCGGTTCAAGTCTACACCGTTAGCATTTTTTCTAAGATAAAACGGTTCTCCTTGTACTGTCTGCTCTCGAATATCCACATTAACGGTGGGAAAGATTTTTATTCCCACCTCATCCAACAGTTCCGGCCTATTTTCCAGAATAAAGCGAACAGCTTTCAAAATAATTTCCGGTCCCGGTTCGCTGGCATGGATCGCACCTGCCACCAGAAGTGTACGCTCAGAATTCCCGATCTGGAGCCCCATAAGTTTGCGATGCATGGTACTTTCTCCATAGGTACATGTCTGGACAAACTCAGGGTATTGCTGCGCAAGGCATTCCATTTCGGCAATGCTTCTGTCATATCCCCACCACACGTTGGGATCACGCAGTTTACATGCCGTTGGACCAATAACAATCTCACCATGTGCACTTTGCTGCGTTACCCAATACAAATAAGTATGGCCAATCGAAGCGTCTTCATCAAGGTAATAGCAAAATGAGTTCTTTATTGGCAGGGTGCCATCGAACACTGTGGATACACGTTCATCGGTATATTTCTGATTATCCACATATTCCGTCCAATGCCCAGGATCATCTCCACACATTCCGGTGCTAAAATTAATCTCATCTGCCAAGCGACGATACACTTTTACCGGTAGATTAGGCGCCTCAGATGCATCACCTCGCTGTATAAAATAAATCCGAATCTTTTCTCCATCTGCTTTAGCAAAAAGATTTCCTTTTATCATAAAAAGCCCCGCACTCCCTTCAATTTGCTTGGTATGAGTTCAATATACTGTCTGTCAGGCTCTTATCTGCGGATTGCTACGCAGCATTTATAGGGCGAATATACCGGAGATCACCGCATCCATAAGGATGTGGCTCTATACCTGTTAGCGTAGAACGAATACCATAAATCATATTGGGACAGGCAAGGGAAATCCAAGGCAGATCTTGCCGCCAAAGGCTGAGAATCTCTTTGTAGCACTCCATTCTATATTCGTCATCAAGAGAACACCTGGCTTCCGTGAGCAGCTCATCCACACGAGGATTATTATACTGACAGCAATTCTGCTCATAGCTCAGCTGCGAATACAGGCGGGTATACCACCAGTCGGTCTCGTAAGAAGATGAAGAAAAACGGGCAATGTACGCCTGGTATGTTCCTTCAGCTCTCTGAGCCAGCAGTGTATTCTGATCCATAGTCTGCACATTTACTGTAAGACCGATGTCTCCAAGCGCATTCTGAATCATCTCTGCCATCTGCATCCATGCCATCGTGTCAGCAACCCACAGGTCAAACGAAAATCCATCAGCATAACCGGCCTCCGCTAACAAAGCCTTTGCTTTCTCTGGATCATATTCGTACTTTTCATCTCCTTGTGCCTCTTCATATGTGGGAAGCCCGTTTGCCCAGCAGGCATCAGCTACTTCTGCCTGTCCTGAAAATGCCAGTTCCACCATACTATCCAAGTCAAGCGCATACCGAATAGCCTTTCTGACCCGCGGGTCATCAAACGGCGCAATGGCATTGTTCAGCCCGAGGTGGATCAGCTGCGTACTGGGTCCCTCAACAATATTCGCAGTGGGAGAATCGATCAACGTCTGATAACTGGCGGAATCAACTCCGTAGATCACATCCACTTCCCCAGATTCCAAGCTGAGTGCCCTAGTAACATCGTCAGAGATGTTGCGGATTACGAGATTTTTGAAATAAGGCTTGTCTCCCCAGTAGTCCTCATTGCGCTCATATGTAATGCGATCACCTGCGATCCATTCCACAAATTTATAGGGGCCAGATCCTCCAGTCGGGTTTCGAGCATAGTCTTCCGGAGACTGCTCCTCATAAGCCTGCTGATTAATAATAAACGCCACACTGGTATCAGACAGGTAAGCAAGCAGCGGTCCAAAAGGCTCATAGGTTTTCATGTCAATAGTGTAGGTATCAATGACTTCAAAATTATCAACGTCGAAGACGCTCCAAAGATAAGCGGAAACAGGATTTTCTACGCCTTGCTGCGCAGTCCACAGCACATCATTTGCGGTCATTTCATATCCAGCATGGCAGGTTACGCCTTCTCTCAAGTGAATGCGAATTGTCGTATCATCGACCATCTCCCAGCTTTCAGCCAGAGCTCCCTCATATTCCATCGTGAAATAGTTGTAATTGATTAATGTTTCATAAAGAGGACGAATCGCAATTCCAACAGGGAGTTGATTCCCATCCAGTGGATACAAAGTTTTAGGCTCTCCCCCCTGCGCCACTGTCAGGGTATCGGGAACGGCTGTTTCCGAGAAACCGCTGGGGGGATCCGAGGCATATACAGTAACACCTGGGCTATCCGAAGTGTCCGGGAAATTTTCAACAGAAATCGCTTGGCCATCAGAGGAATTGTTGGAGTTTGAATTTGTCTGCCGAGAGCACGCCACAAGTATCATTGTAAGCATCGTCAGCGCTAGGAACATAGCGAGTATCCTTCTTATTTTGATCATCCCAATTACCTCTTTTCTTTCATAGTTTGTGTGTAGTCCTATTTATACAGATGGCATGCTACCAAATGCTGGGGACCAACTTCATGCAGTTCCGGCGATTGAGAAAAGCATTCGGGTCTAGCCCTACTGCACCGAGGGGCAAAACGGCATCCCGGCTTCGGATCAATAGGAGACGTAAGTTCACCTTTCAGGATAATGCGATTTTCCGCTCCATGGGGTACCGGTACAGGGATTGCGGACAGCAACGCCTCTGTATAAGGGTGGCACGTGTGATCAAAAAGCTCCTGTGTAGGTGCCTTCTCCACAATTTTGCCCAGGTACATGACACAGATGTCCTCTGAAATATGTTTGACCACAGAAAGGTCATGGGTAATAAACAAGTATGTCAGTCCCATCTGCTCTTGCAGGTCCTGCATCAAATTCAGAATCTGTGCTTGAATCGAAACATCAAGCGCGGATACCGGCTCATCACATACAATGAACTTTGGCTGCAGAGCCAACGCACGAGCTACGCCTATCCGCTGGCGGCGTCCGCCGTCCAGCTCATGGGGATAGCATCTGGCAAGCCGTTGTGCCAAGCCCACCGCATCCATCAGCTTGTCCACATATTTTTTCCGTTCTTTTTTATCTTGGTATATTCCAAAAATTTCTAATGGCTCTGTTATGATATCTTCTACAGTCATTCTAGGGTTCAGTGAGGAATACGGATCCTGGAAAATAATCTGCATCTGCTTTCGGCTTTCCTTAAATACCGGACCGTTCATTTTTGAAATATCCTGCCCATCAAACAGGATGGTTCCTTCCGTGGGTTCCAACAAGTGAAGGATCGTGCGGCCCAGAGTACTCTTACCACAGCCAGATTCTCCTACGACACCTAATGTCATTCCCTCTTCAATGGCAAAACTGACATCATCTACCGCATGGAGCATACCCTTCGGCGTTTTAAAGTATTTTTTCAAGTGGCTGACTTCAATTAAGTCGTGGCTCATTCCGTCACCCCTTCTTTCTCAAATAACTTACATCTGACAAAATGTCCCGATTCAATTTCCACTTCATCCGGCTCACCATCTTTGCACCGGTCGCAGCGGTATTCACATCGGTCATAGAAAGAGCAGTAGGGTGGCAAATCCGCCGGATTTGGTACAAGTCCTTTTATACTTTTCAGCCGCCGGGCCGTTTTTTTAATATTTGGTAAAGAGCCAAATAGTCCAACGGTATAGGGATGCTTGGTATTAAGGAAAACCTGGTCCAATGTGCCACTCTCCACAATCTGTCCGGCATAGATTACCGCAACTCTGTCGCATACCTCTGCAACGACACCAAGGTCATGGGTGATGAGGATCATTGCTGTGTTCATTTTTGCCTGAAGCGATCGAATCATATCCAGAACTTGGGCCTGAATGGTCACGTCCAGTGCGGTTGTCGGCTCATCGGCAATCAACAATTTAGGATTGCAAGCCAGCGCTGTCGCGATTACGACTCGCTGTTTCATTCCCCCTGAAAACTGATGTGGATAGTCGTGATAGCGTTCCGCCGTAATTCCCACCATTTCCAGCATCTGACAGGCACGGTTCATAGCCTCTTCCCGGCTCAATTTTTGGTGCAGCCGGATGACCTCCGACACTTGCTCGCCAATCGTCAGCGCTGGATTCAATGCAGTCATCGGATCCTGAAAAATCATGGAGATTTGGTTTCCGCGGATTTTCCGCATTTCTGCCTCAGAAGCAGAAATAAGGTCCTTTCCACAAAACTCTATTTCCCCCTGTACAATTCTGCCTGGTGGAGAAGGGATCAGCCGGAGGATTCCCAAAGCTGTGGTCGTCTTTCCTGCACCAGTTTCTCCTACAAGGCCAAGGGTCTCCCCTTCATTAACATGGAGGGATATTCCATTAACCGCTTCTACCACACTTTCTTCCGTTTCATAATGAATGACAAGGTTATGTATATCCAATAGTGACACGTTTACTCCCTCCTTACCGCTTCAGTTTCGGGTCCATCGCATCCCGGAGGCCATCACCAAGGAGATTGAGACCAAATATGGTCAACATAATCATTAAGCCAGGGAATGTGACAATGTACCAGTAATCCCGTATGTACTGCCGGCCCGAATTAAGCATATATCCCCACTCCGCAGTAGGCGGTTGTACGCCAACTCCCAGGAAGCTCAATGCCGCTCCAGACAAAATGGCGCTTGCCATTCCTAAAGTCGCCTGGACGATAATTGGGGCAATGGCGTTTGGCAGCATATGGCGAAGCATTTGCCTCAAAGGGCTCCCACCAATCGCTTTGATAGCCTCCATGTATTCCTGATTTCTTACTGTCAAAGCGGCTGCACGGACAACGCGGGCATATCCTGGAACCTGGCTGATTGCGATGGCAATGGCCAGATTAAACAGACCGGATCCCAATGCAGATGCAATGGCGATAGCAAGAAGGAAATTGGGGAGAGCGTAGAAAATATCCATTATCCGCATGATGATATTGTCTGTTTTCCCGCTGTAATACGCAGCGGCTAGCCCGCATGTTCCTCCAACCAGGACCGACATGGCCACGGCCATTACTCCAATCAGAAGTGAGGTGCGTGTTCCATAAATGATTCGGCTGAATATATCTCGTCCATAGTTATCCGTACCCATCAGATGTTCTGAGCAGGGAAATATAAACGCCTCTGAATAGTTTTGCTCATCTTCCCCATAGGGGGCAATATACTGCGGAAAAAGAGCAAAAATGATCAAAAGCACAATGATACCCAGTCCGATCATCGCCATTCTATTTCTCCGCAGCCGATACCAAGCCTCATACCACGGTCCCGTTTTTCTCGGTTTCCTGCTCTGTGTCCTCTCCAGCTTTTCCATTGCCGGTGTCAGCATCTTAGCCATTTTCTGCCACCTCCTTTTTCTCTTTCTTTGCCCTGTCAACACCCTTGTACATTGCCTTAACCCGCGGATCAACCAGTGCATACAGGACGTCCACCAATATGGTTACGATGCTAAACACAAATGCAAGCACCAACACCCCCCCCTGTACCACAGGATAGTTTCTTGCTTTTATCGCGTCGATCATATATTTGCCCAATCCAGGTACAGCAAACACCGACTCTGTCACCACGGCTCCACCCAGCAGCAAGCCAAAATTCATACCAATGACAGTCAAGATCGGAATTAGCGCATTCTTCAACGCATGCTTGCGGATGATGGTGCGTTCAGAAAGACCTTTCGCCCGAGCGGATTGGATGTAATCTTGATGGATCACGTCCAGCATGCTTGAGCGCGTCATGCGCATAATTTGCGCCGCATTAGCCGTACCTATGGTAATGGTAGGCAGAATCCAATATTCAGGGCCGTAGAACCCACTGGACGGCAGCCAGTTAAGATAGATGGAAAAAATAAGAATACTCATTAACCCTTGCCAAAAGGTCGGCATGGATACTCCAATCAGGCCAGCAACGTTGCAGATGTTGTCTAGCAACGAGTACTGGCGTGTAGCGGAAACAATCCCCAGCGGAATTCCAACTCCCAACATGAGAATTGTACTCAACACAGTCAGCAGCAGCGTTGTAGGAAACCGCTCCATAACTTCTGTAAGCACTGGCTGCCGCGTCTGATAAGAAGTCCCCAGGTCACCCTGAGTCACCAGTTTAAAAATATAGTCCCCAAAACGTATCAGGAAGGGTCGATTAAGTCCCAACGACTCCCGCAGCTCTTCCACATCTTCTTCCGACGCCATATCGCCGGCCAGCTCCCGGGCAGGGTCGCCCGGCGTGATCTCGTTTAACAAAAAAATAATCAGAATTACGCCCAGCAGTACAGGAATTAACATGATAAGCCGCTTGATAATATACTTCCACATACAAATTCCTCCTTCTCTGCACTCCTTTTTCCTCGGGAGCCCGAAATGTATTTCTTCTGTTTAAAATGGCTTGCGTGGCAATCTATTTTCGGTTAATATAATAATATCGTCACCCGTTTCTTAGGTAAACCTACAATATTTTTATTTTTCCTACAATTTTTGAATGAAGGAGATGCTTGCGTGAAGAGATTTTGGCACCGCTTTCTTGATCTGAGTATTCGTTCAAAAATTGTACTGCTTTTATACACGGTAATATTATTCATGTTTGTTTCTCTTTCTGTAATTCTTCTCTATGTCGCTGAAATAAATGCAAGGGAAGAGGCACTCGCTACTTCCGCAAAATTTGTCTCATACAGCAATGGCATTATTGAAAAGGAACAGCAGTATCTTTATGGTATCGCCTCTTACTACGCTATGGCGGCAGAAGTCCAAGATCTGGTCAATGCCAGCAACAGTGGTCAGCAGATGGAGCATCTGTCAGAAGATCTACTTGATGTCGCGCAAAGCCGTCAATATGTACTGAGCTTGGGTTTTTACAATAAGAGCGGTGAAAATATTATCTATTTTTCTATTGACGGCTCCTATGGTGCTATCAATCAAAATCCTGACAATGTCCAGCGACCGATATATGATCTTATACGCGGTCGCCGCACATTTACATGGGAATATATTCCCAAAGGAGGAGATGTCTATCTGAAACACGACAATTCTCCTAAGATCTGTCTTTGGTATACAATCAAAGATAATCAAACGTGGATGCCCATCGGAATCATGTCCGTTGCTCTGGATTCACGCAAGCTTTTTCCTGTAGACAATGTCCTTAGCAAATCCGGAGACAACGTTTTCGTTATTGACAGTGAAAAAGGCACAGCATTTGGGAGAGACGAGATTGTCCAGATACTTTCAGACGAAGATATCCAGAATCTGATCTCACAAATAGAACCATATAAGAATTCAGGTAACTTTCACTTACACATTAACGGTACGCCCTACTATGCGGTATACGGGAAAGTTTCCAGCACAAACTTTGTTACCATTCAGTTGATTGCGGACAGGAAATTTTTCTGGAATACAGAGACATTCTTTGTCATTTGCCTCACAGGTCTCATTTTCTGTCTGGTATCCCTTCTCCCAATTTTGATTGCTGTCAGCAATTTTCTTACAAAGCCTTTGGAGCAGCTAATGCACTCTATGGAGCGTTTTCGGGCTGGTGACCGCGATGTCCAGTTAGCCTTCAAGTACCACGATGAAATTGGCCGTATTGGCAGCGTCTTTGATGCTATGGTCACAGAAAACAAGCAGCTTATCGAAAAAACCTATCTGCTCACGATTCGGACACAGGCCGCTGAGCTTGCGAAACTGCAGGCCCAGATCAATCCTCACTTTATATATAACACCCTGAACGCTTTACAGTGGACTGCCATTGACAATGGCAATGAAGAAATTGCCGAGATGGCATACGCTATCGGCCAAGTATTTCGTTTGAGTCTTAACCATGGCAACGATTTCATCACCGTCATGGAAGAGCGGGAGTTGCTGTATTTTTATCTCTCTCTCCAGGAAAAGAGATTTACAGGTCGTCTCTCCCACACACTCTCATTTTCTGACGAGCTCCTGCAAGTCTCAATTCCAAAGCTACTCATCCAGCCTCTGGTGGAAAATGCCAGTGTCCACGGGATTCGAGACGCCAACTCTCATATTGATATTATGGTTGCCGTCACACAGGAGACTCCTGGCAGGCTCCATATCGTCGTAGAGGACAATGGTGTGGGAATCCCAGCGGAGCGTTTGGTGCTCCTTCCAGACAAACTTCCAGAAACAGAAAAAGGTGTGTCCGGCAGCCATTTTGCGTTAAAAAATATTGCCAAACGGCTGTCTCTCTATTACGGAAGTAGCTATTTGTTCCATATTGCCAGCACTGAGGGCCAAGGGACCAGGATTACTATTGACATTCCTTTTGAACACCAGGAAATCACATAGTAAGGGAGGAAATATAATGCTGCGCCTTTTAGTAGCAGATGATGAACAGGATGCTCGTGATAAAATGATCCGCTGTATCGATAAATTTCAAAACGGTCTTTCTATCGTAGGTACAGCCTCGGATGGATATGAGACATATGAAAAAATTTTAGAGCTATCTCCGGACATTGTTTTGATTGACATCGGTATGCCCGGTATAAACGGCTTGGAAGTCATACGAAAGGCTTGTGAAGCCGCCCTTCCCGTGGTATTCATAATCATCAGCAGTTATAGCGAATTTGATTACGCACGTGAAGCTCTCCGTCTAAATGTCAAAGAATATCTTCTCAAGCCTTTTCTTCCTGCGGACGTCTGCCAGGCGGTCTATCAGGCAGCAGAACACATTCAAGCTGTGAATAAACTGCCCGGACTATCCGCTGTACTTCCTTCACCTGAAAAACAGCAGATCCTCCCACCGAACCGAATGAAGGCACCGCTCCTCTATCCATTTGAGCAGGAAGCCGCTTTGATTCGCGAATTGAAGCTCAGTAGTGATTCATCCTCTTCGGCGGAAGCTTTGGATGCTTTTATATCTGCCGTGCATAGCGGCAACAAAACCACAACGGCAAAAATGAATTGCTATGTTATTTTATATGTGGAACTCCACCACTTGGTCATGAGCCTTGGCGGAGATTTTGATAGTCTTAACATTTCTCTCACTAAGCACCCTGAAAGTCCTTTGTCTTCCGCCGAACAAGCTCTTCGCCAGTTATGCGGTACGATTCAGGATCGTCTCTCTAACCGCAAATCCTCTAATACAATTGTTTCTTCTGCTGTCCAGTACATCAATGAATGCTATGCAAGCGATCTTTCCCTTAACGAAGTTGCTAACTATGTTGGTGTTTCACCCAGCTATTTGAGCAACCAGTTCAACTGTGTGCTCCACATTCATTTTATCGACTATATTCATAGAGTGCGCATAAATCACGCCAAGGAGCTGATGCAGTCGCAGCCGTTTTTGAAGGGATATGAGATTGGCGAACTTGTAGGATACCATTCTATAAAATACTTCTCCCAAATGTTCAAAAAAGTTACAGGCATTACTCTCCGACAGTTCCGAGGGATTACGGAAATTGATGGAAACAGCGAATTGGAAGAAACATTTAATCCCTGACCCAACTTTCGTCGAGATCAGATAAGTCTTACTACCTGCATTAACTTTTTATTTCCTTTTTTATTAATTTTCACTCCAATAGAACTTTCATTTCAATATGCTAAACATTCTTAGGACTTTGCTAATAGGCCCAAGACTTGACACTGCCAAGAGCGATGTCGTTATACGAGATTTTGATTCCCCCTTGCAATTGCCCCTATTGTCCAATTTCCATATAAAGTTTAGTTGCCCGCGAAATATGGTTTTTTAAACCATCTCTCGCGGGCATTTTTCATTCTCTTCATGTGGGGGAAATCCCTGCACAACATATGCTGTATATTTCTATGATTCTATTATGATCCAGAAACTGTGTCTCCCAATGGGAGAAATTTCTAAACAATACTCTCGCGGCCCCCCTATTCACCATAAATCTGTAAAGAAATTTTACGCTCCAGCAAGAACCTTATTTACATAAAAGGCATAGTTACTAAAAAATATTGCAGTAATATTGATACTTCTGTTGTCCATTAAAAGCCAACAAAGCATTTCGAGCAATCCTCTTTTTCTCTCTTTACAGATCTCATGCTGTTTGGTATCTCATCTGGACTTATCGTTCACAACGCCTTCACGATCTGTACTGGGCATATCATCGTCATATTCCATTTCACTTACTTCCAATGAACAATCTTTAATCTACCCTGTCGCAATAACCAAGTGTCTTTTGCATCAATACAGTTACTTCCTGAATAATGACTTCTTTTGCTTCTAGAACACCATATCTGCCATTTCCAGTTCAATTGGCTGCCTATTTAACTCCCCATTATATTAGACGAAAATATCTGCTCACAATCCGAAAAAGTACTTTCCAAATTATCTTTATCAATAGACATATGGAACTCCAAAATATAAGAAAGGCAAATATTAAGGCATTAAAGTTATTTCTCTGAAATATTTTGGGATTTACCTTATCAAGCAATTTACCACTAATAACCGTCAGACAATTTTTGCATCCGGTTTATTAATCATTAACCTGCCATCATCGCCTCGTTTATACCCGAAACACACATCGTTGGCACAGCCGGATTTTCCGCGCTTGGTCATAAGGACTTGCAGATAGCGGTCACGAAGCCATAGGTCTTCCTTTTCAAAATATAATTTAGAGTTCCTGTAAGCCTTTGGACATATCCAGCGTGTTGCGGCCAAAGTGACTAATGGACTTCTTTAAAATCAAATCGATACTTCCCTTTTTACAACTATTTATCATTGTTTGAAAAGCTTGACGCTCCTTTATGCTCAATTCCACAACCTTTTCAGAGAATATCCTCACGTTTTCCCAATTTGGATTCTTATCAATTAACCGTGTGTAGTCCAATTTTTGTAATCGAATATTGCTGTCCTGTTCTTTCTGTTCGGTACTGACACGGCAGTAGGCCACGACACGCAGATGTCTCATCTCGGAGGCAGATCCATTTCAGAGGGAGGAATGTGGAACATATTTGCCATCAGCATCCCTCCCATAGCGGCGTTTATTTGTATTCTGTCAGAACCCCTGCGTCATGAAACCTCCTCTTCGAGATTCTTTGAGCGACTGCACTTTTCTTGCTGTACCGCCTCAAATAATCCATCAGAAATAATGGCCCCATAAGAGTCGGTGAGAGATATCGATCCATGAGGCCATCATTTTTAATTTGGACAACGCCGGTACTGATGATTTTCTGTAGAAGCACTTGGCCCGTATATTTTTCATAGGAGAGCAGCTTGTCAATTGCCTCCCAATTCCACTTTAACTTTCCTGTTAGAGAGAGGATACCTTGCTTCTCAAGGCCAGCGGCAATCTTACCCAGACTTTTTCCAACTTTATACTGTTCAAAGCTCCAGATGACTACCTCAGTTTCTCGGGGAACAATGACCAGTGTGCCGTCTAGTGCGGTCTTATATCGACAGCATCTGCGCTTTACCATTTTTATCTGCCATCCTGAAAACTTTTCCGAACCCCCACCTTAATAGACTCACTCTTCTTAAAGAAATTCATAATACTTCCTCCTTGAAATGAAAATAACCACAGCGAAAACCATCACGGCTCAATCAGTTATATACTTAGAGGCAAAAAGAAAGTTGACAAATTTCTTTTCGAAATTTGTCAACTTATCTTGGTGGAGCGTCCGCAACCAACGATGAACACTTTTCGTGATAAGATACTGCACTTTCAAGGTAGTCCTCTATCTCATCCAGCAGGACATCATCCAGAGTAATAGGCTGCTCTCCACCGTTGAAAATCAGAGTCATCCGGTCATCGTAAAGGTAGACCGCCTGGAGAAAAATGTTGATGATCCCCCGTCGGGTGCTTTCATTATTTAGATCGCCTTTCTTGAGCGCATACAAAAACGCCCTGATCTGAGGCACAGTAAGGACGACTTGCTTGCCCATCTCCATAGCAAGCAGGCCTTGTAATTCGTCCTTTTCCTGCTTGCGTTTCTCGATTCGCTCGGTTATCATGTCCACTGCCTGCCCACGTTCCAAAGCCTTCCAAAGATTTTCGATGGCAGTATCAGCTTCCTGAATGGCCGATTTGATCCGTTTGATAGCGGAAGTGTCCTGCTCTGCTTTGCAGACATCCGCCACGGCGGAGGCGATCCGCTCAATGTTGCTGTCGGTCAGTAGCTTGCAGCACTCCAGTACGATCCGGTTTTCGATCTTCTCCTTGTTGACCACTTTCTTTTTGCATTTGCGGCGTTTGAAATTGTTGCAGGCGTAGTAGTGGTACGCCTTGCCGGATTTTCCCGTGCCTCCATAGCCGGTCATCATCTCCCGGCAGTAGCCGCAGAACAGCTTGGTGGTCAGTAGATATTCCTCCCTGCCCCTGGAACGGGCAGGGGCTTTTTTGTTGCGGTCTAAAATGTGCTGCACCCGCTCAAACAACTCGTCCTCGATAATGCGGGGCATACCGCCCGGCGTTTCCGTGTCCTTGTAGATGTAATAGCCGATATACCGCTTGTTTCGCAAAAGACGGTGCAGGCTGTTCTTGTTGAACTCTTTTCCTAACGAGGTCTTGACCTGCTTGGCGTTGAGGTACTTGGTAATTTCGGCCACGGTCTTTCCGCTGGCATACATCTCGAAAATCTCCCGGACAATGGCGGCTCCCTCCGGATCAATGTGAAAGCGGCGCTCCTCGTCCACATAGTAACCCAGGCCAGGATTGCTCCCATTGCTCAGGCACTTTTCTGCATTGATGTCCATACCCCGGCGAATTTTTTGGGAAAGTTCCGCCGAGTAGTATTCAGCCATACTTTCCAAAACCCCTTCAATCAAAATGCCGCTGGCATCGTCGCTGATGTTTTCCCTAGCGGAGATGACCCTGACACCATTCTTCTTCAGTTTGGCTTTGTTGATGGCACTGTCATAACGGTTGCGGGCGAAGCGGTCTAACTGATAGACAAGAATACCTTCAAAGATGTGCTTGTCACTATCGGCAATCATCCGTTGGAACTCGGCCCGGCTGTCCGTGGTGCCGCTCTGCGCCCGATCGATGTACTCTCCAATCACGATATGTCCGTTGTGCTTGGCAAACTCATAACAGGTCTGGAGCTGTCCCTCGATGGACTGCTCCGTCTGGCTGTGACTAGAATAGCGGGCATAGATGACGATATTCATGGAAACACCGCCTTTCCTGGTTCTAATTTAATTATACCAAACGGCATTTTATCAGCGAACTGACAAAGCGCCTAAACTTTGTTCCATGTGCTTGACAACAACTTTCGAGGGAAATCGTACGACTACCACCTGAAAGGGAAAATCCAGCCTTGGTTTTTCCTGTCTTGGGAAACCCTGAACAGGAAAACCCCGCACAATTAAATACTAAATAATAAAATAAAGATATATTAAATGCGGAAGAATCAAATCCTATCCTATCCGCTTCGGCGAAAGAAAGGTTTGGATGGGATAGGACAGGAACAGGTGTGGGAGGAAAATTAACTGCGTTTTGCCTCTTATCAAGCATCACTTTGATCATTTCCCGAAAATGTAGGAATTAGGGTGGAAAAAGACTGAATAATTTGCCTGTAACAGCATTTCAGAGAGTGCCCCGTGTGATTTCCCATGTGCGAACTTTGCTGCGGTTTTACAGGAAGAAAAAGACCATTTTCAACACTTTTCAAGAGAGCCTACTTTTATGGCTGACTCAACAAGATGCGTCTTTGCAGCTGCCATATCTGATTCAGCCTTTCCTGAATTTCCTCCATGTCGGCTTGGTAGGTAGGGCTTCCGGCGTTGACTCGCTTGGCGATCTGGTTCATATTCCGGCCAATAGCGGACAGGAGTTTGTTCATCTCCTTGATGTCACTGGTGTCCACATAGATGATATATCCGTCTATTGCCATCTTCCGCAGGTAGGCGCCAATCCGCTTTGTCTGGAGCTGTGTCATCTTTTGTACAATCAGTTCCTTTTCCTCGGCGGTCACATAGAATTTCACCTGGATATTCCGTTTCCTGTCTCCCATTGTAGTATCTTACCTCTTTTCGTATCAAGGTTTGGGATGTTCTAAAGGATCAGCCCCAGCGAGCAAAACCTGCGAGGGTACAAGCATTTTTCGGGTTTAGGAGGAGGGTTTCCTAAAGCCAAAAATCGCAAGCGGGTACTCGCTTGCTGTGCTTGCTGTCATCTCTCTTCCCCGTACCTTCTTCCGTTATTACTACACATTCACCCTCGTCAAATGGCCGTTCTGCGTCTTAGATACTATAAGAATGTATCTTGACAGGGCGCACCATCATCCGTATAATAAATACATACTTCGAGAATGTTTTAGGAGGAGTACGGCGGATGGCACGGAACAAATACCCAGAAGTCACCGAGGAGCGGATTTTAGATGTAGCTCAGCGCCTCTTTTTGGAAAAGGGCTACGAGAACACTACAATCCAGGACATCGTGAACGAGCTGGGCGGCCTTACGAAAGGCGCGGTGTACCACCACTTTAAGTCCAAAGAGGAAATCATGGATGCGGTGAGTGACCGTATGTTTTTTGAAAACAACCCCTTTGAGGCAGTGAAAGGTCGTACCGATCTGAACGGACTCCAAAAGCTGCGTGAAGTAGTCCGGCTGAATCAGGCAGACACAGCCCGTACCAATATGACAGCACAGTCCATTCCGATAAATCACAATCCTAGAGTATTGGTTGGAATGATCGATGCCAACCGCCGGATTCTCACCCCGTATTTTCTGGAACTTATCGAGGAGGGGAACGGGGACGGTTCCATCCACACAGAGTATGCCAAGGAGATTGCTGAGCTGCTGCCGCTGCTCACCAGCCTGTGGCTGCTACCATCTGTGTTTCCGGCCACCAAAGAGGAGATGCGGCGAAAATTCTCCTTTATCGGGGAGATGATGGAGAAGATGGGCGTGCCTCTGTTTGACGATACCATTCAGCGGCTAGTGGACGAGTTCTTTGAGCAAATCCCCGACCTGAAATAAAATTGCCTCACGGCAATTTTATTTTGGATATATACATTCATTCGGAAGGTATTATATTTTAAATACCGCAGTCAATTACTGCGGCAAATTTTTTACCAGAATACATACCGCTTAAAGGTATGAAAGGAGCATGACATGGACCAAATTGTAATCTCTGCAAGCAACCTGACAAAAACCTTTTTGGGAAAAGAAGTCATCCGGAACTGTACCTTTTCCGTGGAGCGGGGCAGCATTTACGGTTTCCTGGGGCGCAACGGAGCAGGAAAAACCACGGTGCTCAAACTGTTGCTGGGGTTGTTAAAACCATCTGCCGGAACCGCCGGTGTGCTGGGACTGGACAGTGTGCGGGATAACGAGGCAATACTTCGACGCACCGGAAGTCTGATTGAAACGCCGATATATTATGAGCATTTGTCGGCTGCGGATAATCTACGCCTCCATCTGGCTTACATGGGAATCGAGGATACCGATGTGGAACCAACGCTCTGCCGTGTGGGACTGCCCGGTACAGGGAGCCAGCCAGTGTCTACCTTCTCCCTGGGTATGCGGCAGCGTTTAGCCATTGCGCGGGCCATCATCCATCGGCCCGAAGTGTTGATTCTGGATGAACCGATCAACGGTCTGGACCCTGTGGGCATGAAGGAGATGCGTATTTTGTTTCGCCGTTTGGTGCAGGAGGAAGGAATGACCATTCTGATGTCCAGTCACCTTCTTTCGGAGATCGAGCAGATCGCGGATCGTGTGAGTGTCATTGCGGATGGAACTGTGGTGCAGGAAGCAGAGATGGCAGATATCCGCAAACAACATCCTTCCGATATGGCGGACTATTTTATTTCGCTCATCCAGGGAGGTTCTGACCATGCGTAATCTGATTGCATTGGAATTAAAACGGAATCGTCTACGCCCATATCATATTGCAACCCTGATTTGCGGAGTGACGATGCTTGGCTTCCAGTACCTGATGGCTGCCATCCCCCATATGGACCCAAACGAGCCGGATGCAGAATTGTTCTCCCAGTATCCCTTCCTGATGGGGATAACCTGTTTGGTCTGTATGGCAATCTTTTCGATTCTGTCGGCAGTCATGGCCTCCCGGTTTGTGGTGGAGGAATACAGCGGTAAACGCGCAATTTTGTTGTTGAGCTATCCAATCAGCCGGAAAAAGGTGCTGTGCGCAAAGCTGATGCTGGTGTTTGCCTATACCGCTAGCGGGATGCTCCTGTGCGGAGCGGTGGTCCAGGCTGTGTTCTTTCTAACAGAATCACTGTTTCCCATCTGTTCTGACCATCTGACAATCAAAGTGGTTCTGCAATCACTGGGCTTCCTGTTCTGCTGTTCCGTTCTGGCGGGGCTGATGGGGATGATTGCTCTGTGGTTTGGATTCCGCAAAAAGTCGGTTCCAGTGACCATTGTGGCATCGGTCGTTCTGGCAACCATTGTGTGTCAGGTAATCAGCTCAGCACTGGCATTCTTGCCAATGATGGGAGCCGTTCTTGGTGTGACGGGCATCCTTGCAACTTTGGCAATCAAAAATCTACTGAGACAAGTAAATAACATGGAGGTATGAGACATGACAGAACGAGAATTTGACCAGAAGGTTGAAAGGGCAGCTGCAAGCTTTGAACGACGGGTGGAGACCGCAGCAGATCATCTGGACAAAACCGCAAATCGCGTGTGGAATCGCAGCTGCTTATTTCGCTGTGTATCCAGAGGGACATCCCTGGCTGCTGAAGTCGGATTACTACTGATTGCTGGGCGTCTGGCGGATCGTGGAAACCGAACTGCCGCGGCGTGGTGTGCGGGGCTAAGTGCCGTTGGTCTGGCAGCCGATATGTTGATTGCAATCTGTTTCCGGAGGACAGAAAAATGAGAGACAAACTATTCACCCGCAATTTTACTTTTCTGATTCTGGGGCAGGTCAGTTCCCTGATTGGCAACTACACTCTAAAGTTTGCACTTTCTATGTATGTGCTGGAGCAGACCGGCTCGGCGTCAATTTTTGCGACATTGCTGGCAGTAGCCATGCTTCCTACCATCCTGTTGTCCCCCTTTGGCGGTATTCTGGCGGATCGAGCCAACCGGCGTAACATCATGGTAGGGCTGGACACTCTCTCCGGATGCACCGTGCTGCTTGCCGGATTGGTGCTGCCCTTTGGACATGATATCTGGGTCATCGGCGCATTGTTGGTGATCCTGTCTGTCCTGGCTGCTTTTGAGTCTCCCACAGTACAGGCCTGCATCCCCCAGATGCTCTCTGGAGACAATTTGATAAAAGGAAATGCGGCGGTAAATCAAGTACAGGCCATTGCCGGGCTTATCACCCCATTTCTGGGTAGCCTAGTTTACGCTGCTTTTGGACTTACTCCGGTCCTCTGGGGAACGGTTGCCTGCTTTTTCCTCACCGCCATTCTGGAGTGCTTTATCCGCCTGGACTATCAGAAGGTGGAAGTCACTATGAGTGTCCGGAAGATCATTAGAGAGGACTTCTCCGTCAGCATTCACTTCCTGCGCCGGGAGCAGCCGGGTATCCTCAAATTGCTCCTACTTGCAGCCCTGGCCAGCTTGTTTGTAGCCGGTACGGTGGTGGTCGGCTTTCCTTACCTGGTGCGGACTGTTCTTGGGCTCTCGGCAGAGCATTACGGAGCAGCAGAGAGCGTTATGGGTGTAGCCGCCGTGCTGGGCAGCCTCTTTGTGGGAATTACAGCGCAGAAATTCCGTTTGCGCTGGCTGGCCTTTGTTTTTATGGGACTTGGCCTTAGCCTCATTCCAACGGGAATTGCTTTTCTCTTACCCGTAGGGCCTCTCGGTATTTACATCATTCTCCTCGTTATGTTCAGCCTTGGGCAATTTGGGTGCAGTCTGTTTTCCACCTATGCAATCTCCGTTATCCAGGCTCGAACCCCCGAACATTTGATGGGAAAGATCATGTCCTATGTATTCACTCTTGCCATGTGTGCCCAGCCTGCAGGACAGATCATCTATGGGGCGCTGTTTGATTGGTTTTCAGATAGTCCCTATTGGGTGCTGATCCCCAGTGGATTACTGGTATGTGTGATTGGTCTGGCATACTCAAAGTTTTTTGTAAACTTCGAAAAGAATTGATTCCTGGCGGCGCAAACCGCTGACGGAATGTGGCGGTTTTGAAAATAAGAAATCAAGACCGCTGTATTCTGTTTGAAAAAATGAGAATGCAGGGGGTGTATTAAAGTCGCCCTTTTTTAAGGATACGGCGGTATCGAGGAGGTATCGCTGTGTCCTTTTTTATTTGTAGCCAGTCAAAAAAAGCCTATTCCTCGCACCGGATATTTGCGCCTATAACCATGAATACACAAATCATATAAGGGCTTTACACAGTTCCTCCTTGCCTGCCTGCGTTTTGTCGGCAGGCATTCTTTGCCTTTACGCTTGTTGTCGTTCGCCTCCTATCCACTGCTGGGTTAGCGATCCAGTTCATGACAGAAAGGAGACTTCAAATGACTGACCAGAGAGAAAATACCTCGGTTTTAGAGAAGCATCTGCCAAATGCACCTTCTCTAAAACCAGTAGTAAGTGAAAGGGGTCAAAAGGAGCCGGTGAACAGGACGCAAGGAGGTGAGAAAATGAATCCAGACCTGCGTCACCAGGAACACAAGCAACACACGTTTGACTGTTTCTGCAAACGGACCCTGAAGTATGAGGCCTACAACATCTATCGGGAAATCCGGCGCAGACAACAGCGAGAAGTCAATTTCAGTGAGCTGCCGGAGGAATCCATGGAGCAGCTTGCAGTCTACGACTATTACGCCTGTGAACGAGACACTTTCATCATAGAAAATGAGGTGATCCACATTGAAAATGAAAAACTAGCGGAGGCGTTAAACGCTCTTCCGCCAGAAAACCGGGATATTCTTCTGATGTATTTCTTTCTTGAGATGCCGGATCGAGAGATTGCCGATTGCCTTCACATGGCTCGACGGACTGTCAACACTCACAGGATAAAGGCATTTCAAGCGTTAAAAGATCGGATGGGATGTGATGGGAATGGATAGAAACCGATTCCGCCCAACACTAATTCCCTATTCCATCATTGAGGCATCTGTGCGGGGAGAACCTGATGCAGTGCGCATGGTGCTGCGTTGCTATTCCGGCTACATAGCAGCGCTTTCCAAACGGACAATCCGGGATAAAAGAGGATTCTCCCAGCTTCAAATGGATATTGATCTGTTCCGGCGTCTGGAGTGCAAATTGCTGATAGCTATACTTCAATTTTATCTGGATTAACAAATTACAGTGCATAGTGCGCAGAAAGGATGGAGCAAACAGATTTGACTTGCACCTTGAAAACTGAATATCAGGGAACCCATACCAAGATGAATAATAAGCCTCTGCAGAGTGATTATGACATTGAGCTTTCGCAGTCTATCATAGAATCTTTTGCAAGGTTTTTAGTGCCAGAGATTCGGAAGTATTATGAAAACAGTATTGTAAAGGCTGAGCCAGTTTAATTCTGGCTCAGCCTTTACATCGCTCTCCTAACGCTTTTTATTAGATTGTGAAAGTAAGCTCGCCGCTAGACTTTTGGTAATATCGGAATACTTGTTGCTTTGTAGAACTTGGGAAGCTTTATCTTCCATTTTAGTTCCCGTTTGTTTCATAGGATCGCGCTGAGAAAGTACTCCACCAGCTAATGATTTCTGAATATTCGATGAGTTCTTGTTATTCAAAATTTTAGCCGCCTCAGATGCAAGAGTAGAACTACTTCGTTTCTTATTTATGACTTATCCACCTCTTTCTGATTAGTTTTAAGCTGAACAAAAGGAATTATTTTGGCTGATGTTTCTGTTTCATCTATCACAATAGTGTCCGGTTCAAGATTTATCACCTCATCGACCACTTCTTTTGGAAGTGTCATTCCGCAACTCGAAATCCCATCTAATAACTGTTTCCCACTGAGTACATCATTTAAAATAACTAAGTTAATTGCCTGTTTAATCGCCTTTGGTCGCTTAAGAGGTAAATAATCATCTAATGGTTCAGCGGTTCGCCATCCATTCTGAGAAATTTGACGCATCAAATATTGATATTGACTATCAGAAATGGCTTTAAGGGAATGGGCACGCATAACCATTGCCGCAATCGATACTTTCCATTTGCGTTTTAGTTCTACATAACGATTTAATCTGTTTGCATATAATTGTAGATCCGACAAAAATGCTTTCCGTGGTAGCAAAAATTCTGATGCAAATAAATTAGCTTCATCTTCGCGCTTTCTAAAGTCTTCTCTGTTGATACCACTTAAATCTTCAAATTTTTCATGCAAGATGATATGGCCCAACTCATGTGCACAACTAAACTGTCTTCTTGCAAATGAGAGCTTTTCAGTGCCTAATACAACGCATCGATAGGGAATATTATTTATTTCGCCATATTGACTGAACGCATCAATTTTATTGCTATCTGTTGCAAACTCAGACATAATAATTCCATTTCGTTCCATAAGGGCTACCATATCAGATATCGGCTCCTGCCCTAGCCCCCAATAATCTCTTAGATTTTGAGCAATCAATGGTATGTCTGAAGTATCATCAAAGGTTGGAACATTATATGGAGGGAAATCAACATACCTGGCTAGTGTTCCATAGATTTGTGCAACATATCTTGCTTTAATCTTTTGAGAATTCAAATCACGCTTATTACTGGAGAATAAAGCTCTAAAATAAGTATTGCCTTGCAAAACATCTACATTTTCTTCATAAAAAAATTCTATTGGGAAATGCAATGCTTTACTCATTTTGCAAACAGTTTCGTACTCCGGTCGTGCTTTATTGTTTTCGAACTGAGATATTGCTTGCTTTTTCACACCAATTAAATTAGCAAGTTCTTCTCCAGTCATTTTATTATATGCTCGTGCTTCAGCAAGACGAGCGGGATTAAATGCACGCATAACAAACTATCTCCTCAATCAATTTTGCCATCCATTTCCTTTTCCGCAGTATCAACGCTCTGGAGGTTAGCAGAATCAAATTGCGGTTTGAGCTTTACGAGCATTTCCTCACCATCAGAGGCAATCTCGGATAGGAATTTGTTTGGAATATACTGTTGCTTAAGATAATGAGTCCAGTCCTCGCTTACTGCAATTTCCATCCGAGGAGTCAACAAGACAGCTCGTGCAGAAGTTACTCCGACATAGGTATAATCAAACAAAATCAGCACGTGCTCTTGAACAATACCTGAAAAACCGCTGAGCAGTTGATTGCGTAGATTTGATAGAACAGATAAATCTCGCTGCTGAGGTTGAAACAAAGACAGCTGGCTAGAAATAGGTTCACGAACCTCATTCTCTGAAATCAGTGCCTCAAGATAATGCTCAGTTTTGCCTGGGTGACGTTGCAATCTCTGGAAGTTCTTCTCCGACATAATGGAAAACGACATATTAGATACTTTATCGCGAAGAATTAACACCCTCCAAGCACCTCTAGGCGGGATGCAAACTTCAAAATCTGCACATAAACTGTCTGAAAGATTTCTGTTAATAAAATTCCAGCGAAACAGGCCTGCTCCGACGGTGGTGGGGAGATTATGTTCGTAAATAATCTCTGGAAGGTCTTGACTTATTGCACGAAAAATCCCGTTTGCAATAAAAACCTTTTGTCCGTCAGAAATGGGGATCGAGTTATTCATAATCTGCCCTCCAGTCATAGTAGCTTGATTCCTATTTTACATATTTCTTTTTAAAAGTCAAGTGCAAATACATATAATTTATTTTTTGTATTCTACGGCGTGGAAAAAGAGGCTATAGCAGATGCTATAGCCTCTTTTACATTTGACATCACAGCCACACCCTGACGGCAAAGCCGCCTTTGAAAAAGTAGGTGTTCGTGTAATGTCCATCTGGTGGAGGTGAGGGGAGTCGAACCTCGATAGCCCGTCTCCTTACCCGTTTAAAAAGTCTCTAAAAGCCTCATATTAGGTGGTTTTTCTGACTCTATTTCCCGGTTTATCCCTCTGCTTATGTTTCAGTTGGTAGCTTTTTGAGAGTGAATAGCTACCAATAGCTACCAAAATATCTTCTGTCCACAGCATGTTCTTGCAGTCTCTACTACACAGTCAAACGGGGCACCATTTAAATCTCTGTATAAGAAATCTGGTACTCGAACAGACGTATTCTCTTATCTCCACGTACCTTTTTAACAAGCTCCTGGGGGGAAAATTCAAAAGGCATCATCGTATCCCGAGTCCTTTTTCAGCTCGATGATGTAAAGATTACCCTCCTTATCTTCGCACAGAAGGTCCAGCCGCCCGATCGGGATAATAAACTGCCTTCCGTATTTGCCTTCTCTGCGGTACATTTTCAGCTGCAATCCGAAAACTTCGATTCCTGCTTCGATTCGTGCTGTCAGCTCTTCCTCCAGAAGGCGTTCGCTGGAAAATCGCTGTCTCTTCGGCCCTAGATCAATGGCACTGCTGCTCGTAATGAAGTCTTGCTCATCCGCTTCATCAATCGTAATTTCTTCTATGTCTTTTTTCCGGAGTCTCGCATTTGAATAATCCAATCCTTTAATTCTCTTCCGGATACTGTTGCTCACCTTATAACCTTTTTTAGAAACTATTTCGCATCCTTGTTGCGTTTGAGGGATACCGGTACTTTCAGATAATATTCCGCGGCGAGAGAATCCTCCTCACTAACTGCAAGACAATATTCCAGTACTTCTTTTGCCGCCAGCAGCTTTTTCTGTCTGTACAGGCAATAACCTAGATTTCGCAGTGTAGGCGGATAATCCGGTTCGCTCTCCAGCGCAAGGCGATACTGCTTCTTTTCCGCTTTCAGGTTTTTGTCCTGCCTAAAGCAATTTCTAATCAAAAACGAAGCATCGCATCAGAGCAGATACGTTTCCTTTACCGCCTCAAAATAGGCAATCGAGTTGTTCTACATCCTATAGCCGCAATAAGTAAGTCCTGCAAGCTCTTTTAGGAGAACACAGGAAGGGATTTTCTGCAGATAATTCAGCAGCAGTTCCAGCGCATCCTCATCTGTCTTAGTTAACAAACTACGTGACTTTCTAACTCCAGAGAATATCAGCACGATTGCCAAAGAAGTTGTGACCTCTGCGAGAGGGAGAACAACAACAGCAACGCAAAGAGGCTCCAAAAATTGATTGCGGATAATGAGAAGGCCACAGAAAATCTACTGAAAACCCTAGAAAACGGACAGGCTGTTGATATTATCGCTGATCGGATTACTCATGAGGAAAAAGAACATGACGAACACTCACTTCAACTGCTTCTGGAGATATCTCAGCATCCAGTTCCCAGTATGGAGGGTATTCGCTTTTTCTTAAACCAGTTCCGCAAAGGGGATATCAATGACCCCAAATACCGGCATGGGCTGGTGGAGATGCTTGTCAATAAAATCTACCTCTATGATGACAAAATGACCGTCCTATGTAATACACAAGACGGTCACTATGCGGAACATACGGTCCCTCCGGGCCGCGGTGCCGGGGATCGGCGGCCACGATAGGCTGGCAGTAGGTCTTTATGCCGCGGTGAGCTGGCTCCAACGCAGGAACATGACCGCGGCCTCAGCGCAGGTCACGTCCGCCTGGGGATTGAGCAGCGAGCCGTCCCCGACGCCCTGGATGATCCCCGCGCCGCAGGCCCACTGCACGGCGGCCATGGCGCTCTCCGATACCTGGGCCGCGTCAGCGTAGGAGAGAATGTTGGTGTCTTCCCCCACCGAGACGTCGCCGCCCAGTGCCTGGGTGCACCGGTACAGAAGCACGACCAGCTCCTCCCGGGTAATGGACGCCGCCGGGTCGAAGCCGCCCATGGCTGCCAGCAGCTCCTCCACTGCGGCGCTCTGGCCCGTCAGCTGCCCCACGGCGTCGGCCAGGGTCCCCTGGCTCAGGGGGGCGGCCGGGGTATACTGGCCGTCATCGGTGTAGTCCAGCAGTCCATTGGCCCACATATAGCACATGGCGTCGCAGTACCAGTTCTGCGCCGTGACGCCGTTGAGGCTGCCGCCGCCGGCCAGGAACTTCTGCGCCTGCTCGGCGCTCTCCACCCCGGCAATCAGGGCGCCCTCATTGATTATGGTGTAAGAAAAGCCGCTCCCTGTCCCCACATATTCAATGGGAGTGGGTGCGTTCAGGACGAGGGTCCCCTCCGGCCCCACGCGGAGCGTAAGTTCCGCGCCGGAGGCGCCCACGCCGGCCCCCTCCTGGCTGATGGCGGTCAGCTTGCCGCCGTCCAGAGAGAATACGCTGCTGGCGGGGAAACCCAGCTCCACGCCGCAGTCGCGGCCTTCCACCGTGACGTCGCTGCCGCTCACGGTCAAACTGCCGTCGGTGCAGATGCCCGAGGCCAGATACTTCTCGGACTCAGCATCGGCAGACAAGCGCACGGTGCAGTCCCGGATGGTCACGCTCTCCGAGCCGAACAGGCCGTTGCACTGCCCGGTGCCGGTGGCCGCAGCGGAGGCGGTCAGGGCGCCGCCACTGATGATCACATCCCGGTAACTGATTATGCCGACGGTATACCGCGCTGCGTTAGCGGAAACGTTCATAGTGCTGTCGTTCATGATCAGGTCATCATAGGCGAAGATGCCCATGCCCGCACCGCTGTCGGAAACGCAGTCGATGTTCACGGTGCTACCGCTGAGGCTCACATCGAATTGGGTGAACAGACCGTACACCCCGTAGGTGGTGTTTCTGCAGGTCAGGTTCAGGGTACAGCCGTTGAGATACAGATAGCCGCCGGCGATGGCGGTGAGACCGTCTATCTCATTTTCCAGCAAAATGTCCAGGCTGCCGGGACCGTCGATGGTCAGCCTGCCTAATACGTTGATCCCGTCGCTCATGTCGCTGCCGCCCACAATGGTGTTGGTCCCCACCAGCTTTATATTGAGGTTGCCGGAGGAATAGATGCCGGCCACGCAGGACTCCTCCTCGCAGTCATATGCCTTTGTGATGTACGCGCCGTCCAGGGTCAGGGTGTTGGTGGCCGGGTCGTAGGAGGTGCCCTCCACGCTGCCGCTCTCGGCCCCGCCGTAGATCTGAACGCCGTTGACCCACACCGACTCTCCACCCAGGGGGGCCAGGTCCGCGGCGTCAGCCGTCACCCTGCCGCCGGCGATCTGAACGGTCTTCTTGCCGGTAATATCATAGAGAAGCGTTTCGCAGAAAAACTCGTCGCCTCCCGCGATCGCCTGGGTGCCACCCTGGGCCGTCAGGAAGGTCTCGTCGCCCTGCACGACCAGGTAATAGGTGCAGCGGATCCCCCAGCTGTCCCCGCTGCCGGAGGAAGCTGCGGCACTCAAGCTGCCGCCGGTGAGATATAGCTCGTATCCGTTGAAGACGCCGTAGCCGGTACCGCTCTGGGAGGCAGCCGAAACGCTCACCTGCCCGCCGCTGATCACCAGATCGCCTCCTCCGTTTTTGATGCCGCAGCAATCCCCGCTCTCAGAAGCGGCGCTGATGTCCAGGGTGCCGCTGGTGATGGTCATCCAGTCCTCGCAGGCAATCCCGCTGCAGGAGCTCTCTCCGCTTACCGAGATGTCCAGGGACCCGTCGCCGCCGATAGTCAGATTGCCCAGAGCGTAGACGCCCTCGTTCATGCCAGTGCCGCCGATGGCGCTCTCTCCCGTCAGCACGAGCTCCAGATCCGCCTCCGCGTAGATCCCGGCACAGCCGCCGTCATGGGCAAAGCCCTGGGCGATGACCGCGTCCTTCAGGGTGAGTACCCCGTCCTCCAGTCTGAGGTTCCAGCTGTCCGCCCCGGCGCCTTCGGTGGTCACCGCGCCGGCGCTGTCGGTCAGAGCGTAGGCCGTCCCCTGGGAGTCGTCCAGCTCCACGCCGCCCACAATCACCCTCTGGGCGGGGACGGCCTCCTCCGGGACGGTCTCTCCCTCGGCCGCTGCCGCGTCCACCGTCAGCAGCGACATGCAGAGCGCAAAGATACCAAACAGAGCAAGCAGTCGTCTTTTCATACCATTCTCCTTTCCGCCGGCCATACCGGCCCGGTCTGCAGGCATATCCCGGCCACAGCCTGCACCTCAGGGGCGGCGGGACACTGTCGGGACGTCCTTTCTTATACTATATCAGAGCAAACCGAATTGAGCAATCATTTTGACCCCCTGCTTTGGCACCTTTGCACTGTACAAATGTTTTGCCATGAACGAAAGTCTTGGCGCAGGGCATTTCATTTGTCCCGAGCATTTTCAATTACCGAAGGGTGGAGCCGCCCTTCGGCGGAGGAACTCAAGGGGTGAACGGTGAAAGAAAAGTGCTTCTCGGCTGTGCGGATTTGAAGCAACGGAGCATTGTCGTTTTGAAAACCATAGTAGGTTCACTGCCACAAATCGGTGTGCGGCTCCGTCACGATTTCTACGGTTTCCCGGGGCACTGTGGCTTGCTTCGGCTTTTTTGTCCAGAGCTGTTCTTTAGATAAAAAGTTTTCCATGTCAAATAACCCCTTCTCTCAGTCTTTTTTGGTATTTTGACAGGCAAAATACTCAATCTGTCTGTTTTCAACCCGGAGAGGCGCAAAGACCACCAGTCTGTCAGGCCGGAGCTCCAGCCCCGCCGTACTCCGCTGCTGCCCACCGTGTCCAGCGGAGTGCACTACTCCCATTCGCCCTACTATATCCGCCGGGTGCGCATCATCGCCACTGATCCGCTGTGCCGCATCTGCGAGGAGCCGGGTTATCCGGTACTGTCCGAGGTGGGCCAGGATCCCAAGAATCCCACCACCAAGGTACTGGAATTCTCGGTGAAGGCGCCCGCCGGCCGCGTCAAAGGCGATGTGACCGCCATTGAGCAGCTGGAAAACTACAAGATGCTCATGGAACACTATGTCGACCACAACTGTTCCATCACGGTGCGCGTGCGGGAGAACGAGTGGGAGGACGTGGAACAGTGGGTGTGGGACCACTGGGACGATGTGGTAGCCCTCTCCTTCCTGAGCTGCGACGATAGTTTCTATGAGCTGCTGCCCTATGAGGAGATCGACCAGGCAGAATACGAGCGCCGCAAAGCGGAGATGTGCCCCTCCAATCCGGCGCCGCTCAGCTGAATGGGATTGTCGAGGAACATTTTCACCTAACGGATTCCAATTAAGAAAATTTTCCTGGATTAACAATGAAACGATAGCCCACAAATCAAACGATAGCCTGCTGCTACCCAGCGCCTTTGCTGACTGGATTGCCAGCGGGCTATTGCTTTGTCTGGTGGCGACTGAGGCCGATAAAAGCCAGAAAGCCTTTGAAATCAGGGCTTTCAGGCAAAAGAAAAGCACCGCAATCCTGATACGCATTGTATCAAAATTGCGGTGCTTTTTGGGCAAATGGCTCTAATTGTGATACAAATAAACCTCTTTTGGGCGTCAGGGGATTCATTTTGCTCAAAGGAGGTTCACAGAAAAAGGCGTTGCTTGTGACAGAATACACCGACTGCAGTGCTTAAAGCGTGCAATTTGCCGCAACACCTTTTCCCGGTTTTCAAGCTGTCGGATTTTCTTCTTCCCGTCCTCGATCTCGACGGTCAATTCCTCGCAGGTTTTCTCTCTCGGTTTTGTCTTGGCTGGTCGCTCCTTCCCATTTATCGTTACGAAAGAAGCGTAGTCGACTTAAAAGTTGACTACGCTTCCTAACTGTCTGAGAATAAAGCTATCAAAACAGGTTGGCCCAGAAATGTATTAGCTCTATTGCTTGTTTGGAATCCTCTTTTTGATATGCGATATTAAGACTATATAAAACACCATTATCGATGATATAACCTTCCATACATCTATAACCACTTTCCAACGCTGTTGAATCAATGATATGGCATTGCTTATTGTTATCGTTGGTATAAAATGACTCCTCATATTCTACACTCTCTGTTGTGCGAGTTTCGAGGACGATCTCTTCGTCGAAATTTTCGGTATATATTCGCGAAAAATGCTGAACATTAATATCACCAATAGAATAATATGTTTCAAGAACAATACTTAATACCTCTCCGTTTTCATTACCGAAGATACTTAGTATCGTTGTCTGTTCTTCTAAATTCAAGTCTATCTGTTTTAGCTTGTCAAACCCGATATACTCACATGCTTTTTCGTGTGATGAAAAACTAGCTTGCCAATGACCGGGATACCAACTGGAGTAAAGTTTGTAGTCTTTGAACTGCCGTTGTATAGTGGTCCCAACTTGTTGAACCTCTCTGCTAAAATCACTCATTGGTATTTTTTCGATTGCAACATCTAAATCAAAACCGGATTGCTTGAAGTCTGTACCCGGTTCAATGTATGATGTGAAAAAATTCATAATTTGTGTACCAAACACTCCGGTGGCTGCTGCCACGCAACCTATCAAGAGCAATGCTAAAATTGCTGCTATCAATGCAACGGTCAAACGACAATTAGATCGCGAAGTTTGCTTTACTTTATGACTGTATGAAATAGCTTCATCAATATATTTTGTGTCAAGTTCGCTCATAGCGTCGGAAAACTTCTTTGCGTTCATACGAACACCTCTCTTTCTATCAAGTATTGTTTCATTTTCTCGCGGATACGGGTCAGCCGGACGGAGATATTTTTCTCCGAAAGCCCCATAAGCTCGGCTATGTCTTTGTAGCTATCGGCAAACCAATAGCGGCGCATGAAGATAATGCGGTTTTCGACGGTCAGCGTGTCCAAAAATTCCTCGATGATACGGGCTAATTCTCTGACTTCGATTTCATCTTCTACGGTTTTCTGGTCTGCGATATAGCCGTCGATTTCCTCTAAGGCAATTTTGTAGTGACCGCTCCGTTTGGCTGTTTCCTTTCTCCAATAGATTTTAAGTGAAATGTTCCGAACGATTTTCACGATGTAGCTGAGCAGCGGGTTAGGGTGTACCGGGGGAATGGCATTCCACGCTCCTAAGTAAGCGTCATTGACACATTCCTCCGCGTCTTGTCTGCTATTCACAATGTTGTATGAAAGATTGTGGCAGATTTTTCCGTATTTAATGTCCAGCTCTCGTATGCCTTGCTCTGACCGTTCAAAGAACATTTCTATGATTTTTTCATCGTCTATCATCTCACCGCCTCCTTTCCGGCTTCACCTATATACTACGGTTTTAGCTGCGAATACTACATCAATCACAAAATTTTTCAAAAAATTATACCATACTGCGCGTGAGATTGCTCGCGGCAGCTTTTGCCGCTTTGCTGGCGGCTCTCCGGCGTTCCTCGCTGTATGGGCGGTCAGGCGGAAAGAGAACCGGCCTTTCTCGATGTCAAATTCCATGCAGCCCGTTTCCGTGTCTGCGTCGGTCTGCTGGCAGATCGCCGGGTAGCGGCAGCTGTATGCAAGCAGATGCTTTTTCAAGGCGGTGTTGTGGGTGCGGATATGGCATCAGTCTTATCCTTTTAACCCAGAAATGGCCAGCGTAATAAAAGCCCCAAGCCCTTTGAAATTAGGGCTTTCAGGCAAAAAGAAAGCACCGCAACCTTGATACGCTTTGTATCAAAATTGCGGTGCTTCTTTGGTGGAGGTGAGGGGAGTCGAACCCCTGTCCGAAAACAATTCCACGGGATGTTCTCCGGGCGCAGACGGTTATTTCAGGCGGCGTTACCGCCCTGTTCCCCTTCCGCCAGGCAAGCCGTCACGCCTACCGGTCAGGTGAGAGTCATGGTGCATGGCACGGTCAACTCTTTCCGTACTCACGTTCACTGCTAAACGACGCCCTTCCTAAGCCGCAGTACTCTTAGGTCGGACGGCTGCCAGCAATCAGGCAGCGATAGCTAAAGAATCGTTGTTCTTTAATTTATAAAGTTGCCTGTTTTTAGGTGGCCAGGCGCCACCGCCCGCTGATCCCGCCTCCTCATCCCCGTCGAAACCGGTACACCCCCATAGGTGCGGACTGAGCATAGCACAGTCCGCGTGAGAAAGCAATCAATTTTTTGTAAACATTGTGCCCGTCAGCACTTGGCCATATGCACTACAATGGCATGAGGCAAGAGCTTTGCCACACAGCGGTAGAATTTGTAAAAAGCTGTTGGCGTATAAAACACCTTTCCTGCTCTGGATGCCGCCAAGGTTCCTGCCACTACCTTCTTAGGATCACAGTAGGGCAAGGTCGCAAAGGTCTTGGAATTCCCTTTTATATTGCCCACATCCAGGAACTCTGTAGCCATGGGGCCGGGACACACCGCCGTCACTGCGATACCTTTCCCCTTCAGCTCATAAGCCAGCCCTCGGGTAAAACTGGAGACATAGGCTTTGGTGCTGCTGTACACTGTCATATGGGCATTGGCACAAAAGGATGCGATGGAACTGACATTGATGATTCGGCTGCCCGCTGCCATATAGGGGATCGTCAGATGAGTCACCACCGTTAACGCCGTAACATTCAGATCTGTCATGGTGGTCTGCTTAATCATCTCTCCCTGGCCCACATCTCCCAGGTAGCCGCAGCCGGCATTATTGATGAGCACCGCTACCTGAGGCATCTCCGCCGCCAGCTTGTCCGCCAAAACTGAAAAACTGTTTTTATCACAGAGATCCAGAGGCAGCACCTCACTGGGAAGTCCCTGAAGCTTACTTGCCAGGGCCTCCAACCGATCACGGCGGCGGGCAATGAGCCAAACTTTTTCCACCTGGGGAAAATAGTCCTTCAGCCGCCGGGCAAACTCCTCACCCAGTCCGGCAGAAGCGCCGGTGATGATGGCAATTTTCATGGTCGTTCCCTTCTTTCCCGCCGTGCGGAACCAATTACTTCTTCTCCGGCTCCGGATACTCCTCGCCCAGGGTATCCACCCGGACAGACTTGATGACCTGAGGCTTATTGGGCTTGTCGTTCATCATGTTACGGGGCACGCGGGACACTGCTACAGCAGCCTCCACATTCTCAGTGATCTTGCCGAAAGCAGCATACTGGCCGTCCAGATGGGGCGCCGCATCCACCATGATGAAGAACTGGCTGCCCGCACTGTCAGGATGCATGGCCCGGGCCATGGAGAGCACACCCAGGGTATGCTTGATGTCGTTCTTCTCAAAGCCATTGCCGGCAAACTCACCACGGATCTGATAGCCGGGACCGCCCATGCCGTTGCCGTTGGGACAGCCGCCCTGGATCATGAAGCCGGGGATCACCCGGTGGAAAATCAGGCCGTCATAATAGCCGCTGTTGGCCAGGGCAATAAAATTGTTCACGGTATTGGGGGCTTTGTCGGGGTACAGCTCCCCCTTCATGATCTCACCGTTCTCCAGTTCAAAAGTCACGATAGGATTACTCATATCAACTGTCTCCTTACTATCATTATCGGTTGAAGGTTTTCATCGTCCGGTCGATATCCCGTTTGGCATCCCGCTTAGCGGTAGCCTCCCGCTTGTCATAGTTCTTCTTGCCCTTACACAGGCCCACTTCCACCTTGACCCGGGCATTTTTGAAGTAAACACTCAGGGGCACCAGTGCCATACCGTCCTGCTGGACATAGGCCTGGAGGCGGTTGATCTCCCGCTTGTGCATCAGCAGCCGCCGGGGCCGCACAGGGTCTTTATTAAAGATATTGCCGTGCTCGTAGGGGCTGATGTGCATGCCATGGAGATAGATCTCCCCGTTTTTGGCGATGCAGTAGGCGTCCTTCAGATTCAGCGTCCCCGCCCGGATGGACTTGACCTCCGTGCCGAAGAGCTCGATGCCCGCCTCGTACTTGTCCTCCACAAAGTAGTCGTGATAGGCCTTCCGGTTCTGGGCCGCGATCTTGATCCCGCTTTTCTCCGCCATGGCAGCACCTCCTCTCATGGGATTTCGGTATAGTATACCATATTCTTCCCCCTACTGCAAGCGGTGAAATATAGCGAGGGAGGGCGAAACCTGTCCGCCCCCCCCTTGTATGCTTTTCATTCTTCCGGCGTCTGCTCTCCTGCATGCTGTGACAGAAGGGCTTTGACCTCCGGAATGGTTTTTCCTTCTGCCCGCAGGGCCTTGATATGCCGGATTCGGGCTGCGCTCTCCTCCCTGCGGTAGCGACGGGTCAGATTCTCCCCCGCCTGCTCAAAGGGAAGCATCCCTTCCTCCGTGTAAAATTTCAGAGTGCTGTAGCGCACATCGGTAAGCCGCACCAGCTCCCCGATGCTCACATATTCCGCCTTCTCGATCACTTCCCAGCTTCTCTGTCTGGACATGGCAGGCTCCCCTCACATGGAGGTGGCAACCACAGTAGAAGCTGCCAAAGCGGCTATGAGGGTCTCGATATGCTCCACCATGGTTTTCACCATCTGTCCTTCCGGAGAATCCGCCAGGGACTTGAGCTTCTGACGCATCTCCTTTTGCTCAAACTGGGAGAAATAGGGCTTGAGGCACTTTCCCTTATCCAGCAGCACCGTCAGGGCGGCAGCATCCTCTGTCACCGGGCCCTCCTCCAGCAGTTCCGAGCGCAGCTCCTCCACCACGGAGCGAACCGCCTCACGGGTTGGAACATAGACTGCCTTCGTACCAAGTAGTCCCGCCTTTCCCTCCTCCACCATTCCCAGTGCTGCCAGAGAACCGCCTACGGCGGCCAGCAGCTCATTCATCCGTCTATCGGTGAAAGCGATCCGATAGGCCTCCACGATCTTTTCGATCTTCACCGGGCTCTTTTCTGTAATAAAGTCATATAGGGGTCTGAGATACTGCCGGTTTTCCGGAAGTGAGCCGGTCACCTCCGCTTTCTTTCCTTCCAGAGCAAGGCAGCCCTCCAACTGTAGTTCCAAAAGCCCCGCGGCCACAAAACACACTGGCTTCTCCGTACCCAGGCTGGAGAGGATCCCCTTCTCATTGACTGCGCAGAGCAAGTACTTCTGAATGATCGACAAATCTTTCATGACATATTCTCCTATATAAGCATCCTATCAGCAAGCAGCAGCCTTGGGTCACGCCTTATCTTCCACCCGCTACTTACTACTTATCACTTACTACTTACGATTTAAATATATCACATAATTAAGATCTGTCAAGAGAAAGTTATCGTTCCCTACTTGTTCATTCCAGCTTTCTGTCATACAGCAGAGCCGCCAGCAACACCACAAAGCAGGAGCCAGCATTATGAACTAAAGCGCCGGTAGTAGGCGTCAGCACCCCCATTAGGGACAACGCAATCGCGACGAAATTGATGGCCATGGACAGCGTGATACTGATCTTGATGGTTCTGACAGCGGCGTTGGCCAGGCGCTTGATGTAAGGGATCTTGGTAATATCGTCACTCATGAGGACGATGTCTGCCGCGTCCACGGCAATGTCGCTGCCCATGGCGCCCATAGCCACGCTGACATCCGCCGTTTTGAGAGCCGGGGCATCGTTGACCCCATCCCCCACCATGCACACCCTGCGCCCTTCTCGGCGCAGCGCCTGGATACTCGCCACCTTTTCCTCCGGCAAAAGCTGGGCGCGGACCTCCCGGACGCCTGCCTTTCCCGCAAAATATGCCGCCGCCTGCGGACTGTCACCGGTAAGCAGCACTGTCCCCGTCCCCATCGCAGCCAATCGTGCAACGACAGTCTCTGCCTCCGGCCGCAGCACATCGGACAAAGCAATTATCCCTACGCACCGCTCCCCCTCCGACACCAGGACAGCGGCTTTTCCCTGGTTCCGCAGGGTCATCAGGAGCTCCGGTACCTCGCTGCCCACCACCGCGCCATTCTCTGCCAGATAGGCCGGAGTTCCGCAGCAGACCCGCTTTCCCTCTACTCGCGCGGAAACACCTCTTCCCGCCGCCATGGAAAAATCCTCCACCGCCGCAAAGGAGAGTCTTTTTTCCCTGCCGCAGGCAGCAACGGCCTTCCCCAGGGGGTGTTCGCTCCGAGCCTCCACGGAAGCGGCCAGGGTCAGCAGCTCACTCTCATCCAATTTGCCGCCCACAGGAATCACATCACTGACAGTCAGACATCCTTTGGTCAGGGTGCCGGTTTTGTCAAAAGCTATTGTATCCACCGCCCCCATCCGCTCCAGAGCTTCTCCGGACTTGATCATCACTCCCTGCTTGGTAGCTTGACCAATAGCCGCCATAATGGCGGTAGGCGTAGCCAGCACCAGCGCACAGGGGCAGAACACCACCAGTACAGTAACTGCGGTCACAATATTTTTCGTCCCAATATAGGCGGCCAGGGCAATGAGCAGGGCCACCGGCACCAGCCAGCTGGCCCACTTGTCGGCAATACGCTGCATCGGTGCCTGCCTGCGCTCCGCCTCCTCCACCATGCGGATAAGTTTTTGTAGAGAGCTATCCTGTCCCACTTTTGATGCTTGGATATCCACGGCCCCAAAACGGTTGATGGTGCCGCAGAACACCTCGTCGCCTACTCCCTTGTCCACCGGCAGGGATTCTCCGGTCATAATGGATTGGTCCACAGAAGTCTCACCACTGAGTATGGTACCATCCACAGGGACGGTCTCCCCGGGCAGAACCCGAAGCACATCCCCCTTCCGGATATCCGCCGCCGGGATCAGCTCCTCCCTGCCGTCCCGCAGCCGTCTGCCCTGAACCGGTGCCAGGCGGATCAGACGCTGGATGCCCTTCTTGGCGCGGTTAGTGGTCATCTCCTCCAGAATTGCGCCGATGGCCATGATAAAGGCCACCTCCCCCGCGGCAAAGATATCCCCGATGGCTGCCGCAGCGGCCATGGCAATGGTGATAAGCAGTGCAGAGGAGATCCTGCTGATACCTGGGTTATGGAGCAACCGCCACACCGCCAGATATGCCAGCGGGATACCGCAGATAACCACTGTCATCCAGGCCGGGTCCACCGGCAGGGCAACTCCTATCCGCGGCAGAAAAAAGCTTCCTGCAAGGAATATACCTCCTACCAACGTCATAGGCAGTCCCGCCAGAAAATCACTGATCCGTTTTATCATGATTCCTTCCCCTTTCTTCCCGGAGACGCCCTTGACTTGCGCCTCCTGCTATCGTACAATACATACGATATCGTACATTTTGTTTCTTTATCTTGATTGTAGAGGCAGGAACAGCAAATAACAACAGATAGATTCTCGCCGGTGTATGATACGGGACATTGGGGGACATCTGTACAGGAGGAATCCGGATGGACAGACGGCAGCAGAAAACACGGGCGGCGATTTTTTCCGCCTTTACGGGACTGTTAGCGGAAAAGAGCTACAGCCGGATCACCGTTCAGGAGATCATCGACGAAGCCAACGTGGGCCGCTCTACCTTCTACGCCCACTTTGAGACCAAGGACGACCTGCTCAAAGCGCTGTGTGAGGAGCTCTTCGGCCATATCATCAGCAGCGCGGCGGACTGCACCCACACCCATGGTCTCTACTCCGACGGTACCGCCCCGGAGTCTGTGTTCTGCCACTTGCTCCAGCACTTGCAGGAGAATGACCGGAACATCATCGCCCTTCTCTCCTGTGAGAGCAGCGAGATCTTCCTGCGGTACTTCAAGGACAGCCTGAACGAGCTGATTCAGACCCAGTTCACAGGCAAGAGCCGCCTTCCGGATATCCCGCAGGATTTCCTGGTCAACCACATCTCCGGCAGCTTTGTGGAGATGGTCTTATGGTGGATCAAAGGGCATATGAAGCAATCGCCCCAGGAACTGGACCGATACTTCCGGGCAGTTATCGAGCCAGTCCTGTAACACAGCTTCCGACCGGCAGAAAACCACGATGAAATACCCCTGCTTTCTTCCAGAAAACAGGGGTACTTTTATCCATTCTTTCCTGTCAGATTTGTAAAAGCACCGGACTATGGGTCAGGGCCGATACGTTGTCCTTACAGACGGGCAGGGGGCGGACACCGTTCCACGGCACTCTTCTCCCTGCGGAGTGACACCTCTGTGGGGGTGAGAATTCCTTGTGGAATTCTCACCTGCTGTGTGGTATACTAAAAAGGTAATGTCTGATTCCGGGAGGCGTTCTATGGCAAGATCTCGCAAGATATCCCCCTTCACCTGTCTGCTGCTGGTAATGGTCCTGCTCCTGTCTATAGGGCTATTGGGCGTGCTTCTGGCAGACAGCCGCTACCAGGCGTCCAGCGCCGCAGATGACAGCGGAGATACTGCAGCAGATACAACAGAAAAAACAGTTTCTGCGGTAAGCGAAGCCGGCCCCGAGGCAGCTGATACGGAGATGCCGGAATGGCTGCAGCCGGCAGAGCCGGAACCGGTGCAGGAAAAATCTCCGCCGGAGGGCGCCCTTACCGCCCCCGAGATCCTCTCCAACGCTCAGGTCATCGCCCACGGTCTGGGCGCCATAGACGGCACCACGACCCTCAACTGCCTGGAAGGCTTCCAGCAGCAGTACGCCCAGGGCGTACGGGTTTTTGAAGTGGATCTGCGGCTGACGGCAGACCAGCAGGTCGTCCTGCGCCATGATTGGCGGGCCGGGTGGCAGGAGGGCGTCAGCGAGACGGCTATCCCTACTCTGGAGGAATTTTTGGACAAGCCGCTGCTGGAAAAATACACCCCTCTCTCCTTTCAGGACTTGCTGCTGCTGATGGAGGAGTATCCGGACATCTGCATTGTCACCGACACTAAATTTACCGACGCGGAGATCGTCACCCTGCAGTTTGAGGCTATGCTGTCCGATGCCAAGGAACTGGGCCTCAGCTACCTCTTTGACCGGATGGTCATTCAGGTATACAGCCAGCTGATGTACACGGTGACCGACAGTCTCCATCATTTCCCATATTATTTTTACACGCTCTACACCGAGGGCTTCGGCCGCACGGAGGACGCCTTCCGGGAGCTGGCCGCCTTTTGCAGCGAAAACGGCATCATGGGCATCACCATGTGGGATTACTGGTGGGATGAGGACTACGTCCCCATTGCCCAGGAGTATGGCGTCCAGGTATTTACTCATACCGTCAACGACAGCCAGGAGGCTCTGACCCTGCTGAGCAGCGGCATCAGCGCCGTATACACCGACACCCTTGTTCCCGGCGATCTCACCGGGCAGGGGGAATAACGAGCAGAAAGGACTTTCGACTATGGAACTGACAGAAAAAACGCTATCCAGCGAAAAGATTTTTGATGGGCGTATCCTTCATGTCCGCCGGGACACTGTACTGCTTCCCAACGGCCACCCACCGTGCCGTAAGCAATGGGAGCCCCCGACT
>OODG01000159.1_pt1 | contig 45576 bp, 42 predicted proteins | sample 1671621 | NCBI WGS metagenome assembly OODG01 (sample SAMN06348175, study PRJEB24527) | human gut metagenome | biome: human gut; feature: ankylosing spondylitis patient; material: feces | host: Homo sapiens | place: China | collected 2015-10 | reverse complement strand
GGTATAAATCCTCCCGAAAACGGCCATTTTTGATGGCTTTCTGCAAATCCTCATTCGTGGCCGCAATAATCCGCACGTCCGATTTTCGCTCACGTTTGCTACCGATTGGCAGATAGGTGTTTTCCTGCAATACCCTGAGCAACATAGCTTGGATTTCATAAGGCATCGTGCCGATTTCGTCCAAAAACAGCGTTCCGCCTTCGGCCATGCTGAAATATCCCTCCTTGTTCGTGTCAGCTCCTGTGAACGCTCCCTTGACATGACCGAAAAAGAGGGACGGGGCGAGTTCTTTGGGCAGGACGCCACAATTTACAGCCACGAACGGCATATCTCTACGTTCACTCAAATTATGAATGTTTCGGGCGACGGATTCTTTGCCGGTTCCATTCGCACCGAGAATCAAGACCGACATATCCGACGGTGCGACTAACAAGGCGAGCCGCTCCACATGGCGGGCTTGTACGCTATGTCGTTGGAATAACACTTTGCTTTCTCGTTGCACGGTTGAAAGTGGGTGCAGTATTTCATTGGTCATTTCCAACAATCGCTCTTTGTGGACGGGCTTGGGCAAGTAGTCTTTCGCACCTGAACGGATGGCACGTACAGCATCGGACACCGTTGCATATTCCGTCATAATGATATATGGCGTCGTCATTTTCTCCTTGCGTATCCATTCCAGCAATGAAATGCCGTCTCCTTCAGGTAACCGCACGTCCGAAAGAATAAGATCGAAAGCCGTCCTGCGTATCTGCCGCCGTGCCGTAGGTTCGTCAATGGCCGTCGTTACATCGTATCCTGCTTGCTGCAACCAGTCTCTCTGCATCTGCGACAGACTGATGTTGTCTTCAACTATCAATATTTTCCATTTCATTCTTTATATTCGTTCAATTTATTTTCCGCTTCTGCAATTAACAGGGCTACATAGTCTATGATCTGTTGTGTGTACTCTCCAACCATGTTGTCGTCTGCTTTGTCGTCATGCAGCACGTTCCGGTAGGAGAGCAGCGGTTCATCCGTTTGCAGCAGTTCCCACATCGGCAGCATACGGTGAACAATCTCTCGCAATCGTTCACGGTCGTTGCCTGCCATACGGAGTTGTTCGATGTCTTTATTGGACTGTTCTATGAACGTCCGAAGCAACCGCTTTTTGTCTCTCACTTCTGCTGTGAATGTATCGAAATCCGCTGATACAACTTCTGATTTCGTATCGCTCACCACAGAAGCGATAAGGTCGAGCAGCTCGTGCATTGAGAACGGTTTGTGGATGCAGGCCGTAAAACCGGCAGAGGCGAAAGCCTCTTTTTCTTTGTCTCCCCGTGCGGTCATGGCGACCACCGGAATTGTACGCGAATTGCCTATATTGGAATTACGCAGCAGTTCCAGCAGATCGAAACCGTTCGTTCCATCCATCTGTATATCCGATAGGAGCAGGTCATAGTCCGCCTTTCGCATCTCCCCGACCAGCGTGCGAGTATTTACACAGGTTGTGCAGGAAACACCGTTGCGCTCAAGCATCTCCTTGACAATTTCGAGCTGTAACGGGTCATCGTCGATAGCGAGGACACGTTGCGGAAGACGTGCGGAGGGATTGGAAACCTGCTCCTCGTTTTCCACCGTCTCGTCCGTCAGCGGCAGTGGAAGCGATACGCGGAAAGTGCTGCCCTTGCCGACTTCGCTGGCGACGGTTATCTCCCCGTCCAGCAGTCCGACAAGCCCTTTCGTGATCGACAGCCCTAAGCCGAAACCTTCGGCGTTCGTGTCGGGAGCCGAACGCTCGAACGGGTCGAAGATGCGTGCCACTGTTTCCTCGCTCATACCTATGCCTGTATCTTTGACGGTCAGCAGAAGTGTCCCATCTTTATGGCAGGCTATAAAGCTAACGCTTCCCGCTTCGGTAAACTTGATAGCATTTGAGAGCAGGTTATCCGCAATCTGTTCGATGCGGTCGCTGTCGCCGCAGGCCGTAACGTCCGTGTCCTCAAAATTACACTGAAAAAGAAGACCTTTGTCATTGACGGCATGGGTAAACCCTGTTGTAATGCGTTCCAGCAGGTCGGAAAGTCGGAAAGGAATGTTATTGCGTGTCTCTTTCGCTTCGTTGAGACGGTATATGTCCAAAAGGTTGTTCAGCAAGTGCAGAATATGTTTGCATACTACGCTGATATTGGCAAGATGACTGTTGCGCTTCTTTCGGTCGCGCGTGTCCATAGCCAGCTCCGCGCTGCCGTTGATGATGCTCAACGGGGCGCGTATGTCGTGGGAAATTGTCAGGATGATTTTCTTGCGCATATCCAACAAATCGCGGTTCTGGCCGATGATCTCTTCCAATTTGCGACGCCCTGTCTCCTGTTGCTGTATATCCCTTTGGATGATGATATAAGAAAGAACCAGCAATAGGATCGCCACACCCAGTCCGTAGGCCAGCATACGGTAAGAGGATTGCCTCATGTCTGCAAGACGTTTCTCCCGAAAATCGAACGATTGTTGAGTTTGTCCGTCCAGCAGGGAGATAAGCGCCGACAATTTGCGGTTTAACTGTTTGTTTTGCTGACGCAGACTGTCCACCGAATCGTTGAAATCAAAGTCCGGTGTATCTTTCAAGGTAGTTATTTGGCTGTTCAGCGTCTGTAGGCTTTTCGACGGCGGATATACCTGTATCGTATCCTTTTTGCCGAAGAAGCCCGCGATTCCTTTCTTGCGCCGTACCTCTATACGGGGCTTGATGGCACTTGTGATGACGGTCGGTAGTTGGTGGACGATCAGGCTGTCCATCGCTTCCCGTTGGCGGAAGTTCTGCATGATACGCAGCAGGTGCGTTTCTTTGGCGGCCAGTAGCATCCGCAGCGTGTCGATTTGTTCGGGACGCACAAAACGGACACATTCCTGACGGAGTGCTTGAAGCAGGCTGTCTGTGTCGAGGCGTTTGGAATGATAGGCACGACTGTCCTCGTCGTCCCAGCCGAGCACACCCTCGCCTTGCGTGGTAAGTTCCGTAATGTAGCGGTGGACTTTATTGATATTCTTTGCTATCTCTCTAATATCCTTGCTTTCCGCTTCTATTTCATGTGTACGGCCTCGCTCATACAGCGAGATGGCGACCATACTGCCTATGACCGCCACTAATACCAAGTATCCGAAAAGGATTTTATGTTGTAATGCCAATTTCATTTTATAATTAAAATACTGACTTCATACAATATCCACATGGGTAATGCTACAAGCGAAAGTGTGAACACATCTGAAGTCGGTGTAATAATAGCGGCAATCACAAGGATAATTACGACAGCGTGTTTACGGTATTTACGCATGAAATCTGCCGATAGGAAACCCAATTTGGCGAACAGCCACGAAAGTATCGGTATTTCGAAGACGATTCCCATTGCGAGGCGCATCATCACAAGTGTCGAAATATACGAGTCAAGCGTGATAAGATTGTCAACATCACCGCTCACTTGATAAGTTCCCAAAAAGCGGAATGTCAGCGGAAAAATTAGGAAGTAACTGGCCAGTACCCCTAATCCGAACATCGCATATCCGCCTCCGACTATCCGTGTGACGTATCGACGTTCATTTTCATAGAGTGCCGGAGATACAAACCGGAACAGTTGGTAAAGTATGTAAGGAGAGGTACACAACACACCGGCACACAGTGCCGTCTTCATGTGAATGATGAACTGTTGCGCCAATCCTGTATTGATAAGCCTGATGGAGAACGAGTCCATGCTACCGCCTGCCCATGCAGCTATTCTGTTAAGCAGTTGGTATGTTATGAATCGGTCGTCTTTCGGGGCAAGCACAACATCGAACAATTGTTCCTTGAAGAAGAATGCCGCAATGCCGAACACGACGGCTACGACGACTATCTTCATGATTGCCGCCCGTAGCACGTCCAAATGCTCCCAGAAGGATTGTGTGTTCGTTTCGGTTGCCATACGGTTATTCCTTTCGTTCAATATCTTTGATTTCGTCTATCTCTTTCTCGACATTGTTCATTCCATCCTTGAATGAACGCACGCCTTTACCGATGCCTTTCATCAGTTCGGGTATTTTCTTGCCGCCGAAAAACAGCAGCACAACCAACGCGAGCAGCAGCACTTCCTGCATACCTATCCCGTCGATAAATAGTGGTGTCATAACGTTTTTATTTAGAATTGTCAAATGTAAATTCCAGTCTGCTCTCCATTTCGTCGAAAGCTCCCAAGTCGGAAGTAACCTTCCCTATCGGGATAACCCTCATGCCCAATTGTCCCATGTCGGGGTCATCGGCTTTGGCGTAGAAAATAGCTATCGTATTGTTTGCCGGACAGTAGGTGATGTCGCCATTCTCAAAATGAAGCCGTCCCTCTTCGGTATTGGTGGGGCGTTGTGGCATGGATCCATAGTATTCGCGTCCGCCATACCGACCCAAAGTGGCTTTCAGAGGGAACATGCCTCTGATTTCGTTTGCCAACGGAGTATCAAGCCATGTTCCTGTGAATGTTCGACCTCCGGCTGTTACAGTTATTGACTGTCCTTGCGGTTCTTCTCGCTCGATGCCGATTTCCTTGAGCCAATTTTGAACTTGTGTTTCCGAAGACGGAACTTCAGTGGCTTCGATGGCAATGCCTTCCAAGACAGTCGCTCCCGGCACGGCATTTCTGACAGAAGTGTATGTTCGGCCGGCTCCGTAACCGTCATGGGTGCAGAATGGAACTACCGTCTTACCGGCGAAATCGTATGACTTCAAAAACGACAGTATTGGCTGCGGCACATCCAACGCCCAATTCGGGTAGCCAATAAAGACTATATCGTATTGGTCGATATTCTCGATACGCTGTTTGAGGGCAGGAAGTGTGCCATCGGATTGTTCCTGATGGTTCTGGTCACGGACATCGTCGAACTCTGTCGGGTATGGATTGGTGGTTTCTATCAAGTGTAAATCACCGCCGACAGCTGTCTGAATATATCGGGCGACCATTTCAGTCGTGCCTCTCCGAGTTCCTTTGTCGATGATAATGCTTGCTCCGGTCGAAGCATCCACATCAGAAGGATAATTGGTATTTCCCCAACGACTGAACCACGCGATAAGGATTTTGCCGTTGCCGGGCATAACCGTACCGGAATCATCATCGTCTTCATCGTCATCCCCCGGATTGTTGGGGTTGTCAGGTATTTCAGTTCCCGGACTATTAGAATCTTCGCTGCATCCGGCAAAAGTCATTACCGGAAGAATCAGCAATAGTGATATAAACAAGCGTTTCATAATCAGTTGATTTTATTCAGCCAGTCGGCTATTAATGAATGACAGTTGGAAGTTTGGGAGGAGCGTATCCACAGGCTCGGTTCAAGGAAATTGCCTTCCGGGATAAGCCGTTTGGCATCTGCCTCGACTCCGCTGATTCCACTGCTTGAACTTGATACTATCAGACCGATGTCTTTTCCTTTCATTTCATCGCCGTGGTGGAAAAGGAATGTTTGCAGGGGGGCTGCCATATTGCTCCACCAAAGCGGTGCTCCTACGATAATCCTGTCGTAATCGGCAATGTTAACTTCCACCGGTTTGATTTCAGGATAAGATGCCGCATCGTTCGAATTGTTCCTGATTGCCTGAATCAGTGCACTTCCGATGGCATAATTGTTGGCCGCATAGTCAAGACCTTCTTCGGCTGGTTCTATTCTTACTGCATCTGCCTCTATTTGTGTTTGCAAATCAGTCACAATGGTATGTACATTGTTCGTGAAGCTGTAATACACGATCAGTGTCTTGTCCGTAGGATTGGGATTATCGGGGTTGTCCGGATTTTCAGGTTCATTGCCATCATCCGGATTTTCCGGCGTATCCGGGATTTCGGTTTCCGACCTATCAGGTTCGTTGTCATCGGGAGAGCAGGCGCTCAAACCCACCGCTACAAAAGCGGCAAATAATAGATACAGGTGCTTTTTCATAACGCTTCTTACTTGTTAAATGAGTTAATATCAGCTGTTTTTTATAATTCCTATTTGTTCGAGCCATCTTTCCACATCTGCACGGGAACTTTCGGCCCTGCTGCCATACACTGCCAGACTACTGAGTATTGTAGAATTGGGACATACGGAACGAATATCATTGACACTTTGGGCTGTACCACTGCCTCCGTGTGTGCAGAATGGGGCTATGGCTTTGCCAGACAGATCATAACTTGCCAGAAAGCTCTTCATGGCCGGGGTAAGATGCCCGCCCCAGATGGGGGTTCCGACAATCAGCGTGTCGTACTCGTCCATGTTCTCCACCTTTGTTTTCAATTCCGGGGATCATCGCTCTCCAACTCTCCGGGGGGCAATTTGTATTACCTCCTCGTAAGAATCGGGATAAGGAATAACCGTCTCCACTTCTACGATGTCACCACCTATAAGGTCGTGGATATGGTTGGCGACTGTCCGGGTGTTGCCACCCCATGAGAAATAGACAATCAACGTTTTTCCGGCATCACTGGAAAGGCTGCCTCCCGGCTCTGTAATTGCCGGTTCGTCGCTACTGCACGAAGTTGTGGCGAACAGTAGCATGATGATAAATGACAAAAAACTTTTCTTACGCATAACTTGTTTCTTATTGATTTGATTCATATTGCAAAATTACAGGGAAAGCAACAACCGAACTTTGCTATAAAGTTCAACTTAATTTGCTGTCAGGCTCAATTTCAATTCTTGCCATTTTATCTCCCTCTCCGCAGGCTTTCGAAGCAAATCAAACACATTCATCCGGCATTCTCCCGCAAAATCGAACAGAACCGGAATGTATTTTTTTGTTGTATTCAGCAGAGCCTGAACTGCTTCTGTCATTTTCAATCGTAGTACTTCATCTGAGAGTTCCAACTCTTCCTGAATGTAAGGCATCCATGAAAGGTAAAGACTTTCTATGTCCGGAGTCTGCTCCAAACGATGCAATGCCGATAATTCCGCTACCGACAATTCACGGTCGGATGCAGGTAATGTCTGGTAATATTCACACAGAAATTCTCGTGGAATAGAAAAGAACAATACCCGGCAGGGGTTATTGCCTTCCGGTTCGGCATAAAGATGCGAGTAGCTGTCCCTGCCGATGAACGCACTGTCTCCGCTTTCAATATTCAACGTTTCACCGCATTGGTTACGCAAATGCAATCGCCCGCCATATAAAAAGACCAGTGTATGATTCTGGAAAATATGATAGGCGTGGGATACCGTATCTATCGTTCCGAAAAAATATATGTTCTGTTCCATATTCATGATTTATTATAATGTTGAAAGTCCTACCAACCGTGAAGGATTGGTACGTACCATATAATCCACCAGTTTTTGTGAAAGGCCGTTTTCAAGCAACGCGAGAATACAGCGACGCATACCTTCAACCGGATGGGGCATTCCTACCTGACCGAGATCGGTTGTTATAACGCTACGCTCCGGAGCGATACGGGCAAAGTCTGCAAATTCCTTATCACCCATCCGTTCGAAATCGGGCAATCTCGTGCCAGGCCCCCACAGATTGGTAATGTAACTGTATTCCATCCATGCACCGAGGTCAATACACTGCTTGATTTGGTCGTGCGTCATTTTCCAAATGCCGGAATTGGCATGGGTTACAACAAATTTCTTTACACCGACTTCACGGGCTTTGCGGGCCAGCGTGATGCTTTCTTCGGGGGAAGAGTGCCCGGTTGCGAAAATGATATTCGCCTCGGCACATATTTCCATTACCCGCACGACTTCCGGCAGGACATGCCCATTGTCATCCAACACGGGAATACCCTCTTTTTTTCCATGATACCGGATATTCTGATAGACCGCATCCTGCGTCGGCATCCAGATGCAGCGGCAAAGATTGTCGGTTGTGGCCACGGTTTTTTCTGCCGCAAACACATTCACCTTGTCCCCATGTACACGGTTCATGCACAGACTGCCGAACACCTCAAAATCGGGCAGTTCCTGACGAATCAGATAGGCACGGTCGTGGCAACTGAAATCGTTGGACTTGAACAGTAGGGATTTATAACCGGCAGCACGGGCGACACGGGCGAACTCCAGTTCATTTCCCAAACGGGCTTTGGAATCGGGAGCTGCGTGCAGGTGGATGTCGCTGACACCTCGCAACAGATCATCGGCCTTAGGCGAATCCGGGTTCTCATCCACAGAGAGCAACTGTGTTTGTGCCTGCGCCGGCAGCACTCCCGAAAGTAGCATGGCTCCTCCTGCCATCATAGAGTTACGGATAAAATCACGACGCGACAAGTCTTGTCTATTTTTCATCATTGCTTTTATTATTCAGTTCAACAATGCCGAGTTTCTGCAACCATGCGATAACACGGTCGTATGCCGTGTCGTATGTTCCACGACGAATCTGTATGCCCTCCAAGACAGTCGATTTAGGACAAAGCGAACGAACAAGTCGATAGCTTGCTTCTGCGGAGCTCGTTCCACTCGTACAGAACGGTACGACTGTTTTTCCTGTAAGGTCGTGTGTCGTGAGGAACGTGCGGATGGGAGGTGCGGCTGTTTCCACCCAAATCGGGTAGCCGACGAAAATCACGTCATACGAAGATATATCCTCGATTTTTGTTGTCAGTGGCGGACAATATTCGGAAGCGACTTCTTCCCGTATTTGCGCTAATAGAGCATCGTAATCATCAGTATAGGTATCGGCAGTTTTGATTTCCACAAGGTCACTCTTTACTGTTTCATGGATATATCCGGCAATCGTCCGGGTATTGCCCGTATGGGAGAAATAGACCACCAAGACCTTTTTGTTGCCGGACGGTTCGGCCGGCTCTTCCGGTTTTTCTTCAGAAGGTGTGTTTGGTAATTCTGTCCGTGGTTCATCGGCTGAACAACTTGTTACTGCAAACATGAGCCATGCAAAGAGGAATAAGAGTTTCGTTTTCATATCTTTTATTCTTTAATTATTTCTTTGATGCAAAGTTAAAAAGCAAGCCCCGCAACGTATTTGCTGCGAGGCTCAATGTGTTTTGCTCTAAAGTTCAATACTTATTTATTGCATGAAGTTGTTGAATTGGTTGGCCGGATTGAGCGGCGTCTGGTCCGACAGCTCCAGCGATTTGACCATGTGCAGCGTCCCCTGCTTGTATTTCTGGAAATGCTCTGAGGCGATATGCTTCTCGTAAGCCGCTTTGCTTGTGTAGGTTTCGAGAATTGTAACCTTGCAAGGATTCTCCTTTTCACTGACTGCATACATGGTCAATACGCCCGGCTCGGTGCGCAGGGAGATTTCGCCCACTTCGGCCGCATAGTTCATATACTCATCGAGATGCTGCGGATAAACCTCTATTTTCGACAATCGCACGATGCCGTCGGCCGTCATCGGCTCTTTGGCGCACATCGACGGTTGCTTATCCAGATTCAGGCATTTGCCGATAACCTCTCCGGTGGCGAGATACGAGTATGTGGGGAACTCGAATAAAACGGGTTTCAGTTTCGTGTAATCGAGTTTTCCGGCATCGTCAAGCACATCGGGAGCAGCGTATGTATTGACCACCGCGCAGATGAAGTTGTCGAATTCGTCGGATTCGTAAATATCCACCACCTCGCACTCCATTGTCAAAGGGGATGCGTCTATAACAGGCGTACCGTTTTCTCCGACATGATAGTCAAACACCTCCGATTTATCAACCGTCGAACCGCTTACGCTTCCCACATAGTCGGCTTTGGGCAGCATTTCACGGCTTACAAGATTTATGGAAAGCCGTTTCGATTTTTTTACACCCTGATTGGTATAATGACTCTTGCTCATACTGACAAGTATCCGGTCATGCCCGATAACTCCTGTATGTCCGACAACAAGCCAGTTTACTTTTCCTTCCACTTCTGCCCCTACAACCGTCATCGGTTTAGGGTAAAGAGCCAATAGGTTTCCGATATTCTTTTTGTTTGTTTCCATTATATCGGTTTGGTAAGTATTCTCTTTCACGGATGTACTGCAAGACAGCATGACGAGTAACAACAGAATACTAATATTTTTTACCATGATTGACTATCTTATTTATCTATTTGACTTTCAGTGAACGGGTCTGCACGATGCCCTATCAGGTCGATTTTGGCATATTCCTTATCGAACTCTTCCATCTTCCAAGCCGACAGGCGAACGCTTCCTGCACCGAGCAGGTCGTCCAGATGATCGGGGTTGGTTGTACCGGGTATCGGCGCAATCCACGGCTTACGCGAAAGCATCCACACGAGGGCAAACTGTGCAGGTGTCAGCCTCTTGCGTTCCGCCCATTTGCAAACAAGTGCCACAAGCGGCATATTGTGTTTCAGGGCTTCGGGTGTGAACTGTGGCAGGTTCCATCGTCGGTCGCCCTTGTAGAAGTGGCTGTTCTCGTCAATCGCTCCCGTAAGGAACGCTCGTCCCAGCGGACAATAAGGGACGAAGCCAATGCCCAACTCTTCGAGTGTGGGGAATATTTTCGTCTCCGGCTCACGCCACCAAATAGCGTATTCACTTTGCACGGCAGAGAGAGGACAAACGGTGTGCGCTCGACGAATGGAATTTGCACTCGCTTCCGATAGTCCCCAATGCAGCACTTTCCCTTCCTACATCAATTCTTTAACTGTTTCTGCAACATCTTCCATCGGCACCTTCGGATCGACACGGTGCTGATACAAGAGGTCGATATGGTCGGTACGCAAGCGTTTCAACGACCCTTCCACTGCACGACGGATATGGTCTGGGTGACTGTTGAGTGCAGTCGGTTCTTTTTCTTCGACACCAAAACCGAACTTTGTGCCGATTTTTACTTTGTTACGAAACGGAGCGAGTGCCTCTCCAACCCACTCTTCACTGATGTAAGGCCCATACACTTCGGCTGTATCGAAAAAGGTAATACCTTTATCATATGCACGGCGGATAAGGGCAATCATGTCCTTTTTGTCGTACTTTCCACCGTAATACCCAACCATCGGCAGACAGCCCAAACCGATTGCCGATACATCCAAATCTCCGAGTTTACGATATTCCATCATGCCATTTGCATTCAGAGCCTTTCCTTTCAGTGGATTTTCTAACAAAGAGGATGAAGGCGTTTCGGCAAATACACGGGAAACGCCTGTTACGGTTCCTACTGCAGTGAGTGCGAAACCTGATGCTGTTTTCAGAAAATTTCTTCGATCCATAAACCTAATATTTACTCTTTTTTAAGTATTTCTTGAAAAAGTCCGTTATCTTCTCAAATGGGATGACATCAAGGTTATCGTACAAATCGACGTGATTCGCTCCCGGAATAATCAGCAGTTCCTTATTTTCGGTAGTAAGACGCTTGTAGGCATCCTCGCTGAAGTAGCGGGAATGGGCTTTCTCTCCGTGTATCATAAGCACGGCACTACGGATTTCACCGATGTAGGTAAGCAACGGCATATTGATGAACGACAGCACACTTGTCTTGGTTATACCCTCGTTAGAATTGGGAGAACGGCGGTGGTAGCCACGCTCTGTCTTGTAATAGTCGTGATACTCCTTTACGAATTGCGGTGCATCTTCGGGAACAGGATCAAGCACTCCACCGTCACGTTCGGAGCCACCGTTTCGGTAGTCTTTCGTGCGCTGTTCGTTAAGAGCCTGACGAAGTTTGTAACGGGCATCCGCATTGTCGTTTGCATCGAAATATCCGTTGGCATTTACCCGGCTCATATCATACATGGTGGATGTTACCGTTGCCTTGATGCGCGAATCGTTGGCTGCTGCATTGAGTGCGAATCCGCCCCAACCGCAAATACCGAGAATGCCGATGCGCTCCGAATCGACATCTTCACGGGAGGTCAGATAATCAACTGCCGCACTGAAATCCTCCGTGCTGATTTCGGGCGATGTAAGGTAACGGGGCGTACCACCGCTCTCGCCATAATAGGAAGGATCGAACGCTATGGTCAGAAAACCACGCTCTGCAAGGGTCTGGGCATAACGACCGGACACCTGCTCTTTTGTTGCTCCGTATGGGCCACTTACCGCAATGGCAGCCAAACGACCCTGTGCATTTTTCGGCTTGTAAAGGTCTGCGGCAAGCGTGATGCCGTAACGGTTGTGGAACGTGATTTTCGTGTGTTCCACTTTATCGCTCTGCGGGAAAGTCTTGTCCCACTCCTGTGTTAATTCCAAAGTGTTCATATCGTTTGATTTTACTGTTTCCTGCGCCATGACATTCGTAAAAGTCAGGAATGTCAGTAAGGCGATTGCTTGCAATCTCATAGGCACATTATTTTACTTTATAGCGAAGCCAGACAATATCGGTTTCCCATTGCTCCACACTTTCCAGTTTCAGTTTGTATGGGTTGCTGCCACGGTCTGTCACGCCATCGAACATGGCGGTTTGTCCTGTACGACCGTCAATGCCGGGAGCCACCATGACGCTTGCTTCGTCCACCAGCCCGGCTTCGAGGAAGCCGCCACAGATATGACCTCCGCCCACGATGGCAAGACGTTCCACACCAAATTCATCGTGAAGAATTTCCATCGCCCTCGGCATATCTATGCGTGTGCTGCCTGCTGCAATCCATGAGATACCCATATTGTCAAGAGTATCGACATACTGCTGCGTGGCATCCTCGCTGATGATGCACAATACCTGATGACCTTCCGCTTCGTTTGATTTCCAGTGCATCTTGCCGTGAGTATCCACCACAATGGTATATTCATCGGCTTTCTGCGCGACATGGAACGACTCTTTGCCAATCGAAGCTCCGGTGTAAGCCGAATTATCATCCGCATTTACTGCAGAGCACTCTAATTCCGCTGTTACCCGACCGGATAGTTTGGAGCAGGCTCCCAAACGCTCAAGTGCGATATAATACTCGTCTGTACTGAGTTGTCCTACTACCGGGCAGTCTATACGCCCGTCAATAGTAGTCATCATGTGTGTAATAATATACGGTTTCATCTTTCTGTCTATTTAATGGTTCATTTAACGTCCTACTTGTTTTTGTTGTTCGGCATTGTAACGGTCGCCGACTACCGGGATAGCAGCCACACGCTGTTCCAACTTTTTCCATTCACTTCCTGAGAGAGTGAAATCAAGAGTACGGAGGTTTTCTTCCAAGTGCGAAAGTTTTGTCGTTCCGGGAATGGGCACAATCCACGGGGCTTTCTGCAACAGCCATCCGAGTGCCACTTGTGCCGATGTCATGCCTCGTGTACGACCGAAGTCTTGAAGCACATTTACGATACGGTAGTTTTGGCGCATGGCTTCAGGCTGGAAGCGAGGCAGGGTCTGGCGATTGTCGTTATTCGGGTCGAAAACAGTGTATTCGTTGATACAGCCGCCTAAGAAACCACGGTTGATGGGGCTATACGGCACGAAGCCGATGCCCAATTCACGGCATACATCCAACACTCCGTTTTCTTCCACCAAGCGGTGCATCAAGTGGTATTCGCTCTGTATGGCGGTCAACGGGCAGACGGCGTGAGCTTTGCGGATTGTCTCGGCACTGACCTCGCACATGCCCCAGCGTTGCACCTTGCCCTCTTTCATCAAGTCGGCAATGGTTGCAGCAACTTCTTCTGCCGGGGTATTCGGGTCGGCACGGTGCTGATAGAACATCGACAGGGAGTCAAGTTTTAGACGGCGGAGCGATTCCTCGCAATAGCGGCGGATGGTTGCCGGACGACTGTCCTGTCGTCCTGTTCCTTTGCCATTGATGACCTCATGTCCGAATTTGGTCGTTACGCTGATGCGGTTCTTGAACTCCGACAATGCTTCGCCTGCCAGTTCTTCATTGTGCAGGGGACCGTAGATGATAGCGGTGTCGAAAAGTGTCACACCACGCTCCACCGCCTCGTGCAGCAGCCGGATGCACTGTTTTTTGTCGGGGTGCTGACTACGGTTGTAGGTCATGCCCATCACGCCAAAACCGAGTGCCGACACTTCAAAGGCAGCCTTGCCCGTACCCAATATGCGATGTCCTTTGATACGAGCAGTATCGTTATCATGACCCATACTATCCGTAGGTTTGTTCTCTGATGCAAACACTTCGCTCAATCCCGTCGGCATAGCCAATGCCGCACCTGCCAATGCCGCCCTTTTCAGAAATTCGCGACGGCTGATTCCTTCCTTGTTTTCCTCTTTCATAGCGTTTCCTTTTTATTCAATGTCTTGATGATTCTTGCCGGATTGCCCGCAACCACGGTCATAGGCGGCACATCCTTGGTTACAACACTGTTCGCCCCGACAATGGCTCCATATCCGATTTTCACTCCGGGGAGAATCGTTGCATTGATGCCAATCCATACCTTGTCTTCAATGACTACCGGACGACCGTATGTAGCACTGCGGTTTTCCGGGTCAGGGTCGTGATTGATGGTAATAATGTTTACTTTCGGTCCGACCAATACATTTTCTCCGAGCGTTATACCTCCTCTACCGAAGAAAGTGCAGCATTGTTGGATAAAACACCCTTTACCTATCTTTATGTGCTTGCCGTAATCCACATAGAACGGAGGCAGCAACGTGACAGATTCGTCCACCTCCTGCCCGATAATCTCTCCCAGATACCGACGGACTTCATCCGGCGCATGATAGCCGTCATTGAGTTCGGCGGCTGTTTTCATCGTATCCCAAATGGTGTTTATCAACTCATCGTATCCCGGGTCATTCGGCGATACCATTTCTCCATTCAGGTCTCTTTCAAAGATATTTTCCATACTGATTCGTTGTTTGATGTTTTCTTGATGCAAAGGTAAAAAGAGAGCCTCGCAATAGCTTTGCTGCGAGGCTCAATCTTCTTTGTTGTGAAGATCAATAGTTTATTCTTCGAATCAATTTTGCCGGATTCCCTGCAACAATGGTATTCGATTCAACATCGTGCGTAACCACACTACCAGCTCCTACCACTGCATTTTCCCCGATGGTAACACCCGGAAGAATAGTAGCACCCGCCCCAATCCATACACGGCGGCAAATATGTACGGGCTTGCAGGTAATGATGTGGCGGTTTTCCAAATCGTGATTGTTGGATATGAGCTGCACATTGGCGGCAATCATCACATCGTCGTCTATTGTAATTCCTCCTGCCGACATCATAAGGCATCCCGGCATAACAATCACATTGCGACCGAACTTAACATTAGCGGTACGGACACCTGAAAACGGTATTTCTACACGGCAGTTTTCGCCAATATTTGGAAAAACCTTTTGCAATAAAGCGTGATACTCGTCAGTATCCGGCATTGTATGGTTCAAACGGAAAATATCTTGCCGTAGCTCTTTTGTTACGGCAAGTTCTTGTTCTGTCTGATTCTGACAGTCGATTCTAAATTCTTCCATGCGGTTATTCGACTACCTGTTTTGCCCAATCGCCCGCTTGTTTTGCACCACCATTCAATAACTTACCGTCTTTCCACACGGCTTTAGGATAGAGTTTTTTGAACTGCTTTACGCTGTTTGCTATCGTGCTACTGCCTGATGTGGCAAATGAAATAATTGTCTTACCTGAAAAATCGTATTTTTCAAGGAATGTATTGACCGGACGCGGACACAAGTCCCACCAGATGGGGTATCCGAGGAAGATTATGTCATAGTCTTTCAAGTCGATAGCCTCTCCTCCCAAAGCAGGACGAGATTTTTCGTCCGCCATTTCCACCGAACTACGGCTTTTCTTGTTCTGCCAGTCAAGATCTGCCGAAGTGTAAGCCTCTGCTGGAGTAATTCGGTAAAGTTTACCGCCTGTTGTTGCGGCGATGGCTTCAGCCACTTTTTCAGTTGTCCCCGTGCAGGAGAAATAAGCCACAAGAATTTTCTTGTTACTTCCAGTAGTTTGCGCACTCAATGAGTTGCCGAAAGTGAGTAATCCCATAATAATCAATGCTAATAGTTTCATATTATTCTAATTTAGAATATTCGTTGTCATTTACCGGTTCAAGCCATTCGTTGGAAGTCTTTTCGCCGGGTACTTCGATGGCAAGATGCGAAAACCAACTGTCGGGTGCAGCCCCGTGCCAATGTTTCACGCCTGCGGGAATATAAACCGAATCACCGGGACGAAGTTCGATAGGCTCCTTGCCCCATTCCTGATAGTAGCCGCGACCGCCCACGCATATAAGTGTCTGACCACCGCCTTTTGTCGCCTTGTGGATGTGCCAGTTGTTGCGGCAACCCGGCTCAAAGGTGACATTTACCACGGGAACGCCCTCCGTTACGACCGGAGCCACATAGCTCTGCCCGATGAAATATTGGGCATACGCATCATTTGTTTTACCAACCGGAAAAATAATGGTCTGCGCATACGCTTCGAGCGAGGTAGCTGCCTTGCTGTCGGCATTTTCCGTCCAGACTTCTTTCGCCATACGAAATGCCGCCCATGCTTTCGGCCAACCGGCATAAAATGCGGCGTGGGTCAATATTTCAGCTATTTCTGTTTTGGTCACACCGTTCTTTTTTGCCGATTCAAGATGATACTTGAATGATGAATCGGTAAGCCCTTGCGACATCAGGGCAACGACTGTAACGATGGAGCGGTCGCGGAGGGATAACAGGTCGTTACGGCTCCATACCTCTCCAAAAAGCACATCGTCGTTCAGGTGTGCAAACTCTGGTGCAAACTCACCGAGTGCATCACGTCCGGCGGTCTGTTTGATTTTTACTTGCGATTTCGCTATAATTGGGAAAAATAAAGTCAATGATAATGCTAATAAAATTGTTCTCGTTCTCATTTGGTATAATTTTAATTCGACATTCAAAACTGTTACATCTTGTTCACGATGCAAATTTACGGATAGAGCCTTACAACGATTTTGCTGCAAGGCTCAATTTATTTTGTTCTGAAGTTCAATATTACATAGACGGGGCTACACCGTATGCTTCTTTGTATATTTTGGAGAAGTGCGACAGATTCTTGAATCCCACATCGAAACAGGCTTCCGTCACTTTCTTTTTCCCTGATCTGATTAAATCGTGTGCGGCTTCCAAACGACGCTTGATAATCCATTTCTGCGGTGTCAGGTCACTTACCTTGGCAAAGTCTCGCTTAAAGGTTGCCAGACTGCGCCCTGTATAACTTGCAATCTCTTCCATTGAAAGGTCGAGCATATAGTTTTCATTCAAGTAGTCGAGAATGTCAATCTTCCATGGTTCTACGAAATCGAACAGGGATGCATAGAGATAACGGTCGGTATTGAGCAGCACATAGACCCCTTCAATCATTTTCAGCTTCAAGACTTCTTCCGAGGGTTTCTCGTCCGCATCGAAATACGGGATGACAGACTCGAACAACGAACGAATGTCTGGCCGATTGCTTGGCAACACGCGCAGGCTTACCTTTTCACGTTTCGTTTCCAATGGAAGTTGCCGATGGTCGAGTTTCCGGTAAAATTCCCTCAAAAAAGGTTTTGAAAATTTCAACACGACAGAACGGTAAGGTTTTCCGTCCTCTACCTTTTTCTGTAGCCACATCCGGTTGTCACGTCGCATAAAAGCGCACTCTCCGGGATGCAAAACCGTTTTCTTGCCACGTTCCTCGATTTCCAGTTCGCCGGAACACAGATAGATAAGCGTATGTTCCCGATTTTCATGGGCACATCCACGGTCATCAGTAAAATAACTTGCTATAAGTATATTCGAGCAATTGAATACATCCAGTTGTTCCATGTTAACTCCCTTTTATTTTTTTTGCAAAGATAATGTGTCGGATTTGAACTTTGTTTGTTGTTAGGCTCAAATTAACAAAAATGAATATGATTGTAAAATGAACTTAAAAAGACAGTCGCCTTGTTAGGGCGGCTGTCCGTGCGCTACATTTTCATTCCAATGTTCAGTGTTTTACTTTCTCTCGATATTCCTGGCCTTACAACAAGGACATGACTGCGTATGAAATCGTCCGGATCGGTATCCGTACCTTGTCTGACGACCTCCGGCTGCTGTTCCCGCTGTCCGTTCTCCGGCTGTACGCCGTCGGTCTGCTGTTCCTGTACCGCTTCGGGCTTGGGCTTGGGTGGTGCGAGCGTGAGTTGTATCTTGCGCTCCAACGCCGCAACCTCCACTTTCAGAGCCTTCAGCTCGTCCTCCTTCTTCCATACCCCGCCGACCGTTTCCTGCAAAATCGGAATATCCCGCTCGTAGGTTACGTTCTGCGCCTTGTACTGCTCCACGAGCTTGGGTATGCGTTCCAGCGCGTTCAGGAAGTTCATCGACGCCGCTTTGGTATCGGCCATCGCTATCTGTCCGTTGTTGTAGGTGTACTTGAACGCTCCCTCCACGAAGAAACGGTTCTGTTTCACCTCCTTGCCGTCTTTCAGTATGGGTTCGGTCTTGACGAGCAACGGGAAGCCGTACAACTCGCCGATACGTACATACTCGCCGCCCGTTGTGGCGTTTTTGGCGATCTCCTGCAAGCGTGTTCCAACGCTCTTGTGGTCGGTAGCTTCCAGTCCGTCGATCCGCACGGCGTTGAGCCTGTTTCCCTCCTTATCGGTCTGTACCCGCGCGAGGAACGCCTCGTAGTCGGCGATCATTTTGACAATGCAGTCGTTGTTATGCGCGAGCTTCTTGGTGTAATCCTCCAATTTCCATGTGGAGGCACTCTTGGCCTTGTAAAATGTCTTGCGTTCGCTCTCCAACGCCGCAATTTTCTTTTCAAGACGAGCTTTGTCGAGCAAATCCGTATTCCCTGAAAGAATCGCCATATATTCAGAGAAGTTCATGCCCGATTTCTCGTCCATCGCGCCCTCGTCTATGGTACGCGCACCCATCGCCCCGCTTTTGAGCTGCGAGATAAAGGTCTGCTTGCAGTGCAGCAGGTTGAATTTATAGCTGTCGAGCGACTTTTCAACCGCATAGATAATCACGTCTACCTTATTATCTGCATACAATTTGGCAATCTCATTCCCTTTGCGCACGGCACGCCCGTCGCGCTGTGCAAGGTCAGAAGGCCGATCGGGTAGGTCAAGGGCATTACTGCCCTCTTCCCCCCTCAGAACCGTACGTGAGGGTTTCCCCTCATACGGCTCAAGCTTTTCAAAGTCTCTGTTCGTGTGCAGAGACCGGCTCATCCTACTTCTTGTTTCCATTGTTTTTACGGGATAATTTGAAACATTCATCATGAACCAACAGATTGCATTTCCGTCCGTCTTGTACGGTCGGCATTACATTCCATGCCTTATGCGTGTCAATCGGTTCACCACATATCGGACATTTCCGACCTTGCTTTTCCCATAGGTAAAGCAGGGATTTACGTCCTTTCAGCGTCACAAGCATCTTTGACTTCATTCTTTTATTGAAGTACAGGCGGCAGTCTGCGTCAAACGGATTCATGTCCCCCTTTATCTGCGTATATTGCAGAAAAGGAAACGAAGATGCCAGTTTCAACAAGGTAAGTTGGTCTTCTTTGCCGTTTGATTTCTTGAACTTAGCCGCAAAAGTCCAGCTGTTCCCTCGGATATTGTGCCAATAGCGGTCTTTTATCCACTGTTTCCCTTTCTTGGAATGACGGCGTTTAGCCCATTGCCACAAGGCGAGAAATATCTGATGGTCGATTCTGTGAAAAGAATCACGTGTCGCCCCATGCTGATAATATGCTCCCCATCCTCGAATTTTAGCATTCAACATCCTGATTAATGATTCCTGCTTGCAACCCTTATGACCTTTTGTCACCTTACGGATATTCTCCATAAAGCGTTTTTCGGCTTTCTTGGTCGGCTTGGTCAATATTTCATTGCCGAATTTGCGGATGTTGAAACCGAGAAAATCGAAACCGTCACGGATATTGGTTATCACCATCTTTTCTTCTGATAAGGTCAGACCTCTTTCAGACATAAAGTCGGCTACCAATGGCTTGATTTCCTTTTCAAGTGTTTCACGGTTCTCGCAGGTAATTATAAAGTCATCAGCGTAACGGACAAGATTCACCATTGGCGAATATAACTTACCTTTGATTCTAACTCGTTTATATTTCTCTGCAAGGACTTTCTGCAATCCGTCCAATGTCATATTGGCAAGCGTGGGAGAGATAATGCCACCTTGTGGCGTTCCCTCCTCTGTCGGGAACATCTGTTTGTTGAAGATATAGCCGCATTTCAACCATTTTCGGAGTATTGCCTTGTCCATAGGGATGTTGGCAAGCAGCCATTCATGGCTGATATGGTCGAAGCACCCCTTTATGTCACCCTCCAGAATCCATTCGGGAGAATAGCCTTTTCGGAGAATGTTATGGCATTGCATTACCGCGTCCATACAGCGGCGTTCCTTGCGGAAACCGTATGAACGTGAGTCGGCTGTTGTTTCCGACACTGGTTCTAATGCCATAAGGTAGAGTGCTTGCATGGCTCTGTCTTTCATTGTCGGTATTCCCAACGGTCGCAGTTTGCCATTACTCTTTTTGATGTGGACTCTTCTCAATGGCTTCGGCTGGTAGCCTCTGCGTTTGAGTTCGCTTATTGCTTGTGTTTTTGCTTCGGGTTTCTCCCATGTTTCCATGTCCACTCCGGGGGTGTTGCCACCTCCGTTAGAAGTAACTCTCTTTACGGCTAAGGCTTTTGCGTAAAAAGAGTGGGTCAGCGTCCACTGCAAGGCTTTCACCTTGTTGTATCTGCCTTCCTTCTGAGCCTTTACAATTCGTGCTTGTAGCTTTCTGACAGCCAACTCCGCTTTAGTCCAGTCTATTCTGTCCCAAAGTGTTTGCTGATTGTCAGCAGGCGCACACGATGTCTTGTTTTCGTTCATTTGCTTTCCTCCTTTTGAAAGTTCTAAAAGTTAATTGTAAAGAATCACCATTTGACAACATTCGGTTTGATTGCCTACCTAATGTCGTCACAGAAGTCTGCCCACTTTCGTGTCGGATGATGTCGCCCACATCAGCCCGTGATGTCGGTTCAATCCGTATCCGCTCCATTACAGAACGGCATTCGCTTTTTCTGTTATCTTATACCTGCACACCATTCGGCTTTCATTGCTGTCAGCTTACCTGTCATTTTTACATGACAGGAGATATACAGGCTTACCATGTTCCACATAGATAACTAACGGATAGGTTAGGTTCTGTCTCATCCTCCGGCGGTGCTTATATCCGTGTAATCCTACCATGGAGAGGATTAACCGACCGCTTCCCTTTTGGGTAGAGTGTGCCAGTATCTTACACTCTTTCGTGACATTACGAAGTTTACTAACAGTTCGCTTGCGCTAACCATACTATCCAGCCTCGCCACTCTACGGTATGATACTAACCGTACTTGACTTCCCCTCACGGTTCTGTCTTGTCTTGCGAAAGTGTACTTCGTCCCGACCGCTTAATACAACATTAAGGTGCATCGGTCGGTAGGCTACCGCTGACGGAACAGCGGGTTAAAGCTGATACCCGTAAGTATCATTCCAACAATTATCTATGCGACTTCATGTCGCACCCACGGAGTGTCGAGGTGATGTATTGCTACAGCACGTTTTTGTGCATTCACGCCGGTTCCGAGCATGGAGGTCGATCCGAAAATCACCCGTACCGTCCCCTCGTTCATTGCGTCGATGACGGCCTTGCGAGCCTTTTCGTTTTTGCATTCCTGAATAAAACGAATTTCAGATGCAGGTATGCCGTAATCCTCCACGAGTTTGCGCTTGATTTCGCTATACACGTTCCATTGTCCCGGCTGGAATGTCCCCAAATCCGAAAAGACAAACTGCGTACCTTTCTGCGCATCGTATTTGCGGTAATATTCCGCAATCGTCGCCGCACAATGGCTCGCTTTGTTGTCGGGATGGTCTTCGTACAGGTCAGGGTCGATAAGCCGCATATCGAGCGCCATCTTGCGAGCATAATCCGTTGCGATAAGCATCTTCGCCTTTTCTTCGGTTTCCGACAGCTTATCGCGTCCGAGTATCGTGGCATCACCCGATTGCGCGAATTGCATCAACCTCTGTATGAACTCCTCCTGCTGTGGTGTGGGCGGAATATTGTGCAACATCTCGTTTTTCTGCGGCCTGTCCACACCCACGTCCTCCGCCGTGCGATAGTCCGTGATCTCGTTGTAGAACTGCGCCAGTTCCGGCACTTTGATAAAGTAGCGGAAACGCTCTTTCTGCACGATATTGTTTGTTACAGAGAACTCGAAATCCACGCTTTTCTTGGCAAAGATTGCAGCCCATGCATCGAACGAATTGATGTTTTGTCTTTCCAGCTCCTTCGGGCGCAGGTACTTGAACAGCAGGTATAGCTCCGTCAGCGAATTGGAAATCGTCGTACCGGAAAGAAACGTCGCCCCCAAATCCTTTCCCGTCCGCTCCTGAATAGTGCGGATGGCGTAAAGCATATTGAGTGCCTTCTGGCTGCCGTCCTGATTACCCAGTCCCGCCACACGGTCATGACGCGTGTTAAACATCAAGTTCTTGAACTGGTGGCTCTCGTCCACGAAGATATGATCGATACCCATCTGTTTGAAGTCCACCACATCGTCCGTGCGCGACTTGATAGCGTGCGCGACGGTTTCGAGTTTGACGGAAAGGTTGATTTTCCGTTTCTCCAACCCCCGCAGCATCGCTTTGGAAACCTCTTTGCCTTGCGAGCGCAGCACTTCAAGATTTTCCTCCACCGTATCCAACTCCGCTTGCAAAATCTGCTGCTGTAATTCAGGCGACTGCGGAATCTTGCAAAACTGGTCGTGCGACATGATAACGCAATCGTAATCGTTGTTTTTGATGTTGTTGAAGAACCGCACACGGTTGGCGGGCGAAAAGTCTCTTTCCGAAGCATAGAGTATCTTCGCATTCGGATAGGCCGTGCGATAGCACTCGGCAATCTCCGCGACATTGGCTTTCAACCCAATAATCATTGGTTTGTGCGCCAACCCCAACCGCTTCATCTCATGTGCAGCGACACACATAATCAGCGTTTTGCCAGTGCCGACCTCATGATCGCAGATACCTCCTCCGTTCTGTTTGAGCATCCAGATACAGTCCTTCTGGCTCTGATATACGTCCTTTATCTTGAAACGCCGTTCGAGGGCTTTCAGGTCAAGGTCTGGAAATGTCTGGTGGGAGCCGTCATACTGCGGCCGGACGTAACAATTAAACTTGCGGTTATACATATCCGCGAGTCTTTTTTGAAACTCCGGCGACTGCTCCGAGAGCCATTCGACGAAGCCGTTACGAATCTCGTCGATTTTGGCATTGGCAAGTTGTATGCCCTCGCTGTCGCGTACCTTGATGTCGTTGCCGTGTTCGTCCTTACCGATACTCTTGGTCATATCGGGTACGGTATTCACAAGAGCGTGTTTCAGCAGGGCGATGCCGTCGTAATTGCGATAATAGCCCTTGACACAGTATTGGTCGAGAATCTTGGCGTTTTTCATACTGCATTTAACCGAATACTCGTCCATGCTTTCCGAAAAACCGATGCTTACATCTGTGCCGAACAAGTAAGAGGCATAGGCCGCGTAAATCCCTGTCGGTATCCATCGTTCACCCAAATTGAAATCCAATTCGTCGAACGAAATTGGTCTTGGTGTGGATTCTTGGAGTACTGCAAGGGCTTCCTTCTCGCGCTCGCCGTGCGGGTTTTCGGCCAACCATGTCTCAATACGTTCCGCCTTATCGACGACGTTGCCCGCAATGAAACGGTCTTTGATCTCGTAATTTCCGACCAGCGGATTGTAGAAAATACGTCCTTTCAGTTCGTCAATCAATTCCTCACGGCTGTTGTCCGACAAAGCCTCCATATAGTCGAGGTTCACACCGCCGTAACGGTTGAGCGAAGCAGACAGGGCTTCTTCGGGCGTATCGACGTGCGTGAGCTGGTTAAGGGCAAACGAAACGGGATGGTCGAAAATGTCGGCCTTGACGAACTTGCCGTCTTCCACCCGTTCTATGGCAAGGATGTCGCGCCCCGAAGCGTCCATCATAAGGAGCTTGACGTTCGCTTTGGCGTTGAGAGAACCGTGCCGTCCGACGAACTCGTCGTAACGGGCGTTCAGGCTTTCGCGCAGCATTTTGTTTTCTTCATGCTTGTCCGCCTCGTAAGCGTACAGACGCTCATAGGCGTCTCTCAAAGCGATATAAGCCGCTGCTTTCTCTCGTTGAGCCTTATCCAGTTCGAGCGGGTGAAAAGTCGCCCCATAAGGGGTTATCCCTTTCAGGTAGCCAATCTGATAACGCACGCCTGTGGTGTTCACCCTGACGAGCGAGCCTTCTTTCAGGTGTGATTCCATGATGCCATCAAAAGGACGGGGTTGCATCTCCTCTTCATGCCTGCGCTGTCTTTCTTCTGCCGAGAGTTTTGCTTCCTCTTCACGCATCTGCTGCTCAATGTCGGTAATACGACGGTTCATGTCCGCCTTAAAACCGTTCTCGACGGGATAGGCGGGACGGGGTGCGGATTCGGCGGAGTTGTGCGCTGTCCGTCCCGTTTGGGTGGACGTCGGCGTTTGCGTCTGCGTATCAAACAGCGACGGCTGACGGGGTTGCGCCAACTTGGGACGGTTGCTTCTGCGGCGGGGTTTGCCGCCCGTCTGGGCGATGCGTACCTCCTCCGCCGTGAATCCGAACAGGTCGTAAAGGGTCATTACCGGAGGCTCTATTTCGGGTTTTTCCTCTTTCGTTGGTGCGGACGATTGTGCCGTCTCTATCCGAAGGATATTCTCCGACACGGCAGCCAGCCCTGCATCTTCCGTTCGCAGAATCGGTTCAGCCGCCCGTACTTTCGCCACCTGCTCCTCTTTCAGACGTGCGTCCCGAATGCCGCCTGAATAGAGACGCATGGCCAGCCGTGCGTGCAGGTTTCGGTCGAGCAGCTCGCGCAGGCTACCCGCAATATCTTCCGCGCCGCCCTCGTGTTGATAGACCATCGCGGGCTTGCCGTAGGGATCGGTATCCAGTTCCGCGCTCGTGCAAACGATTTGCTCCTTATGCTCGATGAAATAGCTGTTGGTGCTTACGCCGCGCAGTGTCCCCGTTTGGGTAAACAGTCTTTCATCTTCCATCAGCCCCACTTTGCGGGTGTCTTTTTGCAAGATGATGAGATCGCTGCCTACCTCCGTTCCGGCATTGTCGGTAAAGAGGTTGTTCGGCAGACGAATAGCGGAAACCAGACGTGCCTTTTCCATCATTTCGAGCCGTATCGCTTCATTCTGCGGGGAGTTCAGTACGCCCTGTGAGGTGATGAACGCCACGATACCGCCGTCGCGGACGGTATCCAGACCTTTGAGGAAAAAGTAGTTGTGTATAGCTTTTGTCGCCATGCGGCGTGCGGGAGCCTCGCTCGCAGAGAAGGCCGGGTCGAAGACGGCCATGTCACCGAACGGAATATTAGAAACCGCAACGTCGAAATAGCCGTCAAAAGGTTTCTCAATGCGCTCGAACCCCTCCGTCCGTATTTTCTTATCAGGATAGAGGCAGGAGAGGATTTTACCTGTCAGCAGGTCTTTCTCGAAGGCCATGACATCAACGTCGGCATCCTTCCGCGCAAACGCTCCGATGAATGCGCCGTGTCCCGCGGAGGGTTCCAGCAGGCGAAGCGGGCGCACATGGTAATCGTGCAGCACGTCGGCAAGAGCTTCCGTTACTGCCGACGGGGTATAAAATGCCGTCAGCACGGAGCTTTTCAAACTGTCGATATAACGCTTGTATTCGTTCTCGCTGGCGCTGTTCTCACGGATCAGACGATGCAGCTCCATCGTCTGCGGAAACAGATCGAGGTCGGATTTCGCCCACTGGACGGCATCGGTCAGCGAAGCGGCGGGGTTGAGAATGCATTTCAATCCCCCGAAACCGCAGTAACGGGCAAGCCGCTCCCTTTCTTCCCGAGTGGCTGCCCGTCCTGCCTTACCTAACTCAAAAGCCGTCCGTATCGCCTCGATATTGTCGCGCAGCTTGGCTTTACGGTTAAAGGCCATTCTCTTCCAGCGAAATTAGGATAGCCCCCGTAAGCTCCGTGCAGAGCTGCTCGTATTCGGGCGAGTAGGCGAAGTCGTCCGAGAGCGGGTAGCGGGCGAAGACGCCCTCCAAATAGGGTAACAGTTTCAGCGCGGCGGCGGAAGCCTCGCTTTGCGGCACTTCGTCTGCGCATTCGTTCCAAAGCACCTCTATGACGGTGTTGTACTTGGAAAAGTGCAGTCCTTCCAGCAGGGCTGCCATCGCCACTTCATGCGCTCCTTCGGGCAAGTAGCCTTCCAGACGCGCACGCTCGTACACGTCGGCGGCATGGTCGGCGCGTGCCTCGATGAAGGCCGCGTCGCCCGCCTTGTCGGGGTGGTTCTCTTTAAGATGAGACAACAGGTAAAGCCCGTAATAGGATAATTCCGTAGGCTTTTCTTTCTTATTCATAATTCTATGGATTTAGTGGATTTATTGCTAATTTTGTATTAAACTTAAAAATAACAGTATGCTTGTTGGAGACAATATTATCGTAAAAGAAGTTCATGGTTTAGAACCGAGTGATATGCAACGCATAAGAGATTTTTTACAAGGAGCGGTTTACTGCTGGTGTAAAAATCGCAAAGGAGAGTGGTTTACCGCAAGAGATTTTCTCGGAGGAGACAACTTCTATTGGGAACATTATCCGTTAGGCGTATTGTATTTTCGTTATATAAATGCAGGTCAATCCGAAGAGTACGCTTTTGAACAAGCAGCTAAAGATGCTGGACGTATATTGAAAAGTGTATTAGCGGATGATGACCGAACATTTGAAACGGAAGGTGGATACGCGCGTCGTTATCGCTGGGTAGAATAATAAGCACAGAAAAAGGCACTCGACGTCCCCGCCGAGTGCCACCCACTAAATCCACAGAAAATAAATCGGTATCAACCGTCTGAACGGAAGAACAATTTAAGTCTGTGAATTTAGGGGTAAAGATACTCATTATTTCTTTCGTTTTGTATATTTTTTCACTTTATCCATTTCAGGAAACTCAAAAACGGTATTGAATTCACCGTCAAAAGCTACAATAGCAGAGAATTTCTTGCCCTGTTTGCTGTTGAAGCCTTTGATCACTCCGGTGCGGCCACAGGCCAACAGCTCTTTGATTTCTTCGTCGGAGAGTGTCTTTCCGGCCTTCACACGAAACACGGGAAGGCCACACGCGGGGTTGTCGCAACGCACGATCTTGCCAAAAAACTGCATCCGTCCAGTCTTGCATTTGGGGCAGAGGCATTCCGAAACCGACGGCGCAAACAACTTGTCGCAGGTCAGCAGTTCGGTTGTGATTTCGGCGGTGTACGCCTCAATTTCCTTTCGGAATGCTGTATCGCGCAGTTCGCCACGTTCGATTTTGGCGAGCGCGGCTTCCCATTCGCCCGTCATTCGCACGTCGGCGATGCGCATCGTCTTGACCACTGAATAAAGAGCCAGTCCCTTTTCCGTCGGCACGAGCGATTTTTTCTGACGCACCATATACTCCCGTGAAAAGAGCGTTTCAATGATAGCGGCACGGGTGGCCGGAGTGCCGATACCGCACTCCTTGAGCGATTGCCGCACCTCCTCGTTCTCGACTTCTTTGCCACACGTTTCCATCGCTGCCAATAGTGTCGCTTCGGTATGCAGCGGTTTCGGCTTGGTCTTGCCTTCAGTCATTGAGCAGGCCGCGAAGGACAGTTTCATGCCTTCCGTCCATTCAGGCAGCACGATGTCCTCCATCTCCTCGTTATACACGCTGCGCCATCCTGCTTGACGGACGATCATACCTTTTACGGTATATCCCGTACCTTCGCACTCCGCCACGATGGTCGTAACGTCCTTGATACACTTCTCCGAAAATGCTTCCAACATACGACCGACAATCATGTCGTAGAGGGTCTGCTCATCGGACAACAGGTTTTTAGGCTTCACGCCCGTAATGAGCAGCGCATGGTGGTCTGTTACTTTCGCCGCGTCCACGCTCCGGCGCGTAAGCTCTCCCACGAGAGCGAGGCGCTCACCCCACGTCGGGTTGCCTTTGAGCGTGAGCAGCAAGGCCGGAATCCCATCGAAGACATCTTCGGGAATGTAGCGGCTGCCCGTGCGGGGGTAAGTGATCAGCTTCGCCTCGTAGAGCTTCTGGGCGATGGAGAGCGTCTTTTCCGCCGTGAAGCCGTGCTTGGCGTTCGCTTCCTTTTGCAGCGTTGTCAGGTCATACAACAAGGGCGTTTCCTGCACGGTTTCCTTACGCTCAACCTTTGTAATTTGTGCTGTACCCTCTCCTTTGAGAGCCTCGTAAGCCTCCGTCGCTGGTTGCTTCTCTTTCCATTTCTCGCGGGAGGAGAATTTAACAACCTCGCCGTTTTCCCCTCCGGCGATCGAGAAATGCGTCTGCCAGAGGGTTTCGGGCGTGAAACGCCTGTTTTCCCAGAAGCGTTCGCAGACCATCGCCAGTGTAGGGGTCTGTACCCGTCCGAGCGAATACGTGCCGCGTCCGGCAGCTACCGTGATGGCTTGCGTAGCGTTGATGCCAACCAACCAGTCGGCTTCGCTGCGGGCTTTGGCCGCATAATAGAGGTTGTCGTATTTGTTGCCGCATTCGAGCCTTTCCAGCCCCTCACGGATGGCAGCGTCCGTCAGCGAGTTGATCCAGAGGCGGTCGAAAGGTGTGGCGCAACCGATGTACTCGTACAAATAGCGGAAGATCAGCTCGCCCTCACGCTTATCTAAAGTTGTGATAATCGTGATTATCCAAAGTAAAAGATTATCCAAAGTAGAATTCTATTCGTATTTGATTATGAGATAGTTATATTTAATACTTACAAAAACTACTTTGGATAATAATTAGTCCTACTTTCCAAGTCCTTTTAACCAGTGCTTCAATTTTGAATCTTTCTCCCAAGAGCCTTCTACTTTATCCATGACAGGAATGATGTCTGCATAAGCAGCTTCAAGAGCCTCTCTTTTCTGTTTGGAATCAGCCCGAGCGTATATTTCTGTAGTTTGTATAGATACATGCCCGAGTATATCCCGAATATAAATCAAGTTCACTCCGGCTTGCAACAAGTGCATCGCCTTGCTGTGCCGTAGGCTATGAGGGCTGATTTTGGCTGGTATAAGATTCGGATCTGCAACATGTGCATTCCTCACGTATCTCATCAAAATAAAAGTTACCCCCGCATTTGTGAGTTTTCCCCCTCTGTTGTTTACAAACAAAGGACGTTGGTTCAACGATTGCTTCAACAGACCTTCGGTTTCCATATACTTTTTAAGTAATTCCACTTGCTGTTCTTGTAGCGGAACAAGCCTTCTTTTCCGTCCCTTGCCAAATAATGACACATAATATGGCTTAACCAAATGCAAGTCTGTCGGTGTCAAATCTATGAGTTCCTGAACTCTGGCTCCACTGTCATACAGTAACGCTATCAAGGCAAGATCACGAAGTCCGTTTCTCGTATTTACTGGTATTAACGACAACAATAGTCTTATTCCGTCAATAGACAAATAACTTACCGACTGCTTTTCGCAATGTTTCGATTTTATAGATAATATGGATTGCCATTGGTCCAAATGGAAGATGTCAGTATACAGCATATACTTACAAAAAGTATGGAATGCGGAGAGCTTTTGATTGCGTGTTGCTGTACCGCATCCTTTGTTTTCTTCCGTCCAATGTAAAAAATCCGAAACGTTGTTTCGTGTCAGATGTTCCAGCGATATCCTGTCTGCCTTAATGCATCTTGTTTTTTCCATAAAATCTATGAATGACAAGAATGTATTTCCATATGCCCTTATGGTGTTATGGCTCAGACCTCGTTCTCCGGACAGATAACTTGTAAAAAAGCGAGTCAGATACTTTGCAAAATCATCTTTCATAGGCCACAGGATTATTGGGTAAAGCGGGGTATAAAAAACTTGTAATGGAACTTTCCAGTTTCAGTACATCCGGATACATCTCTTGTGTCAGCCGCACATAGGTTTCCGTATCGGACAGCTTCTTATGTCCAAGAAAAACGGAAAGAATAGGAAGCGTACAATATATATCCGCCCCGTTTCTTACTTGGCGCATCAACGAATGTACGGCAAATGTATGCCTTAGATCATGTACTCTGGGTCCTTTTTTAGCACAATGCGGAATACTGCATTTTCTTAATATAATTCTGAACCACGCATAAACCCTGCTCTGGTTCAGAGGCAATCCGGATGGAGAAATAAAAAATGGAGACTCCATGGCATTTACATGGGGTAAAGGCAGCCTGTTCCTCGCTTCCACATATTGGCTTAACATCTGGTGCAATGACGGACAGACAGGTATCAGGCGTTGGCGCTGGTTCTTGGTTTTCCTTATTGTGATTACTCTTTTCTCGAGATTTATATCTTGGTTCAACAATGACGTGGCTTCACTCACACGCATCCCTGTACCATACAGCAGGCGAAAAATGGCAGGTATAGAAAAAAGACGGCTGTCCATATTTCCGTGATCGCTGGCCACAAGAGAATCACACACTGTAAAAATGGAAAGCACTTGTTCGTGCGTGAAGATGTATGGTGCATACGTATTGGCTTTGCTCTTTGGAATTCGAGGTACATAACAAGGAAAACCTATGTTATTCATATACTTTGCAAACTGTGCCAATATAGAATATTTGCTACAAATCGTTTTATAGCTGTTATTAATCAAAGTATGTCCCCATTTGTCTATCAGTACACTTGTGATAAAAGGAGTCCGTACCTTTTCTTCGATGAAGAACCGATCGAGTAACCCTAAAACACTTTCAAAATATTTCCTTGAAAAACCCAGAGCTTCTTTTGCATCCACAAACTTTTGCATATATGGAGCGAATACGCTCATAAATTTACATTTTTCCATAAAAGATACCTCCTTTCTGTTCGTAAAAAGCGGGATTGACAAGCGGTACGTCAAGGGCACATTTCATCAGGCTTGACAAATCTACCCTTAAATATTCCATTGTACTCAAGGAACTCTCGTGTCCCAATGATTCAGATATGACTGGCAGCGAAACACCGTTGGCAAGCAGTCTGCTGGCGAGAGAATGACGCATAGCATGAGGACCGAACTTACGTTTGGATATATCAACGCCTGATTCTCTCATAATTCTTGATATTACACCGTTTATTCCCCAACGGAACATTGGACGATAAGGTGGACGTGCCGATAAGAATATTTCCGAATGCCCGGAAATCGGTCTGCCATAACGCAGATAATTGACTATGGCTTCACCGACATCAGTAAGCAACGGAAGCTCTATCGATTTTTTTGTTTTGTATTGGATGAATGCAATGACATTGTGATCCCAATCCAAATGGTCAAACTCCAATCTGCAAATATCCGAAGCGCGTAAACCGAGCCGTGTGGCAAGAAGCAATATTGCATAATCACGTTTCCCTACCGGACCTGATTGTTCAACCGACAACTCTATTTGTTTGACTTCTTCGGCACTATATATGGAAGGCAGTTTTTCCCGTTTGGGATAACGGTTACGAGAAAGAACATATTCAAAATCTGTCTGAATATATTCTTTACCTGCCAGGAATCGGAGAAACAGCCGTATAGAAGAATATCTGTCCCTGGCGTTTCTACTCGTACTCAAAAAAGTCACGATTTCATCTTCTCCAATATCGCAAAGTTTTGATTTTGACTTGGTTTCCAAAAATTCAATAAAATAACTCAAATTACGGCGATGTTTTAAAACCGTAATATCATTACGCCGACTATTTACCAGCTCTTCCAGAAAAAGATGTGCAGCTTCTCCAATCTCTCCGGGCAAAGGATGTTCTTCTATTGGTACTATCCTTTTTGGAATAATACCTGTATCCAAATAAGCGGAAAGGATATGCACACTACGGGTAAGTACCCGCTTGGAGAATGGGGTTAAATTCGAAAGAATTGATTTTAGGTAACATTCTCCGGCTTCAGTCGAGTAGAACACGATGTCTTTTTCCTGTAGATAAGGCAACAGGTATTCCGACCATTTCTTCTGGTGTAAAGTAATGCAGGCTTCCGAATACCCAAGAAACCGTAAGTGTTCTATACATTCTTGTATCAGAACATGAATGTTTTTCTTTTTGTTGTTGGACATATTTATTGATTTTAACGGGTGGTTTGTTCCAGCCCTATGCGAAATTACCATTATATTATCCAAACAACATTATCAAAAGTAATATTGAAAATCAATTTATTGGAAACTTATAGTTGTTATTGCTTTGGATAATCTTTTACTTTGGATAATCGCGTCCCGCATCCGTCGCCACGATGATACGCTCGCTCTCACGGAACAGGCGGGCGATAATCTTGATTTGCGCCTCCACGTCGCTGTCGGGCTTGTAACCTTTCTCGCTCTTGACCTGTCGGGGAACAAGTTTGAATACCGGAGGAATAATAGGGAGATTGTCAGGGTGAAAACCCTTGATTCCGTATCCGTCCGGCAGGGCGGGTTGCACAAGATGGCCGAATGCCCATGTTACGTTATAACCGTTTCCGGTCAGATAGCCGACCTCCCGTTTGGTGGCTTTCACGATGCGGGCGATTTCCCGCGCCACGCTTGGTTTCTCTTATCACAAGTAAATTATTATCCAAAGCTGCTATTTTTGTATCACTGTATATCAATTGTTTACTTACATTACTTTATATTACAGCTTTGGATAATATTATTTTTCATTTAGATAGATTCCTTAGCCAGACCTTAAGTTCTTGGTCTCTTTCCCATGAACATTCTGTCATATCATTGGGTATTATATTGATGTAGGCCGCCTCTAAAGCATCTCTTTTTTGTTTGGAATCAGCCCGAGCGTATATTTCAGTAGTCTGTATAGATACATGTCCCAAAATATCACGGATATAAATCAGGTTTACACCAGCTTGTAACAAGTGCATGGCTTTACTGTGCCGTAAAGTATGCGGACTTATTTTTTCCGGTATAAGTTCCGGATTTTGTATTCGGGCGTGATTAGCATAGTTGTTCAATATATACGATATACCTGAGTTTGTTAGTTTCCTACCGTAACTGTTAGAGAAAAGAGGCCTTTGATTAAAACCGGATAGATTTAAACGATTCTCTTCCATATAATTATGCAATAAATCCACTTGTTCATCTTGTAGAGGGACAATTCTTTTTTTTCGTCCTTTACCAAATAATATGACATGACAAGGCTTTTCCAATTTCAAAGACGCAGGTGTCAAATCTATTAATTCTTGTACTCTGGCTCCACTATCGTAGAGCAGGGATATCAATGCTAAATCCCGTCTTCCTTTCCTTGTGTTGATTGGAATTTGAGCCAATAAAAGTTTTATACCATCTATGCTAAGGTAATTGACACTTCTTTTTTCATGTGTCTTTACTTTGATGGATAATATCTCTTGCCATTGTTCCAGACGTTTTACATCCTCGTATTGCATATATGTACAAAAAGAACGTAATGCGGCCAGTCTTTGATTCCTTGTTGCGTTACTTGATTGTTTTGTGTCTTGTAACCAGTCAAGGAAACTTAAAACCGTTTTTCTGGTAATATGTTCCAATCTGAGATTGTCAGCCTTTATGTTTACCCGCTCATCCAAAAAGTTTAGCAACAGGCTAAATGATTCACTGTATGATCGTATGGTATTAGGGCTTACACCCCTTTCTCCGATAAGATACTCTGTAAAATAGGCTGTTAAATACTTTGCAAAATCTGTTGTTTTCATAAGTTTATATGCTTGAATCAGTTATTATATTTATTTCTGGATATACAAACCGTGTTATGGTAGTTTGTTTCAATAGAATATCGGGAAACATATCTTGTGTCAAACGCACATAAGTTTCAGTTCCTTTCAACGTCTTATGACCCAAGAAAACCGATAATAGGGGAAGAGCACAATATATGTCCATTCCATCTTGTACCATCTTTGCAAGGGAATGGACTGCAAAAGTATGTCTTAAGCTATGTATACAGGCACCTCCGGAACGGTTGCTTGAACAGGGTATATTACATTTTTCCAATACTTTCTTGAAACCACCCAATACAGTGCAAGAAGATAACGGTCGTCCCGATGGAGATATTAACAGGAACTTATCTGGAGCATCAATATCGTGCAAGGGTATCTTATTACGATATTTCAGATACTGTTGTAGAACCTTGGATAGGGAGTTGCTTAAAGGAACAAGCCTTTCCATCTTATTTTTTGTTTTCCGAATAATGATACAATTCCTCCTCAAATCAACATCCCGATTCCTAATAGATATGGCTTCTCCGATTCTAATCCCTGTGGCATATAAAATTCTATATAAAGTAGGTAATGCAAAAAGATTGCAATATATATTATGGCTATGCATTCTTTGCTTGTCACAAGTTTCAAATATATTCTGTATTTGCTCACGGGTAAACACATAAGGAGTAAAATCCGAATATTCCTTCTTTGGTAATTTAGGTATATAGCATTCTTTTCCTATATGGCATAAGTATAGGCAAAACTGCCGGAACATGGACACCTTATCATAGAGAGTTTTCTTTTTGTCATGTATGCGGGTGCACTTCCATGCATCAATCATGCTTTTAGTGATAAACACATCACTGACATTATTATTAACGAAGAACTTGTCAAATTCCAAGAGCATCCATTTTATCCGTACGATGTCGGAAACCTGATTTTCTTTCATCGCAAGAAAATCCTTAAAATAAGGAGCGAACACGCTTTTATATATGAATTGTTCAGACATAGAACAGGCCTCCTTTCTGTGTATAGAATTCGGATGGAACATCTGGAACCTCAAGGGTACATTTCATCAAACCATCAATATCAATCCGAAGATAGCTCATTGTCGTCTGAGTGCTCTTATGGCCCAATGTTTCAGAAATGACGGGTAGTGATACCCCATTACGCAATAACTGGCTGGCTAAAGTATGTCTCATTGCGTGGGGACCTTTTTTTCGATCCGTTGTGTCTATTTTAGAATGGCTGATAATCTTTCTGACCGATAATGAAACTACAGCTCCATTCACGGGATTATATGGGGCTAAAGAGGATAGGAATATTTGTTTAGAAGAAGAACTTGGTCTGCCATATTTTACATAATTGATAATGGCTTCTCCTACATCCTTTAATAGTGGCAGTTCTATTTCACGCTTAGTCTTGTACTGTATCAGGCGTATAATGTTTCTATCCCAATCTAAATTACTGAATTGCAATCCTGCAATATCAGAGGAACGTAATCCTAACCGTGTCGCTAACAGGAGCATGGCATAATCCCGTTTCCCCACAGAAGTGGACTGATTTACCGAAGATTCTATTTGCAACACTTCTTCGCGAGTGTATATTGATGGTAGTTTTTCTTTTACAATATAACGATTTCCTCCTATCACGTAATCAATATTCTTATTGATAAGCTTTTGTTCATATAGATAACGACAAAACACACGCATCGTTGTCAACACTCTTTGCTTGCTATTTTGGCTGGAAGATATAAAAGTTAATACATCATTTTCACCTATATCTGAAACGTGGAATACATTCCTCAAAGACAAATGTCTGAGAAAGTAACTAAACACACGTTCATAGGCATCTATTGTTTTAGGAGATAGTCTCTGTTCTTCCAGAATATGAAGAAATCTTGTCATAGTATCTCCTATTTCTCCTGATAATTTGCGTATAATATACCTTACGGATGGCTTCTGAATTATTCCATTCGTAAGATAGCTAACAAATGATAGCAATTGATAATTTGTTCCATGTATCAATTGCGTTTTTTCCTGTGGTATAGTCTTTAAAAATAAATTGACGGCTTCTACATTACAGTCCTGTATGTCGTTTATATCCATATAAACGACAAAAAGACGACAGGTCTTTTTATACTTTCGGATAGTCGCTTCTGAATATCCGACTTTACGCAACGCTCCTAAAAAATCCGAAACATTGGATTCAAAATGATTTTTATTGTCCATAATACTACATTTAGAGAGAGCAACATTACTCTCTTCACAATATAGTATATTATTATCAAAATATCATTATTGCAAGTTGGATTGATTATCAGACAATTATATTAAATATCAACTTATAACTTTGGATAATAATTTACTTGTGATAAGAAAAGTTATCATAAGTTGTGATAACTTTTCTGCAATAATTGTTTTCATATTCGATTTATTTTACTGTGGATTTAGTGGGTGGGGCTTGATGCCCCGATTGATTCATTCGTTTGTCTTATTCGTCGCGCTCTCCTGTCTGTGCAGGCGGCGCAGAATTTTACGGTCATAGTAGAGGTGATACCCGTCGGCGGTATAATACCGCGCATTTTCTTCTTCTATGGATTGCCAATCGGCTTGTCGCAGGAGGTAACCGCCAGCACCGCATACAAGGCAGAAGAACAGAAGGATGATAAAGGCTGTCATAGTTACATCTTCATTCTGGGTTTATTGGTGTTCTGCTGCCTGCGTTGCTGCTCCTCGTTAGCGGGTGCGGTCTGTCCCCGCTGCAATGGCTCCCCAACGTGTTTGGTCGCCTCGTTTGTCTTGCCCTTCGAATTGACTGCTACCTGAGTACGAGAGGCGTTGTCGGGTTTGATTTCATAGATTTGCGATTCATCCGGTCGTTTGCGGGAGAAATCGTACTTGCCTCGTTTGTGATTTGGCCGTACATAGGCATTGAAAGGTTGTCCCTTTTTGTCAATAAGTCCTTCAAAATAGACCCAGTTGTTTTGTTCCCAGCCTTTCTTGATTTCGTCGGTAATCGGTTTTTGGAGCAGGGTGTTTCCGATACGCAACTTGCGTGGTTTTTCCTGTTTTTCGCCGCCCGCCACTTGCGTCTGTTCCTGACGTTGCTCTTGTTTACGGCTGCCGAAATGAAAATCCAGTCCTCGCTTGTCGGCGTTAATTTGGATCGTAGCATTAAACACCTTGCCGTTCTTTTTCGATGTCATGCCTTCCACATACACGCCCTCACCTCTGGCCAGAGCTGCCCGCTGATCATCGTCCATAGCAACGCCCAGCACTTCATGAGGTATTTTGATGTCCCTGACCGGAACGGATACCGTTTCATTCGTAATACGGTCAATACTGACAAATGAGGGGAGCAACTCGCCTGTCGTCGGATCGACAACCTCTACTATACGTCCAAGATTGCCGGTCTTTTTCAGGTTTTCTTGATCCTCCGGCGTAAATTTGACGTTCAGGTACTCGTCGTAGTTTGGCGCACGTCGTATCGGATGTGGCACGAGCGACACCGTACCGTCGGGATTTTCCCGAAGCGACAGTCGTGCCTGCATCGGGACACGGATACCCCCGATTTCTGGATTGCAGTCGATTAGACGCGACTTGCCGTAGTTACGCATACGTTCCAAATCACCAGATGCTTCCAACGCTGCAAGGTCAATACCCCAACGCTCGGCAATCTCTGTACGGTCAAGGCGACTGTCGTCGATAGGCTTGTAGCCCCATTCGTCGGGAATCTGTTGTTCCGCTTCGGCGGACTGGCTTTCGGTCTCGTCTTCCTGACAACCGCTAACACCATCGGGCGTTTCCGATACAATACCTTGATCCGTGTCCTGTTGTGCTTCCTGTCGCATTTGCTCGGCCTGCTGCTCATACTTGGCCGTATCGACACGGTGCGCCGCAAGAACTTCACGATACTCGTCCGGCTTCTTTAACATCTCTCTCATAACCGTAAGTACATTTTCAATCCCCTCCGCCGTTACACGGTAGAAAGCAAACCGCTTGGGGTTCGTACATTGCCTGTAAAAATTAGCGAAGAAGTTATCCAATACGTCGCCGTGACGGTCGAAGCGCAGAAAGTCCTGCGCGTGTTCTGCTTTGGCGGGTTTCATGTTCGGCGTACCGTCACGCTTCAATCCCGTGACAACGCCGATTTCACCTGTCTGCTCGTCTCTGACGACCAGAACGTCCTGTTCTTTTTTCTTTTGTTCCATAATTGTTTGATATTTAATTGCACCTGAATGGTTGTGCCGCGAATTTAACGGTACGAAATGCAGCAGCAATGGCTCACGTCGCAGGTGGCAGCTTGTGGCGTCCGTTTGGCAGCCTTTGGCGTTCAACCTTCTTCCTTTTCCACCTTACGGCAACCCCTGAACTCATCAAAATGATTTTTCAGGAACTCCTGCACGTCCGATTCCTTGTAATAGATTTTATGCCATAACATCTGATAGCGCAACGTGCCGGAGCTGCGGTAGCGTTGTAACGAGCGTTTGCTTGCCTGCAAAAGCTGGCATAAATCCTGATTGTCCAGCAGGCGTTCACCATCCAGATATTTCACTTCCTTGATCTCCTTGCCCGCGAGCTTGGCAAGCATCTGCTCGTGGCGGTCGAAACGTTCCATGATTTTCGACATCCACAGCTCGAATGTGTCAGTATCGAGTATCATAAGCCGTATCGTTTGTGAGTGAGGTAATAATTTTTCTGAAACTCTTCGAGCGTCTGTGGATTGCAGGTTACAATCCGTTTGGCGATACATTGTTCTATATCCGAAAGGCGGTACAAACATTTGCTTCGCAACATGGTATAAGGAATGACACGCTCTTTGCGCATTCGTTGGAGCGTTCGTGTACTGATTTTGAGCAGGTCGGCAAGCTCATCGCTCGTAAGCCAGATTTCCGGCTCTTGGACTGGATTTTTCTCTTTCTTGAAAACATAATCGGCGATGCGCTCGATTTTGTCGTTCAAATCCTGATACACCTTGTGGTCGAATGTTATAATTTCCATCTTTTGCTACATTTTTTCGTTCTTATGCCGCAAAGGTGTATTTTTACAGAACGGTGCTTTCCATAGTCGCTACCGACTATGGAAAGATTTTCAGTAGAAACGGAGGATAAGGGCAAAAAAATAGCGGAAGAAAAGCAAATTTTCTTCCGCTGTCTATCAATTCAATTGCTTACTCGGTCTGACGTTATTTGCAGGATAAGCGGTACTGGCGATTTGACTTTCATCGACTGAACGACTTTTTTTCGGAGCCATTTTCGGAATATCATGCACGAGTAACTTTTCAGCGAGAAACATAAGGCAACGAGCATATCGAGGTTATAATACTCCGTAATGCAAAGTCTGCCATCGGGAAGTGTTCTCGACTGTTCCCTCCGTACCTCATTGTCGAGAAATTCTTCAGAGGCAAGGAATTTTCGGATTTCACGCTGGACGCTTGCCGCCAATACGCCGAACGCGAGTGCTATTTCTTCAACGGTCATCCAGACAGTTCCATCATCCGACAAAGTGAGCGACACACGAATTTCATCCGTATGCGATGCTTCAATTTTCAAGGTTCCTCTATTCATTGTTTCAGGCTTTTAATGCAATATTCTCTATTTCATCCAATTTTCCGGAAAGTGCCTGCATATCGCGGCTTATCTTGTCGCTGGTGATACGGGCATAAATTTGAGTGGTCTGAATATTCGTATGCCCCAACATTTTACTAACAGTTTCGATAGGTACGCCTTTGGCGAGTGTCATGGTCGTGGCGAACGTATGGCGGGCAAGATGAAATGTGATGTTCTTGCTGATACCGCACAAATCACCTATTTCTTTCAGATATGAGTTGAGTTTTTGATTGCTTAACACAGGTAATAAAAGACCGTTCGGAAGTTTGTCTTCATATTTTTTTAGAATGGCCTGCGGCACTTTCAGCAGAGGTACATTTACCGCTGTGTCCGTTTTTTGGCGAGCGGTCATGATCCACGGCTTTCCGTCGAACGAGGTGCGAATGTTGTCTTTCGTAAGATTGCGCACGTCGATATAAGCCAATCCTGTGAAACACGCGAAGATGAACACGTCGCGCACCTGTTCCAGTCGCTTGCAAGTAAATTTCTTTTTCAGGATTTTATGCAGCTCCTGTTCCGTCAGGTAGCCTCTGTCCACCCGCTTCAGCCGAATTTTGTAATTGACAAACGGATCAGCGAAAATCCAGCCGTTATTTTTCGCTACGATGACAATCATGCGGAATGTCTGCATGAACTTGGCTGTCGTATTTTCATTGCAGCCACACTCTGTGCGCAGATAGGTTTCAAAATCCGTGATGAACACGTGGGTAATTTCTTTCAGGGCGATGTCCTTGATCCGATACTTGGATTGCATGAATGCTTCAAGGCGCCGCATACAACGGTCGTATTTGGCGTAAGTCGCTGCACTCTTACTGATACCTACCAATTTTTTCACGTCTTCATTGTGCGAACGGAACAATTCCAATAAAGTTTGCTGCCGCGACGTAATCCCCAGAAAAGCGTTGCGAACCTTTTCCGCCGTTACATATACCTCATGCATCTCGATGTCGTGATAGTGGTTTTTTAAGGTCGTCCGCACATCCTCCAGCAGTGAATTGAGCTGGCGTGCTTTCAGGGAATTGCCTTGCATTTTCTGGGAATTTACGTCCCATAAATCGGGTTCCACGTCCAACTTGGAACTGAATTGCGCAATTTCTCCGTTTACGGTCAGTCGAATCATAATACCCGCCTTGCCGTCCTTGTTCACTTGATTCTTCCGAATGTAGAAAAGAATTCTGAATGTACTTTTGCTCATAATACCTCCTTCTTATGTTCCTTTTACTTTTGCGCAAAGGAACGGTTAATAATTGTGTTATGAGCAGACTCTTTGATGACAATAAGCGACAAATCAACGACTTGCATCGAAAATCGTTACTAAAATTATCTTCTCGTTTTCAGTAACGATTTAGTAACGCTACTCTGTCCAAACGGGGCTTTTTCGTGTCTTTCGGGTGTCCGAGAAGATAAATAAAAAATCCCGTAAAACCTTGATTTTACGGGATTTGTCATACTTTGACCCCTTTTTGTCTTCGGGGTTTTGCGGAGAGAGAGGGATTCGAACCCCCGGTACAGTTACCCGTACACCGCATTTCGAGTGCGGCCCGATCGACCACTCCGGCATCTCTCCAATATGTTCGGACTCTTTCAGTCCATTTACCTTTCGGCCTCCGCGTTTGCCGTTCACCCCAACTCGACTGTCTCAAGGATAATCAGCAGGGCTCTCGGGTTAACGGTGTGCAAAGATAAGAACTTTTATTTTATGTTGGAACATGTGGGAGGACTTTTTTTGATTTTAATCCCAAAAATGGCTCGGATATTGAGTTTCGCACGATAAAATTGACTACTTTTGCATTATAACGTGACGGTGTGTGAGACCGTACGCCATCCCCGGCATCAGCGCCCGCCGGCGGCGAGCGAAACGTTCCGCCCGCCACACATAATAAACATGCCCGAAAATACGTTTTGGGTATAGGAGGAAATATGTTTTTTACAACAATAAACCTATGTGCGCTATGAAGAACTTGAAAGCATTATTGGCACTGATCCTTGCGGCCACAGCCGCAACAGGATGTACCACTGCCTACTACGGTTCCAAAGGCAGCGGTTTCGACGACCTCTACGCTACGCACGACAGGGTGGCCATCGCAAACAAGCAGAAGGCTGAAGCCGAAGCCCGTCAGGCCGAGGCCGAGGCCCGCAAAGCCGAATGGGAGGCCATGCTGGCCGAGGCTCAGGCCGACGCCGCCGAGAAACAATATACATCGGGTCAGACGGACTCGGCAGTTCCGCATGTCATAGTCCTCGAGGACGACCAGCCCGAGAGTTTCGTGGCCGACACCTACGAGAGCGCCTATGCGCGCCGTCTGCGCGGCTTCACCTCGCTCTCGTACCGCATGCCCTCGAGCTATTACAACCTGCGTTACAGCGGCGCATACACCTTCGCCACGGCATACGACCCGGCATTCTACAACGTCATGGTTTCGGGTGACGAAGTGTGGGTGGAGCCCAAGTACATAACCTCGATGTTCGGCACGTGGGGCGCCACGAACGCTACGGCAGCGCTCTACTCGCCGTGGTACTTCGGCTGGAGCACCTACGATCCGTGGTACTACTCGTGGTGGGGATATCCCCACTACTCGTGGTGGGACTGGAACTGGAACATCTGTTACGGCTGGCGCTGGGGCTACGACCTCTGGTGGGGCTGGGGCGGTATATATTCGCCGTGGTACTATCCTCACTGGGGCGGCCCGTACTGGGGCTGGGGTCCTCACTGGGGCGGACACTGGGGTGGCCCGCACTGGGGCGGTCATTGGGGTGGCCCGCATGTGGGTGCATGGAATGACGGCTACCGCTACCGCGGCGGCAACTACTACGGCTCGCGCAACAACTCGACGCTCGGCGGCCGCGGAAACTCTACGGGCGGATCGTTCGTAAACCGCGGGTCGGGATACTCGACACCCTACCGTTCACCCTCGTCGGGCAATGTCTACGGCGGTTCGCGCGGATCGCGCGGCGGCCAGACGCTCAACTTCAACAACAACGACTCGGGACGCAGTTCGGGATCTGTCGGGCGCGGCACGGTGACCATACGCGACCGTCAGAACTCCGCATTCGACCACAACAACAACTCGTCGCTGCGAAACAACAACTCGTCGCTGCGAAACAACAACTCGTCGCTGCGAAACAACAACACCTCGCGCGAGCGTGACAATTCGCTGTTCCGCAACAACAACAATTCGTCGTTCAACAACAACTCGTCGTTCAACTCCAACCGCGGCGGCTCATACGGATCGGGCTTCTCGGGCGGCGGCACCCGCGGCGGTGGCGGAAGCATCGGCGGCGGTGGCGGCTCTCGTGGCGGCGGCGGTTCACGCGGACGCTAACGGGACGGAAGGCGGATATCGCTGCTGGCCAAGTGAGGGATACGCCCTCGAAAAGCAGAGATCAACCTACACGATATCCGGGCGGCGTCCCGACGGTTCGCCCCAATATCGGGATATGCGGCATACACTTTGCGGCTCCGACGCCGTAAAGGGATTTTTAACCTAACGGATCATAACGACCCAAAAGAGTTTGACAATGAAACGCGTAATGAAAACAGCCCTTGCGGCCGCCATGCTCCTAATGGCCGGTACGGCATCGGCACAATACAAGTTCGGAGGTCTGATGATGGACCACGACGGCATGATGTCGAACGACATGTACACCCTCTCGCAGGTGAACTTCGGGTTCGGCACCGCCCGCTCGATGGGTATGGCCGGGGCCTTCACCTCGCTCGGCGGCGACATCGCCTCGATAGGCATCAACCCCGCGGGTCTGGGTATGTACCGCCACAACGACATCTCGATAACGCCCATGCTGAGCTTCCAGCGCTCGCAAAACAGCGCCCCCGACTGGGGTGACAACTCCCTGACGCGCGCAGCCATGAGCAACGTGGGTGCCGTGCTGAACCTCTACGAGGGGGCCTCGTCTCACGTGGTGAGCTTCAGCGTCGGCATAGCATACAACCGTGTGGCCGACTTCAACTACAACTACGGTTACTCCTCATCGAGCGCACCCTCGTCGTCGCCCTACCGATCGATAGCCGACGCCTTCTCGCGCATGATGGGCCAGAGCCGTCTGTTCCCCTCGGACACCGGATCGCTCAACTACGGATACGGCGACGCCTACTTCTGGGGCGGCATTCTGGCATACAACGCCTTCCTGCTTGACGTAGGCACCGACGAGTATGGCGATTACTGGACTACGGCCGGGCGTCTCGGCGTCAACGCCGGCGTCGGACATACGGTGAACGAGCAGAGCCGTGGCTCGATCGGCGAGTATGACCTCTCGTTCGGCATGAATATCGACAATCTGGTCTACGTGGGTGCGACGCTCGGCGCGCAGGATGTAGACTGGCGCCGCCAGCTATACTACGGCGAGGATTACCTCTACAACGGCCAGACCCCCGTCGCAAGTGACGGCACGCCGCTGCAGAACCCCGCTCAGTGGATGGACTACAATCAGGCGATCAAGGTATCGGGTACGGGCATAAACCTCAAGCTGGGAGTCATCGTCCGCCCGACCGACGGGCTGCGTCTGGGCATGGCCATACATACGCCGACATACTATATCCTCAACCGCAAGTATCAGGCATACATGTCCTCGAACTTCAACGACCGCGGCGACACCACCCCCTCGCTCGAGGATGTGTCTCCCTACACGTGGGACTTCGTGTCGCCCACGCGACTGATGTTCGGCGCCTCGTACACCTTCGGCAAGATGGCCGTCATCTCGGTCGACTACGAGCGCGACTGGTACAACGGCATCCGCGCCAAGGACCTGCCTTCGGGATTCGACCTCTCGCTGCAGGACTACCGTTCGGAGTTCACATCGAACTTCAAGGGTTCGAACACGCTGCGTGTGGGTGCCGAGGTCAAACCCCTGCCCAACGTTGCGCTGCGCGCAGGCTACGGCTTCGCCGGCTCGATGCTGCGCAACCCCAAGGAGTGGTACTACAACACGCCGCTGACCTATCAGACAACATGCTACTCGGCCGGTGTGGGCTTCGCCATCGGAGGCTTCACGATAGATCTGGCATACCAGTATCTCGACACCAAGAATACGTCGTACTACCTCTACTACGCTCTTGACGCCGCAACCGGCATGATGGATACCGCAAGCCCCGTCTACTCGACCGACTACACGCGCCACTACGCCATCCTGACCCTCGGATACAAGTTTTAGGGTGCGGGCGCAGGCCGATCCCCTCACGCGGAGCATCGCCACGGCAAAGGCCGCGTAAGGCCGCGTGAAGAAAATAGGGGTGCAATGACACTCGTTACACAAAAAATGGTTACTTTTGTCATCCGGACACGAGTAACCTTTTTTTGTGTCCGCGAAAACGTTACGACTATAACAGCTAAAGGATATGGCAGTAGAGCTTAAAGATCTCACCAAAGTCGAGGAGAACTACTCGAAGTGGTACAACGACCTTGTGGTCAAGGCCGGTCTGGCCGAGAACTCGGCCGTAAGAGGGTGCATGGTAATCAAACCCTACGGATACGCTATCTGGGAGAAGATGCAGCACGTGTTGGACAATATGTTCAAGGAGACGGGGCACCAGAACGCATACTTCCCGCTCTTCATCCCCAAATCGTTCTTCTCGCGCGAGGCACACCATGTCGAGGGCTTCGCCAAGGAGTGCGCCGTAGTCACGCACTACCGCCTGATGAACGATCCCAACGGCAACGGCGTGGTTGTTGACCCCGACGCCAAACTCGAAGAGGAGCTCATCGTACGCCCCACCTCGGAAACCATCATCTGGAATACATACAAGAACTGGATCACCTCATACCGCGACCTGCCGATCCTCTGCAACCAGTGGGCGAATGTCGTACGCTGGGAGATGCGTACGCGTCTGTTCCTGCGTACGGCCGAGTTCCTCTGGCAGGAGGGACACACGGCGCACGCCACGCGCGAGGAGGCCGAGGCCGAGGCCATGAAGATGATAAACGTCTACAAGACCTTCGCCGAGGAGTGGATGGCGCTGCCCGTCATCGTGGGCCACAAGTCTCCCAACGAGCGTTTCGCCGGCGCCGAGGATACGCTCACGATCGAGGCCCTGATGCAGGACGGAAAGGCCCTGCAGAGCGGTACGTCGCACTTCCTCGGGCAGAACTTCGCCAAGGCTTTCGACGTCACGTACACCACGCGCGAGGGCAAGCAGGAGTATGTGTGGGCAACATCGTGGGGAGTGTCGACACGCCTTATGGGCGCCCTTATCATGGCACACTCGGACAACAACGGTCTGGTGCTGCCGCCGAAGCTCGCACCCATACAGGTGGCTATGGTGCCCATATACAAGGGCGCCGAGCAGCTCGCCACCATGACCGAGAAGATGGAGGCCATAGCCGCCGACCTGCGCGCACGCGGCATCAGCGTCAAGGTCGACACGCGCGACAATGTACGTTCGGGCTTCAAGTTCGCCGAGTATGAGCTCAAGGGCTCCTGTTTCGGCGATGATGCGTTTCTTGCCCATTCTCTG